>Ga0190272_10000739_pt1 | contig 16216 bp, 19 predicted proteins | sample Popmic504T_FD_133746 | JGI IMG/M metagenome (GOLD analysis project Ga0190272, IMG submission 133746) | Populus adjacent soil microbial communities from riparian zone of Shoshone River, Wyoming, USA - 504 T | ecosystem: Environmental > Terrestrial > Soil > Riparian zone | place: USA: Wyoming... | reverse complement strand
GGGAGCTGAGATGCGGGTTGCTGAGCTTCCGCAGATCACGGCCGACATTTTGGCGCGCCTGCGCGCGCGGGCGCCGCGCGTGCATTGCATCACCAATTCGGTGGCGCAGGCGTTCACGGCGAATACGCTGCTCGCGGCCGGCGCCATTCCGTCGATGACGCTCAGCGCGGACGAGATCGGCGCATTCGTGGCGCGCGCCGACGCGCTGCTCATCAATCTCGGCACATTCGACGCGGAGCGGCGCGAGGCGACGGCCGCCGCGCTCGAAGTGGCCGGCGAACGGCGCACGCCGTGGGTGCTCGATCCGGTCTTCGTCGACCGCTCCGAGCCGCGCGCCGCGTACGCGAAATCGCTGGTCGCGCAGAACCCGGATGCGATCCGGCTCAACCGTGCCGAATTCCTCGCGCTCGGCGGCGCCGAACCGGACGATGCCGCGCTGACGCGCTATGCGCTCGACACGCTCGCCGTGGTGGCGCTGACCGGCACGGTGGACCGCATCACCGACGGCGCGCAGTTCGTCTCGATCGAGAACGGCCATCCGCTGATGGCGCGTGTGACCGCGATGGGCTGCGCGGCCTCCGCGCTGAATGCGGCGTTTCTCGCGATCGAAAGCGATCCATTCGTCGCGACCGCGGCGGCGCTGTTGTGCTTCGGCGTCGCGGGTGGGATCGCGGGCGACCGCGCAAGCGGGCCGGGCAGTTTTCCGTCCGCGCTCCTCGACGCGCTTTATGCGCTCGACAAGCATACGCTCACCGAAAAGGCGCGGGTCACATGATCGATCTGCGCCTCAACGCCATCGTCGATCCCGAGCGCGCGAACGGGCGCCCACTCGCCGAACTGACGCGGCTGGTCGTGGCCGGCGGCGCGACGCTGATCCAGTTGCGCGACAAGCACGGCGCGACGCGGCGGACGATCGAGGAGGCGCGCGCGATTCATGCGGCGCTGGCCGGAACGGGCGTGCCGCTGGTGATCAACGATCGCGTCGATGTTGCGCTCGCTGCGCAAGCCGATGGCGTGCATGTCGGGCAGGACGACATGCGGGTCGAGGACGCGCGGCGGCTGCTCGGGCCAAAGGCGATCATCGGGCTGTCGATCAAGACCGTGGTGCAGGCCAATGCCGCGCCGCTCGGCCAGATCGATTACGCCGGCGTCGGGGGCGTCTATGCGACGGCCTCGAAGGACAATCCCGATCCGCCGATTGGCATCGCGGGCTTGCGCGACATCGTTGCGGCGTTACGCGCGCGCAGGCGCGATCTGCCGATCTGCGGCATCGCGGGCATCGACGCGTCGAACGCCGCGCCGGTCATTGCGGCGGGTGCGGATGGGGTGGCGGTCATCTCCGCACTGTCCGCGCAAAACGATCCGGAGGCCGCCGCGCGGCAACTGCGCGCCATCGTCGACCAAGCGCGGGCGCAACGATGAGCGCGATCGCCGCAACAATAGCGGGCTCGGACTCCGGCGGCGGCGCCGGCATCCAGGCCGACCTGAAAACCTTTTCGGCGCTCGGCGTGTATGGGGCGAGCGTGGTCACCGCGATCACAGCCCAGAATACGCAGGGCGTCACCGCGATCCACGACGTGCCGGCGCACATGATCGGCGCGCAGATCGATGCGGTGTTCTGCGACCTTGCGGTGAACGCCGTGAAGATCGGCATGCTGTCGGTGCCGGTCGCGATCGCGACGGTCGCGGCCGGGCTGGAGCGCTGGCGCCAGACGCACATCGTGCTCGACCCCGTGATGATCGCCACATCGGGCGACCGCCTGCTCGCGCCCGAGGCGATCGAAGTGCTCAAGCGCGAGCTGATCCCGCGCGCGCTGGTGGTGACGCCGAACCTGCACGAGGCGGCCGCGCTCACCGGCATGCCGCTCGCGCAAAACGAGGACGAGATGCGCGCACAAGCCGAGAAGCTGCTCGCCATCGGCGCAAAAGCCGTGCTGATCAAAGGCGGCCACGCGCAGAGCGCGGACGCGACCGACCTGCTGGTCACGCCGTCGGCCGTCGCGCGCTTCACCGCGCAGAAGATCGACACCGCGAACACGCACGGCACCGGCTGCACGCTCTCGTCCGCGATCGCGGCCGGCCTCGCCAAGGGCCTGCGCCTCGCCGAAGCCGTGGCCGACGCGAAAGCCTACGTCACGCAAGCCATCGCGGCGGCGGACGAACTCGACATCGGCCGCGGCCACGGCCCGGTGCATCATTTCCACGCCTGGTGGTAGGAGCGCTTTATGGAAAAGCTCACACGCCGCAACCTCGTTCGCGCCGCCGTGCTCGCGCCCGCGCTCGCCGCGCCTACAATCGCGCGCGCGCAAACGAAACGCTGGCGCATGGTGACCTCGTGGCCCAAGCGCCTGCCCGGGCCAGGTCTCTCGGCCGAGCGCATCGCCGAGCGCATCGCGGCGCTCTCCGGCGGCCGCCTGCAGATCAGCGTGTCGGCGGCGGGCGAAGTGGTGCCGGCGTTCGAAGTGCTCGACGCGGTCGGCGGCGGCGTCGCCGAGATCGGCCACACGGCGGCGTTCTTCTGGCAGGGCAAGATGCCGGCCGCGAACTTCTTCACCACCGTGCCGTTCGGGCTGACACCGAACGAGCACGTCGCCTGGGTCGAGGCCGGGGGCGGGCAGGCGCTGTGGGACGAGCTTTACAAACCGTTCGGCGTCAAGCCGTTCATGGGCGGCAACACCGGCGTGTGCATGGGCGGCTGGTTCCGCCGCGAGTTGCGTGCGCTCGATGATGTGCGCGGCCTGAAGATCCGCTCGCTCGGGCTCGGCGGCGAGGTCTATCGCCGGCTAGGAGCTACGCCGCAGACGACGCCGCCCGGCGAGATTTTGACGAGCCTGCAATCCGGCGTGCTCGACGCCGCCGAATTCGTCGGCCCCGGCACCGACATTTCGCTCGGGCTCTATCGCGTGGCGCCGAACTACTATGGCCCGGGCTTCAACAAGCCGAACGGCACCGGCGAATGCATCGTGTCGCTGCGCGCGTGGGAGGCGCTCCAGGCGGACCTCAAGGCGATCGTCGCGCATGCCTGCGCGGCGGAAGCGGGCTTCGCGCTCTCCGAGATGGAGCGGCTGAATGCCGAAGCTTTGGCGGCACTGACCGAGCGGCATGGGGTGCACTTGCGTGAGTTTCCGCGCGAGGTGGTGGCGGCGGCGCGTAAGGTTGCGGCGGATGTGCTGGCGGATGTTGCCGCGCGAAACGAGCTGGCGCGCAAGGTGCACGACTCGTATGTGGCGTTCCGCGAGCGGACCGGGCCGTGGTCCAAGGTGTCGATCAGGGCGGTGCTGGAGGCGAGGGAGGGGTAGGAGTTCTGCGCCGAGCGAGATAGGGGCGAAGCTTGCCGGACTAATACTCTGTATTGTGAGCTGTGAGCATGGTCGATTCTGAACGACATCGCCTCACGTGATCGGCAGCTGTGTTTCGGACCGAGAGAAGGACCGTATGCCAACGCTTGATTGGATTGGAAAAAAAGCTGTTATCAATCACCATCAGGATGTGCCTTACCGCCTGATCCATTGCGACAGTAGGTTGTCGGCGGGCGATCCCGACGCGGGTAACCTCTTGGTCGAGGGCGACAATCTCGATGCGCTGAAGGCCCTGCTTCCCTATTACGCGGGCAAGGTGAAGTGCATTTATATCGATCCTCCGTACAACACTGGCAGCGAGGAATGGATTTACAACGATAACGTCAACTCGCCTCAGATCGTCAAATGGCTCGGAGAGGCAGTTGGCAAAGAAGCGGAAGATTTGTCACGCCACGACAAATGGCTCTGCATGATGTACCCGCGACTACGATTATTGCGCGAATTTCTCACGGATGATGGTGTGCTTCTTTGCAGTATTGATGACAATGAGGCGATTTATACGCGCATCCTGCTAAACGACATTTTTGGTACACGCAATTTTGTTGCGCAGCTAGTGTGGGAAAAAGGCCGGAAGAACGACGCGAAGTTATTTTCGGTAGGCCATGACTATATATTCGCATTTGCCAGAAATGTTGCCGCGCTGGAGAGCGTTGTATGGCGATCGCCCAAGGAAGGTGTGGTCGAAATTGCTACTGAGTATCACCGGCTCAAGAACGAGTACGGCAATGAATTCGAGTCGATGTCAAAGGCGCTTTCTGAATTCTATGCGCGCCTTCCAAAAGGACATCCCTCAAAGAAGTATTCGCGCGCTAGAAACGCAGACGAACGTGGCGTATGGCGTGACAACAACATCTCTTGGCACGGCGGGGGTGGTCCGAAGTATGACATCATTCATCCGGTGACGGGAAGAGCATGCAAAGTGCCCGATGACGGTTGGCGCTTTGTGGAGGAGACTATGAAGCAAAAAATCGCAGACGGGTACGTCATTTTCCGTGAAGATCATACAAAACCGCCAATCTATAAGTCCTATATCTATATGGAGAAAGGTTTGCCGTCAGAGAACACCGAGTATGAAGGGCAAAGTGAGGTCCTTGGCAGTGTATTTTATAGACATACGCAGCCATCGAACGATGTTATGAAGTCGATTTTCGGGGAAAAGGTGTTCCCCAATCCGAAGGATCACGAAATATTGGCGAGGCTCATTCGATATGTAACTAGTGGATCAAAGAATTGCATAATTCTAGATTCGTTTGCGGGCTCGGGCAGCACCGGCCACGCTGTTCTCGAACTCAATCATGCCGATGGAGGTAGTAGGCGGTTCGTCCTGGTTGAGGTGGACAAGAAGACGGCAAGCGAAATCACGAGTATTCGTCTCGCTAGGGTCATCGATGAGTTAGAGAAGAATGCATCACCGGCTGTTACGAGTCAGTGCTCTGGGTTTCGGTATTGTTCACTTGGAGAGCCGCTCTTCGACGCCGACGGGGGCATCAGCCCGTCCGTGACCTTCCCGGACCTCGCCGCTCACGTCTTCTTTGCGGAAACCGGCCAGCCGATCCCAAAGAAAGCGCAAGTCGGAAACCCCTTCCTCGGCGCATTCCAGAATCGCGCCGTCTATCTGCTTTGGTCGCGCGAAGGTGCGAGCAAGCCGGGCGCTCACAAGGACAATATGCTGACTATCGAAACGCTCGCGGCGCTGCCCCCTCCCACGGCGGATTTCTCCGGCGAGAGGGTCGTCTATGCCGACGGCTGTACCGTATCGCCTGAGCGTTTGGCGCGGGACAAAATCCTGTTCAAACAGGTCCCCTATCGGGTGGCAGGAAATTGAGATGGCGGCGCCGTTGATCGAGCTCAAGACCTATCAGGAAAAGGCGCTCGACGCGCTCGAATGCTATCTGGCAGACGCCGCTTCCGACGACCCGGATGTCGCTTTCTATCGGGCCACACGCCGGTCCTACGTGCCGGTTCCTGCCCTACCGGACCTTCCCTACGTGTGTCTCCGCGTGCCGACCGGCGGCGGCAAGACGCTGATGGCGGCCCACGCGGTCGGGCGCGTAGCCGACGCCTATCTCAAACATGAGCGCCCGACTGTGCTCTGGCTCGTTCCGAGCAATGCCATTCTTGACCAGACGCTCGCGGCACTCCGCAACCGCGAGCACTCCTATCGCGACGCGCTGGCTCGGCGCTTCGGCGAGGCAGTCAGTGTGATGGACATCAAGGAAGCGCTTTATGTCTCGCGGGCCGATCTCGAAGGGACAGCCTGCGTCATCGTCGCCACCATTCAATCATTTCGGGTCGAGGAAACCGAAGGCCGCAAAGTCTATGACGCTAACGGCGTCCTGATGGAGCATTTTTCGGGGCTCGATCAGCGCCAGATCGACTTGTTGGAGATTTCCGAGGATGGACAGCCCATCCCGTCGCTCGCCAATGCGTTACGGCTGCATCGTCCCATGGTAATCGTGGACGAGGCGCACAACGCCCGCACGGCGCTTTCGTTCGACACGCTGGCGCGACTCAAGCCGTCCCTCATCGTCGAATTCACCGCAACTCCGGTCACGGAGCATGTGCCCGAGAAAGGGATTTTCGCGAGCAACGTGCTGACTCACGTTTCCGCCGCCGAACTCAAGGCGGAGAACATGATCAAGTTGCCGATCGTTCTGCGTGGGCGTGAGGACTGGAAGGCGGTCGTGGGCGATGCTGTCCGCTGGCGCGATCGATTGGAGGACATTGCCAAAGCAGAGCGTGTCGTTACGAAAGAGTATATCCGGCCGATCATACTGTTTCAGGCACAGCGCCAGATCAAAGACAAGGAAACCATCACGCCGCCGGTCCTGAAGCAGGCGCTGATCGACGACTTTCGAATCCCCGAGGAGCAGATCAAGATTGCAACGGGCAGCCAGTGGGAGCTTGGCGACCTCAATTTGTTCGCCGACGATTGCCCAGTCCGCTACATCATCACAGTGCAGGCGCTGCGCGAAGGGTGGGATTGCTCCTTCGCTTATGTGCTTTGTTCAATTGCTGAGCAGCAGTCGGCGAGGGCGGTTGAGCAATTGCTAGGTCGAGTGCTGCGGCTACCGAACGCAAAGCGAAAACTGCGCCAAGAGTTGAACGAAGCCTATGCTTTCGCCGCCACCTTGAGTTTCAAAGACACCGCGAATGCGCTGGTTGAAGGGCTGATCGAGAACGGGTTCGAGCAGTTCGAAGCGCGCGCCGCCATTCGCGAGGCCGAGTTTCAGGGATTCCAGGAGGGGGGCGCCGCCTACAAGCACGAAGAGGCGTTGCCGGAGTTCGACAACCTTGCAGCAGTCAAGCAACAGGTCGAAGCCGCCACGGGCGGGCGTGTGACCATCGACGCCGAGACCCGCAAGATTTCCGTGCAAGGCGCCATGTCGGAACAGGACCGGACGACGCTTGCGCTTGCGTTCGCAGACAAGCCGGAAATAGAGCGGATTGCCCGCAGGCTCTATCTGAAAAGCCGGGGCGCTCGTGTGGCAGCGCCGGAAGCCGCGCAAACGAAGCCGGTGTTCCGCGTGCCTCTACTTGCGGTGAAAGTCGGCGATCTGTTTGAGCCGTTCGAAAAGGATCACTTCCTCAACGAACCGTGGGCGATGGAGGATGAGGATTCGACGCCACTCATCGAACGCTTCAGAGCGCAAGAACAAGCGGCTCAGGAGGCACGCATTGACGTCGAGCAGGGTGCCGTGAAGCTGAAATACATCGACGACATTCAGCTTCAATTGGCCTTGATGGCTGGCGAGCGGAACTGGACGAAGGCAGCGCTGGTGAATTGGCTTGATAAGCGCGTGCCCAATCGAGCCGATATTCTGCCGCTGTCTTCAAAGCTCTTTATCGGAAAGTTGATTGACCAGCTTGAGGTCGACAAAGGAGTGAAACTGGCGGAGGCAGCTCAGGCGAAATTTCGCCTCTCCGCCGCACTTAATCGCTTTGTCGTTGAACGCAAGATTGTGCGGGCGCAACATGCTTTCAAGACGTTCTTGGAGGGCTTGGGTCCGAAGGCCTATGAGTTTAGGACGTCGAGCGATGTTACAATGGTCTTTGAAGAGCGGAATTATGCTTATCGCCAGTCGTATCGAGGCCGCGTTGAATTGCCAAAGCATTATTTCGAAGTGATTGGTGATCTCGAAGCGAATGGAGAGGAATTCGATTGCGCCTTGCACATCGCACGCTTGCAGCAAGTCGAGACGTGGGTGCGCAACCCGGACCGCCAGAAAGGCTCATTCTGGCTTCAGACTTCGAGCGACAAGTTCTATCCGGATTTTGTCGCGATGCTGAAAGACGGCCGTATCCTTGTCGTTGAATACAAGGGGGCTTTGAACAAAGAAGAAGACACACGCGAAAAGGAGCTGGTCGGTCAATTGTGGGCAGACGCATCCAAAGACCCGCGCTGTGTGTTCGTGATGTGCAAGGATAAGGACTACCAAGCAATCGACAGAGGTGTTGCGACGTAAAGCGCATCGCCGAGCGCATCGCTGCGCTCTCCGGCGGCCGCCTGCAAATCTCGGTCTCGGCCGCCGGCGAAGTGGTGCCGGCCTTCGAGGTGCTCGACGCGGTCGGCGGCGGCGTCGCCGAGATCGGCCACACGGCGGCGTTCTTCTGGCAGGGGAAGCAGCCGGCCGCGAATTTCTTCACCACCGTGCCGTTCGGGCTCACGCCGAACGAGCACGTCGCCTGGGTCGAGGCCGGCGGCGGGCAGGCGCTGTGGGACGAGCTTTACAAACCGTTCGGCGTCAAGCCGTTCATGGGCGGCAACACCGGCGTGTGCATGGGCGGCTGGTTCCGCCGCGAGTTGCGCTCAGCTGACGACGTGCGCGGGCTGAAGATCCGCTCGCTCGGGCTCGGCGGCGAAGTCTATCGCCGACTAGGAGCTACGCCGCAGACGACGCCGCCGGGCGAAATCCTCACCTCGCTGCAATCCGGCGTGCTGGATGCCGCCGAGTTCGTCGGCCCCGGTACCGACATCTCGCTCGGGCTCTATCGCGTCGCGCCGAACTACTACGGCCCGGGCTTCAACAAGCCGAACGGCACCGGCGAGTGCATCGTGTCGCTGCGCGCGTGGGAGGCGCTCGAGCCCGAGATGCGCGCGATCGTCGCGCATGCCTGCGCGGCGGAGGCGGGGTTTGCGCTCAGCGAGATGGAGCGGCTGAATGCCGAGTCGCTGGCGGCGTTGACCGAGCGGCACAATGTGGCGCTGCGGGTGTTTCCGCGCGATGTCGTTGAGGCGGCCCGCAAGGTGGCGGCCGAGGTGCTGGGCGAGGTCGCCGCGCGCAGCGAGCTTTCGCGCAAGGTGCACGACTCATATGTGGCGTTCCGCGAGCGGACCGGGCCGTGGTCCAAGGTGTCGATCAGGGCGGTGCTGGAGGCGAGGGAGGGGTAAAACCCTCGCCCGAAGGGAAGCAGTGTCGCGAACAGGCGAGACATGCTAAAGCCTGCGCGAACCGTGATGGAGAAGCGCATGACCATCGCCGACATGGTCTACGAGCAGGTGAAAGTACTGCCCGAGCCGCTGGCGCGTGAGGTGCTCGACTTTGTGAGCTATTTGCGCGAGCGCGGCGAACGCCCCGAGTGGCGCGATCTGATGAACGCGCAGGCCGCCTCGCTTGCTCCGGTGTGGGACAACGCCGAAGACAAAGTCTGGGACGATGCCTGAGCGCGGAGACCTGCTGCTCATACCGTTTCCCTTCACCGATCTGTCTGCAAGCAAGCGCCGCCCTGTGCTGGCGCTCACCGCGCCCGACCGTTTTGGTGATTTCGTCGCGTTGCCAGTCACCTCGCGTGCGCAGATAGAGCATGCGGTGCCGATCTCGGCCGCAGACCTTGTCAGTGGCGCCTTGCCGGCGGCGAGCTGGATTCGCACCAACCGCATCGTGACCCTCAATGTGAGCCTCGTGGTCAAGACGGTCGGACGAGTTTCCGAAGGAACGATCACGACAGCCGCGCAGCAGGTGTGCGCGTACATCGGATTTCCCGGGAATTAGCGTGCGGAAACGTCTCCCATCCACGTCTTGCTTTTTCGGAATGGCGATGCGGAGAAGGTGTGATGGAAGCAACCGTGATCTTGATCGACAGCGACGCGGAGCTTGCGCGCGCCCGCGCGCTGGTCGAGCGGCTCTGGAGTTCGGACGCGCCGCGCGATATCGCGCGGCTTGAGGCGCAGGCGCGCCTGATCGCCGCCTATGAGGAGCGCAAGTGGCCGCGCCGGCGGCCGCGCCTCGCGGATCTGATCCGGCACCTGATGGATGAACACGGTCTGACGCGCGCCGACATGGTGCCGATCCTCGGCACGCCGAGCCGGGTCAGTGAAGTTTTGGGCGGCAAGAAGGGGCTGAGCATGGCGATGGTGCAGCGATTGCGCGCGCGCTTCCGCGCGCCGGCCGACCTGCTGCTGCCGCCGCCGAAGACGAAGCGGAGGGCAGGGCGGCGCGCGGCCGCTTGAGGCGAGGGCGGGGCAGCTCCTCATCTCCCTCCCGCGCATGCGGGAGAGGGTCGAGGGACTATTCGGCGCGATCCGTCAGCCCGCCGATTGGAAGCGGGCGAACGCGGAGCCGCGACTCGTCGAACACGACGACACATCCCTCGCGCAGTGACGCTTCGATCGACGGCAGATTTGCCAGCAGAAGCGCCAGCTGCTTTTCCGGTCTCCGATCGGTCCCCCGGCGAAACAGGATGACTGAAGGGCTGCGCTCAGCCGTGAGCGCGAGCAACGCGCCGAAATCCGTATCGGCCGACACGAGCACGCGCTGTTCATCTCGCGCGCGCGCAAAGACGGTGGCGTCGTCGGCCGACTGCAAGTCGTGATCGCGGACATGCGATGCGTCATGGCCGTTCCGCCGCAACCCCTCCGCCAGCACCGGCGACAACGCATTGTCGATCAGAAACCTCACGGGATGGCGAGCGGCAATTCGCGTTCGCGGACGGCGTCAGCCGCATAGCGCAAAGCCTCCGCAATGTCGTCGGCATCGAGGTGTGGATAGGCGGCGATGATTTCGGCCGAGCTCATCTGATCTGCGACCATCCCCACGACGGTCGCGACCGGAATCCGCAAGCCGCGGATGCACGGCACGCCGCCCATCTGGGCCGGGTCCACAGTGATGCGCGTGAACTTCATGGCGTCGCTCCGGCGGGTTCATCCGCGCCTGCATGTCGCAACATACTATCGCAATTTCCGCGGATACGCACGGCGGCCCGGTCGGGGTTTCGATCAGGACGATGCTGGAGGGCGAGGGAGGGGTAGCTCTCTCGCTCGCCATGGCCGGGCTTGACCCCGGCCATCCACGTCTTACTGCCGAGGCGCTCCACCAAAACGAGCATCGAAAATCCGACTCTCTCTCATCGTGATAAGATACGCCCGCTTGATTCGAGACCCTCAGGCGGTCCGTGAAAACAATGCCCTCAAAGGTTCGATTTTCGTCCTTTCCACGGACGGAGCCTCCCCCGCATTTCACGACTCCGATCGTGAATGTTTTTCAGGCGCACGAACCTCTCATTTGCACGCTGACCCTGAAAAAAGGTCTTACGAGCGACGCAGTTCTGTCTCGGCTTCGTTCTGATCTTTCACAGCTTGGATTCGCGGTCGAGCTCGCAAAGACATCTGTCGCGAAAATCAAGCGGCCAGTGTTCTTCGGGGAAAACGGGTCGCCCGATTTGCAGTATGAAATTGACGCCTTTCATACCGACTGGCGCTGCGGTCTGGAAATTGAAGCTGGTCGAGCATGGAAGGGAAACGCTGTGTACCGCGACATGATCCAAGCGCTCGTCATGGTAGAGCTAGATTGCTTGGTGTTAGCCGTGCCTAATGGCTACCGTTATAAGAGCAGCGGAAGGTCAATCGTTAGTAAAGACTATGAAAACACGTGCGCGGTTGCCGACGCGCTATTTGGACATAGCCGCATTCGAATGCCTTATAGATTGGTAGTAATTGGCTACTAGGCGAACTCTCCGCCGCGCGGCCCGCTCGCGAGGCGGCCGCACCACGATTGTGACTAATCCTGCATCAACTTTTCGAGCAGCAAGCGTAGGGTAGCTAAGTGAAGCGAGCCTACCAAATTCGCGCGTGAGTGCGACGCTGCCGCTTCGCGTGAGCACGGCGCTGCGGGCCTTTGCCCACCCTGCAAACCTATAGCTTCAGATATCCCTTCTTCCGCAGCCACTCGATCAGGATTTTTTCGACCAAGGAAGAAACTGTGCGCAAATCGTCGGCGGCGGCCTTTTCCAGTGCGGTCTTGGTTTCGGGTTGGACCCTGACGCCAAGTGAAGGAGTTTTCCCCATGGCCTACGTGTTCCTACAATGAAGGTTGACATTTCTCGTCATTGTAGGTAGCATTGTTTTCCTCAACAAGCGGCCCGCCGGGGTGTTGGCACACCACGACGGGCCTAACCCAAGCCACGGAGTGACCCATGGCGCAGGCTAAGCACGATTCTATCACACGGCGCGCGTTGCTTTCAGGGGCGGCAGCCGCGGTTCCGGCGGCGGCCATGGCGGGCGGGCTAGTGCTTGAGGCCCCGGATTTCGCTTCCGCCTTCGCCAAGGCTACGGCGGACGGACCCGCTCCATCCGGGCTACCGCCCGCCATCGCCGCCGAACCCGATCCGATCTTCGCCGCCATCGCGGCCCACGAACGCGCCTGTGCGGACCTCGAAGGTCATATGGACACGCTCGCGGCGGCCGAGCAGGCGGCGTGGCATGCGCCGCGCGGGCAACGCCGCGCCGCCAACGCCCGGCTGAAGCAGGAATACGCGACGCAAGGGCGCTTCTGCGACCTGCTCGGCCAGGCGACCGAGCACTTCGTCGCGACCGTGCCGCACACGCTGCGAGGCGCCGCCGCAGCGCTCGCCTATGTGCGCATGCATTACGCCAAAGGCTATCCGGTCTGCGAGGAGGAGGAAGCCATCACGCTCATGGCTTCGACCGAGACAGCGATCCGACGTGCCGCAGGGTTGCCGCTGCCGGGCGGTGCAAACCTGGTTCATCGCTAGCAACAACCGGGACCCCGGGTCTGCAGCGCACCGCTACGCGCTGCACTGCGCCCGGGGAACGCAGTCCGTCCGTTCGCGTTACCCGCCCATGCCAACCCCCCCCACCATCTCCCTCGCCCTCGCTCTCGCCCTCACCCTCTTCGGCCTCACCCTGCCGCTCGCCCACGCCGCGCCGCACGATTGGGCGACACTGCGCCACGACGGCGCCGTCGTTCAGGTTCCGCGCGATGTCTTCGCGGTCGAGGCCGGTGAAGGCGACCCGAAGGGGCGGCTGTTGGCCACGCCCGAGGGCCGCGCGAAGCTGCACGTCTTCACGATCGCCAACGAGCGCGGCGAAAGCCCGGCGCGGTTCCTCGCTCGCGTCTTCCCGCGCGACCGCGGCCGCCTCACCTACCAGCGCGTCGCGCGCAACTTTTTCGCGGTCTCGCAGCCGGCCCAAGGCGGGCGCATCCTTTACCGCCGCTGCAATTTCGTGCGCGACGTGATCCACTGCGTCGACCTGCAATATCCGCGCAACGAAAAGCGTGCGTGGGACGGAATCGTCACGCGCATCAGCCTGTCGCTGCGGCCGCGGTATCTCCGGCCAGCGCGACGCAACTCCGCCAACTATCGATCCTATCTGTAGGATTTTGTACTTGACAGCGAGTCGCTGGTCCTATAGACTCTCGGCATCCTCCACAATTGCGAGTCCATCATGCCAACCCGCACACGCGCGGGCGCGTCCGCGCGCAAGCCATCGCGCCGGCGCGCGCCGCCGCGCAAAACCGCGCCAGCACGGAAATCCACGCCGCGCAGGCGGGCGCTGGTCATCCGCCGGCAGGCGCCGCTGCGCGAAGACGATCCATCGGCCAAGAAGACCGGGCGGCGGCGCAACTACTACACGGCCGAATTCCTCGCCGAGGCGAAACGGCGCATCGAGCAGACGCTGCAAAGCACGACCGCGATCGCCGGCGATCTGGGCATGGATAAATCCGTGCTCGGGCGCCTGGTCGTGAGCGAGGGATGGGTGCGGCCCGACGGCTCGCTGCGCCTGCGCTCCCTGTCGCCCGTGATGCGCATCGCCGCGGCCGTGGATGCGATGGTGGGGGCTGCTTCACCTCCCCCTGAAAGGGGGAGAGCCTGCCCCGGACTTGATCCGGGGTCGGCGAGCGAAGCGAGCCGGGTGGGGGTCATTGAGCCAGCCTCGACCCCCACCCCAACCCTCCCCCTTGCAGGGGGAGGGAGTCCCACCGAGTCACCGGCGCCTGACATGATTGAGCGGCTCGAATCAGCCGTGATCCGCGAGCTCGCCATTGTCGAGCGCATGCGCGCGAGCATGCGCGACGAGCCGCTCCGCCCGATGGATGCCGAGCGCACCGCGCGCACGCTTTCCGTCCTCACCGAAACATTGGCGAAGCTGCGCCGCCTGCGTCTGGGCAGCGCCCCGCAATCGGGATCGATCGAGAATGATAACGACTACCCCGCAGATATCGATGCATTCCGTCACGAATTTGCGCGCCGCGTTGACGCGTTTATCGCAAGCCGGGCTGATGCAGGAGGCGCTGCAGCAGCCGGACCTGCTGGCCGGAGCGATCCGGTGTGACGGCGACTTCATCGCACTCGCGCACGCGCATCAGGAGCCGCCGGCCTGCGCCAACAATGGTGGGCCGTGGACCACGTGGCTTGCGCTCGGCGGGCGCGGCGCAGGCAAGACGCGGCTCGGCGCGGAGTTCGTGCGCGCGCTCGCGCTTGGCATCGCGCCGTATGCGAGCGAGGCGCATGGCCGCATCGCGCTCGTCGGCGAAACCGCGCACGACGTGCGCGAGGTGATGATCGAGGGAGCCTCGGGACTCATGCGCGCGGGGCCGTGGCGCGAACGGCCGGTGTGGTCGCCGTCGCGGCAGCGGCTCGAATGGGCAAACGGCGCGATCGCGCAGGCGTTCTCGGCGGACGATCCGGAATCCTTGCGCGGGCCGCAGTTCGACGCCGCCTGGTGCGACGAGCTTGCGAAGTGGCGGCGCGCGGACGACGCATTCGACATGCTGCAGTTCGGCCTGCGCCTCGGCGCCCGGCCGCGCCAGCTCATCACCACGACGCCGCGCCCGACCGCGCTGATCAAGCGCCTGCTCGCCGATCCGCGCACCGCGGTGACGCGTGCGCCGACGCAGGCGAATGCCGCGCATCTCTCGCCCGTGTTTCTCGCCGAGGTCGTCGCGCGTTATGCGGGCACGCGGCTCGGCCGCCAGGAGATTCTCGGCGAGATCATCGAAGACCGCCCGGACGCGCTGTGGTCGCGCGCCACGATCGAGGGAGCCCGCGTGACCGCGGCGCCGCCGCTCTCGCGCATCGTCATCGGGATCGATCCGCCGGCAGGCTCCCGGCCCGGCTCGGACGCCTGCGGTATCGTGGCGGCCGGGCGCGCCGAGGATGGCACGGTCTATGTGCTGGAGGACGCGACGGTCGCGGGCCTCGCGCCGGCCGGCTGGGCCGCCAAGGCGGTCGCGCTCTATCGCAGGCTTGCCGCCGACACGCTGGTCGCCGAGGTGAACCAGGGCGGCGACATGGTCCGCGCGGTTTTGCGCCAGGTCGACGAGAGCGTACCGCTGAAAACCGTGCATGCGACGCGCGGCAAGTGGCTGCGCGCGGAGCCTGTCGCCGCGATGTATGCGCAGGGGAGGGTGAAGCACGTGCGGCCGTTGCCGGAGCTGGAAGACCAGATGTGCGACTTCGAGCTCTCGGGCTTGTCATCCGGCCGCTCGCCCGACCGGCTCGACGCGCTGGTGTGGGCGGTCACCGAGCTGACCGCGCGCCCGCGTCCCGAGCCGCGCATCAGAAGCCTCGGAGGTCCGATATTCCCGGGGAGCGTGATGAATGTGTTTCGGTAATGCGTAGGGTGCAATAAGCGACGCGAAGCGGAGCGCATTGCGCCACGTCGTTCCGGCGGCGCAGTGCGCTGCGCTTACTGCGCCCTACATCTTGAACTTGACGATCTTCTGCTTCTGCTCGCCGAGCCCCTGGATGCCGAGCGTGACGACGTCGCCGGCCTTGAGCCACACCGGCTCGGGCTTCATGCCGAGCGCGACGCCGGGCGGCGTGCCGGTGGTGATGACGTCGCCCGGCTCCATCACGAAGAACTGCGAGCAGTACCAGACGATGTGCGCGATGCCGAAGATCATGGTTTTCGTGTTGCCGCGCTGGCGCTTCTCGCCGTTCACCTCGAGCCGCATCTCGAGCTTCTGCACGTCCTTGATCTCGTCCTTGGTGACGAGCCATGGGCCGAGCGGACCGAAGGTCTCGCAGCCCTTGCCCTTGGTCCACTGGCCGCCACGCTCGGCCTGGAAGTTGCGCTCCGACACATCGTTGCAGATGCAGTAGCCGGCGACGACATCGAGCGCGTTCTTCTTGGCGAGGTAGCGCGCGCGCGCGCCGATCACGATCGCGATCTCGCACTCGTAGTCGAGCTTGGTCGAGCCCTTCGGGATCATGGTGTCGTCGTCCGGCCCGACGATGCAGGTCGGCGCCTTCTGGAAGATGATCGGCTCTTTCGGGATCTGCGCGCCGGTCTCCGCCGCGTGATCGGCGTAGTTGAGGCCGATCGCGATGAAGTGGCGCGTGCCGCCGACGCAGGGGCCGAGCCGCGTGCCGGCCTTCACGGTGGGGAGCTTGGAAATGTCGGTCTTCCTGATTTTCGCGAGGCCCTTCGCCGAGAGCGTCTCGCCGGAAATGTCCGGCACGATTTTAGAGAGATCGCGGATGCGGCCCTTGTCGTCGATGATGCCGGGCTTTTCGCGGCCGGGCGCGCCGAAGCGGACGAGCTTCATGAAACGTTTCTCCCCCTGATAAGGTCGGTTGGAATGAATGGCGGGTCGGGGCGGACTATGCGTCGG
>Ga0190272_10000738_pt1 | contig 16222 bp, 12 predicted proteins | sample Popmic504T_FD_133746 | JGI IMG/M metagenome (GOLD analysis project Ga0190272, IMG submission 133746) | Populus adjacent soil microbial communities from riparian zone of Shoshone River, Wyoming, USA - 504 T | ecosystem: Environmental > Terrestrial > Soil > Riparian zone | place: USA: Wyoming... | reverse complement strand
GGAGTGGGACGACGCGCCGATGCCGCATTCGATCTTCTTCACCCAGAAGGGCCACGCGATCCACGGCAGCTTCGACGTGAAGCGCCTCGGCACGCCGGCCTCGCATGGCTGCGTGCGGCTTCTCCCGGCCAACGCCAAGACGCTGTTCGAACTGGTCGAGCAGGAGGGCGTGCTCAATACCACCGTGGTGCTCACCGGCGTTGCGCCGTCCGGCGCGCCCGCCGTGGCGCGGCGGCGCGCGCCGCCTGTGGATGACCTCGAGGAGGACTACGTCCAGCAGCAGGCGCCGCAGTTCGGCCGGCGCTACGGCTCGAACCAGCCGGTGTACGGCAATCCGTATTACGCCCAGCCGCAGTACGTGCAGCCGCAATACGGCCAGCCGCAATACCAGCCGTTCGGCCAGCCGCAGACGCTGCCGCGGCCCGGCTACGTCTATCGGGATCCCTATAGCGGGCAGGTCTACCAGCAGCCGCGCCCGCGCAGCCTGTTCCCGTTCGAATAATCAGCCGGCGAGAAACTGTGGAGCCGTGCGATGCGCGGCGCGGCGCGTGTTGACCCTCGCGGCACGGGCGAGCTAGTGAACTGATCATGAAGATTCGAATTTCTTAGACTCGCATGCCCGCTCGTTCCATCCGCAAAGCCAACGGCAAGATTGCTCATCTTTTCCGCGTCGGCCGCTCGCGCACCGGGCTCGGCGTGTTCGCGACCGGGCCGATCAGGAAGAACAGCTACATCGTCGAATACACGGGTCCGCTGCTCACCAACGCGGAGTGCGAAGAGATCCCCGACAACCGTTATCTGTTCGAGGTCAACGCGCGCTGGACGATCGACGGCTCGCCACGCAAGAACGTCGCGCGTTACATCAATCATTCGTGCCGGCCGAACGCCGATCCGATGATCCGCGACCGCCGTATCCGCATCAAGGCGATCAAGAACATCGCGGCGGGCGACGAGATCACCTACGACTACGGCAAGGACCACTTCAACGCCTACATCAAGCCGAAGGGCTGCCGGTGCGACAAATGCCGCGAGAAGCGGCGCAAGGAGCGCGCCGAAGTGCGCGCCGCCAATGCGCGCAAGCGCAAGCGCGCCGGGCGGGCGAGGCTGGCTTCCGCGCCGTAAACGGCTTCATTCCGGGGCGCGGGCTTGAGCCCGCGCACCGGGGATAACATCCGGCGCGACGCCCGCGATTTCGGCAATGAGCTTCTTCAGGATCGCCTCGCCGAACGTCTCGAAATCCTTGGCGGCGATCATGAACGCGCCGGGACCGCCGATGACGTTTTCGCGGAAATAGTGATCCAGATTGGGCTCGAGCGCGAGGATCGGGAGACCGTTGATCCCGACGCCCCGCGCGATCGCCTCGTCACGCGCCTGGTTCACCGATCGGCCGCGGTTGTTCGAACCGTCGCCCGAAATATCGATCACGCGCCGTGTCGCCCGGTAGGGGTTGTCGAACAACAGTCCCATCGAGGCATCGATCGCGCCCGAGATCGACGTGCCGCCGCCGAACAGCTGGCGCGGCGCCCGCGCGATGGCGTCGGCGAAGGCGTTGGCCGATGCCGCATCCGAGATCTTCGTCCAGGGCACGGCGGTGACCTGCAGCGCCGGCCCGGTCCATTGCATCATGATCACGGCGATCGATTGGGTCGGCCCGGACAAGATTGCGCCGATGACGCGCGGATGGCGAAACGCCGCGACGTAGCCCTGCTTCTGCAGCTCGAAACGAATCTGGTCGACGCTGCCCGAGGCATCGACCGCGAGCACGAGCGCGAGGTCGACGGATTGGCCCGTCTCGCGCTGCGCGGATGCCGGGCCCCCGAGGCCCAACCCGACGACGCAAAGGACCAAGAAACGAAACGCGGCGCGCATGCACTCATGTGAGCACAAGCGCGCCGTGTCGTCTTTAGAAAATCTTGTCGACCGGCAGGCCAAGCGCCATCGACCCCGCGTATTCGGCCTGCGGTCCCGCCTGCAGCGGGTGATAGCGCGCCGCCTGGATGTCGCGAAAGCGCCGCTCCAGGCCGGCCGAGCGATAAAAGCCAACGCCGCCAGCAAGCTCCATCGCCTTTTCGACCGCCACTATGGCATGCCGGCCCGCGAGTTGCCGTCCGATCATCACCTGATTGATGGTCGTGGCCGACGGTGCGTTCAGGCGCACGGCTGCAAGCATCGAGTCAACCGCCATCCGTGCCGCCGCAAGCTCGGTTTCCATCTCCCCTGCGAGCGTGATCGCGTGGCGCCCGGGCGTTTTGCGTTTCGCGAGCGAAATCGCAAGATCGCGCGCACTCTCCGCAACACCGAGATAGACCGAATAGATCAGCGGGAATGCAATGGTAGCGATGATCTGGAAGACCGGATGCCATTCGCCGGCTTTGCGCTTCATTGCGACGCCGCTGTCCGGCACGACATGACCTTCGATCGAAACGTCATGCGAGCCCGTGCCGCGCATTCCGAGCGTACGCCAGGTATCGAGCACCTTCACATTCGGCGAGTTCATCGGCAGACCGAAGTGCAGCACCATCGGGCCTTCGTCCGTTTCGAGAACAGCGCCGGTCATGAAGACGTTGCCGGTCGGCGCGCCGGAGGTGAACACCTTGCTGGCGGTGATGCGGTAACCGCCATCGACCTTCTCGGCCTTGCCCGATCCGCCGATCCAGTCCGAACCGCCGCTCGACAGCAGCATGATGCGTTCGGCCGCGATCCGCTTCAGTAGGGGCTCGACCGCGGCCTTTGCGGGCGCTTGATGCTTCCAGCGCCAGGCCGGGATCGCGACCTGGTGCGTGTGCATCGAGAAGGCGAGACCGGTCGAGCCGCAGTGATAGGCGATCACACGCAGCATTGCGGCGAGTTCGTCGACATCGGCGCCCCCACCGCCGAGTTCGCGCGGCACGCCGACCTCAACCAGACCAGCCTCTTTCAACAGCGCGAAATTATCCGCGACAAACTCGTCGTCATCACGCCGCGCGTCGGCGCGGCGGGCGAATTCAGGACCGAGTTCGCGGGCGATATCGGCGGCGCTTCGCGCGGTCTCGACAGTTTTCAGTGCAAGGTTGGCGCTCATGATGATCTCCAGTGACAGGGCCCACCCAGTCGTGCGGATGATCGCGCCGGCCACGGTTCCGCTCTAGTCCAAGAAATGGACCGGACTGCCGTCGAGGCCCGCACAGCTGCCAGCCCTTCGATCCGGCGATGACGCTGGCAGCCGTAGGCGCTATAATTTCTGTACTAGCCCGACCCACGGACAACGCGACCCTGGCAGGAGGTCCCACGTGCCCCAGCAGGAATTGGGCAGTTACGGCCAGTTTTGCCCGGTCGCCATGGCGGCCGAGATTGTGTGCTCGCGCTGGACCGCCCTGGTCATCCGCGAAATGCTGTGCGGGTCGACGCGCTTCAACGACCTGCGGCGTGGCGTTCCGCTGATGTCACCGACGTTGCTCTCGAAGCGGCTGAAAGAGCTTGAGCACGCAGGCGTCATTTCTGCCGTACCGACTGGGCAACCCGGAGTTTTCGACTACAAGCTCACCGAAGCCGGCGAGGATCTACGGCCCGTGGTGATGTCGCTTGGCATGTGGGGCCAGCGCTGGGTCGACTCGAACCTTACACTGCGAAATCTCGATCCCTCGCTGCTGATGTGGGACATGCGGCGAAGCCTCGACCCGAAGCCGCTGCCGCCCCGCCGCTGCACCATCAACTTCCTCTATCCGGAGGTGCCGGCCGGGAAGCGCTCGTGGTGGCTGGTCGTGGACGGCAAGGTCGACCTGTGCGCGACCAATCCGGGGTTTGACGTCGATCTCTACGTAAAGAGCTCGCTGCGCAGCATGACATCGGTGTGGATGGGCCTCTCCACCGTACAGAGCGAGACAGAAGCCGGGCAAATGGAGCTGATCGGCGACAAGACCGTCGCGCACTCCATGCAGCAATGGTTGGGCTTGAGTCCCTTCGCCAAGGAAAAGAAGCGCGCGGCCGGCTAGGCGGCTACGCCGCGACCCGATGCATCGCGGCGCCCGCGTAGGCGCCGTGGATCGCCTTCACCGAGCGGTCGATCGCACCCCACAGGGCGGCGACTTCGGCCGCCGCCGGCGAGTCCGCGTCGTATTCCTTCACGCCCTCGCCGTATTCGAGCGACATCGAATAGATCGTGCGATGGGTGATCTGCCCGGCCCACACCGGCACGTTCAGGCCGGCCAGCACTTCGCGCACCTGCGTGACGAACGGCGACTCGGTGTTGTCGCGCCGCGCCGGTACCGCGTTGATGACCAGCGCGAACGGCTTCTTCGACTGGCGCGCGAAGTCGATCGTCTCCTTCACGGCCGCGAGGTCGAACACCGCGAGCCGCACCGGGATCACCACCAGCGTCGCCTCGCTGATCGCGTCGGTCGCCATGCCCGACATGTTCGGCGGCGTGTCGACGAACGCCCACTCGACCCCGTCGGCGCGCGCCTGCTCGACGATCTCCTTGACGCCGCCGCGCGTGCCGTTGCGCAACTGCGGCTCGGCCGTGCCGCGCAGTCTGTGCCACAGCGAAATGGAGCCCTGCGGGTCGCAGTCGATCAGCATGCAGCGGCGCGAGGGCCGGTTGGCGTGCGCGGCGAGATGCGCCGTCAGCGTACTCTTGCCGGAACCGCCTTTGCGTGAGGCGAAGACGATGACGTTCATGTCCGGTGCCCTGATTCGCGAGAACTGCGCGAATCTAGCATGGCTCTTGATTCGGCCCTAAGGGGTATCGACGAGGCGTTGAGTCCGAAGCATGAACAGCCGAGAAAATTCCACGGTGGCGCGTCTCGTGTGCGACGAGCGAACGGCGAAACGCATCGCCGACTCCGTTTCGGAGAGTTTCGACTCCGCCGCGACCGCAGCCTTCGAGGGCACCGGCGGGAACTGGAGCGTTGAGCTCCACTTCGAGCATCCCCCGGACGAGGCCGAGGTCCGGCTGGTGGTCGGTCAATGCGCCGGAACGGAAGCTGCTGCCCGCCTCACCTTCGAGACGATCGAAGCCCGCGATTGGGTGGCGGCAAGCCTCGCCGATCTCAAGCCGGTGACAGCCGGCCGGTTCACCGTGCATGGCGCGCATGACCGGGCGCAGGTCGCGCCGAACCGGCTCGGCATCGAGATCGAGGCGGCGCTTGCGTTCGGGACCGGACATCACGGCACCACGCGCGGGTGCCTGCTGGCGCTGGACTGGCTTCTCAAGCAGCGCCGCCCGCGCCGCATCCTCGATATCGGCACCGGCACCGGCGTTCTCGCCATTGCGGCGGCCAAGGCGCTCCGCATTCCGGCGCTGGCGAGCGATATCGATCCCGAGGCGGTCGTCATCGCGCGCGAGAATGCGCGCCTCAATGGCGTTGCACCGCTCGTCACAGTGGTCCGCGCGCATGGGCTGACGGGCCCCGGTTTCCTTGCGCGCGCGCCATTCGATCTGGTGCTGGCGAATATCCTGCTCGCGCCGCTCACCCGGCTGGCACGTCCGATGCGGCGCCTGCTGGCGCCCGGCGCGCGCGTCGTTCTCTCAGGCCTTCTCGCCCGTCAGGAGAACGCGGCGCTCGCCGCCTATCGGCCGCATGGGCTCAGGCTCGTCCGCCGCATTCCCTTGGGAGAATGGGTGACCCTCGTCCTCAGCGCGTGAACGGAACCGCTGTTGCTCCACGGTGACGCGCTCAATAGATTGCCCCGATGTTCGAAGCGCATCTGCAAACGTTCGATCATTCCGGCGAACGGGCGGCGAGCGCCGGCCGTCTTGCTGCGTTGCGCGCCGAACTCAAGCGGCGCGGCCTCGACGGCTTCATCGTGCCGCGCGCCGACCGCCATCAGAACGAGTATGTGCCGCCATCCGAGGAACGGCTCGTCTGGCTCACCGGCTTCACGGGCTCGGCTGGCGCCGCAATCGTATTGGCCGACCGTGCCGTCATCTTCGTCGACGGCCGCTATCTGTTGCAGGTACGGGACCAGGTCGACACATCCCTCTTCACAGTCGAGCATCTGGTCGAAAACCCGCCCGACAAATGGATCGAGGCAAACCTCAGCAAGGGCGCGCGGCTTGGCTACGATCCGTGGCTGCACACCGCCGACGGCGCGGAGAAACTCGCCAAGGCCGCGGGAGCGGCCGGCGCCACACTGGTCCCCGCCGACCCCAACCCGATCGACGTGGTGTGGGCCGACCGCCCTGCCCCGCCGCTTGGGCCCGTCACGGTGCATGACCTGAAATTCGCCGGCGAGCCCGCCGCGGAAAAGCTCGCGCGCGTGCGGGCCGAAATCGCCAAGCTCAAGGCCGAGGCGCTCGTCGTGTCGGACCCGCACAACGTCGCCTGGGCCTTCAACATCCGTGGCTCGGACGTCTCGCACACGCCGCTGCCGCTCGCCTTCGCGACCGTGCCGCGGGAGGGCCGCGCATCGCTCTACATCGACGGCCGCAAGCTCTCCAACGAGGTGCGCGACTATCTCGAAGCGCTCGCCGATGTCCGCGAGCCAGGCGCGTTCGAGGCTGACCTCGAGGCGCTCGGCGCCGCGAAAGCGGCGGTGCGCCTCGACTCAGCGACCGCCGCGGATGCGCTGGCGCGCCTCATCGGCAACGCGGGCGGCACGATCACGCGCGCCGCCGATCCCGTCACGCTGATGAAGGCGGTGAAGAACGAGACCGAGATCGCGGGCACCCGCGCCGCGCACACGCGCGACGGCGCCGCAGTCGCAAACTTCCTCGCCTGGTTCGACCGCGAGGCGCCGAACGGCAAGCTCACCGAGATCGACGCGGTGGCGGCGCTGGAGACGTTCCGCCGCGCCACGGGGCTCTTGAAGGAATTATCGTTTCCGACGATCTCCGGCGCGGGACCGAATGGCGCGATTGTGCATTATCGCGTGACGCGCGCCACCAACCGCACAATCTCGCCGGGCGAACTCTTCCTGGTCGATAGCGGCGCGCAGTATCAGGACGGCACCACCGACATCACCCGCACGATTTGCGTCGGCACGCCCACCACGGAAATGCGCGAGCGCTTTACGCGCGTGCTCAAGGGCCATATCGCGATTGCGCGCGCTGTGTTTCCGGACGGCACCACCGGCGCGCAGCTCGATCCATTCGCGCGGCAATATCTCTGGGGCGCCGGCATCGATTTCGACCACGGGACCGGTCACGGCGTCGGAAGCTATCTCTCGGTGCACGAGGGCCCGGCGCGCATCTCCAAACTCGGCACCGCGCCGCTCAAGCGCGGCATGATCCTGTCGAACGAGCCCGGCTATTACAAAACCGGCGCCTATGGCATCCGGATAGAGAACCTTGTGCTGGTGACCAAGGCCGAGGTTGCGGGCGCCGAGAAAGAGGTCAACGCATTCGAGACTCTGACGTTCGCGCCGATCGACCGGCGCCTCATCGATCCCGCGCTGATGACGCAAGACGAGATCGCGTGGCTCGATGTCTACCACACGCGCGTCGCCGAAAAGCTGCTGCCGCTGGTCGATGCCGGCACTCGCCCATGGCTTGAAGCCGCCACACGGCCGCTCCGTGCCTGATCCGGATCGCTCGCCAGACCGGGTCGTTCGCACCGACCAGGGACATCCCTGGCGCCTGCTCGCGCTGCTGATCGCGGTCACGGCGGTCGGGCCGCTCTCGCTCAACATCCTGACGCCGGCGATGCCCGGCCTGATCGTCAGCTTCGGCGCCGAAGCCGGCACCGTGCAGCTCACGCTCTCGCTCTACCTGCTCGGCATGGCGATCTCGCAGCTCGTGCTTGGGCCGCTGTCGGATCGCTTCGGCCGCCGTCCGGTGATGATCGCCGGCCTTGTGCTGACCGTCGTGACAAGTTTCGCGGCGCTCGCCACCGCATCGGTCGCCGGGCTTATCATTGCGCGCACCGCGCAGGCCTTCGGCGCGACCACCGGCATCGTGATCGGCCGCGCCGTGATCCGCGACCTCTACGACCGCGACCGCGCGGCCTCGATGATCGGCTGGGTCACCATGGCGATGGTCGTCGCACCGATGATCGCGCCGCTGATCGGCGGCGGACTCGACACCGCGCTCGGCTGGCACGCGATCTTCGTGTTCGTCGGGCTGTTTGCCGCCGCCGTGCTGGCCTGGACGGTGATCGCACTCCCTGAGACGCGCGCGGTTCCGACCGGCGAAGGGCCGGCGCTGCTGTTGCGTGACGCCTCGGTCCTGCTCACAGACCGCGGCTTCGTCGGCTACGTGCTGGTCGCGGCGTTCAACTCGGCGATGTTCTTCACCTTCATCGGCGGCGCGCCACATGTGGTCGTCACCATCATGCAGCGCTCGTCCGCCGAATACGGCATCTGGTTCGTGATCCTTTCGCTCGTCTACATGGTGGGAAATTTCGCCGCCGGCCGCTGGTCGGCGCAATACGGCGTCGACACGATGATCCGCGCCGGCGTGGCCATCACGGTGCTGGGCGCTGCGGTCGGCATCGTCCTCGTGCTGATCTACCCGCAGGGCGGACCGTGGGTGATCTTCACGCCGCAGATGATCATCGGCTTTGCCTCCGGCTTCATGCTGCCGAACGCGATCGCGGGCGCCGTCAGCGTGCGCCCCCAGGCGGCAGGCGCCGCGGCCGGGATCACCGGCTTCATGCAGATGGGACTTGGCGCGGCGACCGCGCAGCTGATCGGCCATCTGCTCGACGGCGCCGCGACCGCGCTGCCGCTGGCGATCATCGTGCTGGTGCTGTGTGTGTGCGGATTGGCGGCATTTCTCGCGCTGGTGCCGCGCCGATAGCTACTTCTTGCCCACGAGTTCGAACCACTCGTCCTCGGTCAGCACCGTGACGCCCGCCTCGCGCGCCTTGTCGAGCTTGGAGCCGGCGCCCGGCCCCGCCACCAGATAGTCGGTTTTCTTCGACACCGAGCCCGCGGTCTTGGCGCCGAGCCGCTCGGCCATCGCCTTCGCCTCCTCGCGCGTCATTTTCTCCAGCGCGCCGGTGAACACCACGGTCTTGCCGGCCACCACCGTATTGCTCGCGGGTTTCTCGGCTTCCTGGATGCGCACCTGTTTGGTGAGCCGCTCCACGATGTCGCGGTTATGCTTCTCCTTGAAATAGGCGGCGAGCGCATCGATCACCGTATCGCCGATCTGGTCGAGCGCATCCATTTCGGCACGCGTTTCGTCATCGCCCCTGGCGACCGCCACTGCGGCGTCGTGGAACGCCTCCCATGTGCCGTAGCCGCGTGCGAGCGCGCGCGCCGTGGTCTCGCCGACATGGCGGATGCCGAGCGCATAGATGAAGCGTTCGAGCGAAATCTCGCGCCGGCCGCGGATCGCCGCGAACAAGTTACCTACTGAAGTCGGACCGTATCCTTCGACCTCTTCAAGCTTGAACTGTTTTCCGTTGCGCGCCTCGAGCGTGAAGATGTCGGCCGGTTCCTTGATCCAGCCCTGCTCGAAGAAATAATCGATCTGCTTTGCGCCGAGCCCGTCGATGTCGAACGCGCCGCGCGACACGAACAGCTTCAGGTGCTCGGTCTTCTGGAACGGGCAGGCGAACTCGCCCGAGCAGCGGAAGCGTACGCCCTCCTCGCCCGCCGAATTGATCTCGCGCACGACCGGCGTGTGCAGCGGGCAAGGGCACTTCTTCGGAAATTCGTATTCCTTCGTGCCCTTCGGCCGCTTCTCCAGCACCACGCCGAGCACCTGCGGGATAACGTCGCCGGCGCGCTGGATCGTCACGGTGTCGCCGATGCGCACGTCGAGCCGCGCGATCTCGTCGGCATTGTGCAGGGTCGCATTCTGCACGATCACGCCGCCGACGCCGACCGGCTCCAGCTTCGCAACCGGCGTGAGCGCGCCGGTGCGTCCGACCTGGATTTCGATGTCTTTCAACAGCGTGGTCGCCTGTTCGGCCGGAAACTTGTGTGCGACCGCCCAGCGGGGCGAACGCGAGACAAAGCCAAGCCGCTCCTGCCAATCGAGCCGGTCGACCTTGTAGACAACGCCGTCGATGTCATAGTCGAGCTTGGCGCGCGCGAGGCCGATCTCGTGGTGAAACGCGAGCAGCTCCTCGGCGGAGCGACAGAGCTTGCTCAGGGGGTTGGTCTTGAAGCCGCAACCCGCGAGCCACTTCACCATGCCGGAATGCGTCTGTGCCGGCATCTCGCTCATCTGTCCCCACGCATAGGCAAAGAAGCGCAGCGGCCGCGACGCCGTGATGCTGGCATCCTTCTGCCGCAGCGAACCCGCCGCGGTGTTGCGCGGATTGACGTAGAGTTCATGGCCCGCCGCCTTCTGGCGCTCGTTCAGCGCAAGAAAATCGGCCTTGGTCATGTAGACTTCGCCGCGCACTTCGGCGATCGCCGGAATGTTCTTGCCCTTGAGCTGCTGCGGCACGTCCTTGAGCGTCTTGATGTTGGTGGTGACGTCTTCGCCCTCCGCGCCGTCGCCGCGCGTCGCCGCGTTGATCAGCTTGCCGTCCGCGTAGCGCAGCGACATCGACAGCCCGTCGATCTTCGGCTCGGCCGTGAAGACGAGCGGCTCGTCGGCATCAAGCTTGAGGAAGCGGCGGATGCGCTCGACAAAGCGCGTGACGTCTTCTTCGGAGAACGCGTTGTCGAGCGAGAGCATCGGCACGGCATGCCGGATTTTCGCGAAGCGTCCGGTCGGCGCCACGCCGACTTTCAGCGTCAGGCTTTCCAGCCTGCACAGATCGGGGAAGCGCTGCTCGATATCGCCATAGCGCTTGCGCAGCGCGTCATACTCGGCGTCCGTGACCGTCGGCGCGTCCTGCTGGTAATAGCGCTTGTCGTGCTCGGTCAGCTCGGCATGCAGCCGCGCATGCTCGGCCTTGGCCTGCTTGGCGGAGAGGTCGGAGACGGAGAATTTGGTTAGATCGCGCGAAGCCATCACACTGTCATTCCGGGGCGCATGCGCCGAGCTATCATTTGGTGTCCCGGGCGCAGCGCAGCATGCAATGATGCGCTGCTGACCCGGGACCCCGGTTTCTTGATATTAAAGCAACCGGGGTCCCGCATCTGCGCTGCACCGCTACGCGCTGCACCGCGTGCGGGACACAGCGTCACCCCGCAGCCCGTATCAGCCGCTCGGCCGCCTTGCGCGCCTCGTCGGTGATCTCGGCGCCAGCCAGCATGCGGGCGATCTCCTCGCGCCGCCGGTCGGCCGCAAGCTCGCTCACGCTGGTGGCAACGCGCTTGCCGCGCGCAAGCGCATCTTTGGAAATGAGGAAGTGTTGGTTCGCGCGCGCCGCGACCTGTGGGGCGTGAGTCACCGCGAGCACCTGCACTTTTTCGCCCAACCGCGCGAGCCGCAGGCCGATCGCGTCCGCAACCGCGCCGCCCGCCCCGGTGTCGATTTCGTCGAACACGAGCGTCGGCGCCGAGCCGCGGTCGGCCAGCACCACCTTCAGCGCGAGCAGGAAGCGCGCAAGTTCGCCGCCGGACGCGACTTTCATCAGCGGCCCCGGCCGCGTGCCCGGATTGGTCTGGACCCAGAATTCGATGCGGTCGATCCCGTCGGGACCGCCCTCGCCCGTCTCGATGTTGGTCGAAAAGCGCGCGCGTTCGAGCTTGAGCGGCTTCAACTCCGCCGTCACGGCCTTGTCGAGTTTGGCCGCAGCCTTCTTGCGCGCCGCCGATAGGGCCGCGGCGGCCTTGCGGTAAGCCTCCTCAGTCTCCCGCGCGGAAGCCTCCAGCCGCTTCAACTCCTCGGCGCCCGCATCGAGCGCCGCCAAGTCAGCGGCATGCTTCGCGCTCAACGCCGCCAGATTGTCCACCGCGACGTTGTATTTGCGGCCCGCGGCGCGCAGCGCGAACAGCCGTTCCTCGATGCGATCGAGTTCGCGCGGATCGTGGTTCGCCGCGCGCAGTGCCGCGTCGAGGTGCGAGCGCGCCTCGTCGAGCGCGGTCAGCGCCGCATCGAGCGCCTTCGCGGGCGGATCGATCAAGGCGGGCGCCTGCGCGCGCCGCCGCTCCAGCCGCCGCAGCGCAGCCGAGAGCGCCGAGATGGGCGAGCGGTCGCCCGCGACAGCCTCGTGCGCGTCGCGCAGGTCTTCGGCCACCTTGTCGACCGCCATCATGGCGGCGCGCTTTTCGGCGAGCGCGGTCTCTTCGCCGGTCTCGGGCTTGAGCTTCGTCAATTCCTCGACGGCGTGGCGCAGCCAGTCGGCCTCGCGCCGCGCCTGCTCGACGCGCGCGCGGTGAGCCGCAACCGCCTCCTCGGCGGCGCGCCGTTCGCCCCACAGCCGCGTAACCGCCGCGGCATCGTCCTCAAGGTCCGCATAGGCATCGAGCAGCCGCCGGTGCGTTGCGACATCGACCAGCGCGCGTTCGTCATGCTGGCCGTGGATTTCCACCAGCGCGCTCCCCAGCGCCTTGAGGATCTGCACGCTCACCGGCTGATCGTTGACGAAGGCACGCGTGCGCCCGTCGCCGAACTGCACGCGCCGCAGGATCAGCCCGTCTTCGGTTCCGATGCCGTTATCGGCGAGCAACGCGAGCGCCGGATGATCGCGCGCGACCTCGAAGGCGGCCGTGACCTGCCCCTGCTCCGCCCCGTTGCGCACAAGGCTGGCGTCGCCGCGGCTGCCGAGCGCGAGCGCAAAGGCATCGAGCAGAATCGACTTGCCGGCGCCGGTTTCGCCGGTGAGCACCGACAGGCCGGCCGCGTAGTCAATGTCGAGCCGTTCGATGAGAACAATGTCGCGAATCGAGAGACGGGAGAGCATGGCTCCAGTCTAGCGGAGGCGGAGGCCCTTGAACGCCCCGTTCGTCAGCGTGTCCGCGTCCTTTGCGGGCTCGGCAGCAAAGCCAAGGCCCACCCTCCGAAATGCCTTGCTGATCCATGAGCCCTGATCCTCGCTCGGCTCCAGCCCGCCCCCGCGCACCAGCGCGTAGGCGTCTTTGTACCAGGGGCTGTCGGGGAAATTGTGCCCGAGCACGGCGGCGGCGGTCTGCGCCTCATTGACGATGCCGAGCGACATGTAGGTCTCTGTCAGGCGCATCAGCGCTTCCTCGACATGGCGCGTCGTCTGATACCGCGTGATCACCACCTTGAAGCGGTTGATCGCCGCCACGTAGTCGCGCTTCTTCTGATAATATCGCGCGGTGTTCATTTCCTTGCCGGCAAGCTGGTCGCGCGCGACCTCGATCTTGCGCTTCGCACCCGCCGCATACTCGGTGTTGGGATATTTGCGCACCACCTCGTCGAGCGCGGTCATCGCCCGCTCGGTGCGCGACTGGTCGCGGGTGATATCGGGGATCTGGTCGTAATAGGACGAGCCGATCAGGAACTGCGCGTAGGCGGCGTCCGGGCTGCCCGGATGCAGGGTCACGTAGCGCTTCGCCGCATTGACCGAGTCGTCGTACGACGTGCCCTCGTAGTGCGCGTAGGCCGACATGATCAGCGCCTTGCGCGCCCATTCCGAATAGGGGTGCTGGCGGTCGACTTCCTCGAAGCGCTTCGCGGCGGCCCTGTAATCTTTCTTGGTGTTCAGGAGGTACAAGCCCTCATTGTAGAGCTTGTCGGCCGGATCGTCCGGGATGATGTCTTCCTTGCCGAAGAAGCTGCACGCCGGCAACGCCGCAACGACCAGCGCCAGCACGGCGAGGCGCGCCGCCGGGAGCCAGTTCCACGACCGGATCGATACGGATAAACGCTTCTGCATCAAAGAGATAAATCCCCCAACGACTTTACAGCCGTCCCCCAAGCCCCGCTTTGTCTAACGCAGACAGGCCCACTTGGCCACGCCATTGTGGCGATAGGCTGGCATTCGGCCGGGAATGTGGCGGGTCTCGGTTAACGCCGCTTACGACAGGTCGGCGCGATAGGCCTGCGCGACCAGCCCGCTGGCGATATCGGCATGCCCGCGCTGGCGCGGCGCGCGGGTCTCGGTCTTGGCCTCCACCACCGTCCAGGCCGTCGGATCGGCGATCAGCGCGCACAGGATCGCGTGATTGAGCTTGTGGCCGCCGCAGACCGACTTGTAGGCGCCGAGCAACGGCGCGCCGGCAAGCGCCAGATCGCCGATCGCATCGAGCGCCTTGTGACGCACGAATTCATCCGCGTAGCGCAGCCCTTCCGGATTGAGCAGGCGGTCGTCCGCAACGACGAGCGTGTTCTCCAGCGAAGCGCCGAGCGCGTAGCCCGCGCTCCACAGCTTCGACACGTCCTTCATGAAGCCGAAAGTGCGTGCACGCGCGACCTCGCGGCGGAACGTCGTCGGCTCGACTTCGAGCGCGATCGACTGCCGGCCGATGAGCGGATGCGCGAAGTCGATCGCAACATCGACGCGGAACCCGCGATCGTAGGGCGTCAGTTCGCCGTAGGCGTCGCCCTTCTGCACGCGGATCGGCTTGAGCACCTTGGTGTAACGGCGCGGCTCGGCCAGCGCCACAATGCCGGCCTGATCGACAGCAGCAACAAAAGCCGCAGCACTGCCGTCCATGATCGGCGCTTCGGGCCCGTCGATCTCGATGATGGCGTTATCGACGCCGAGCCCGCAAAGCGTCGCCATCACGTGCTCGATGGTGGACACGCACGGGCCGGACGCGTCGTCGCCCAGCACGGTTGCCAATTCGGTGGCGGTGACGAATCGCGCATGCGCGCGGATTTCGCGCTCGGGCCGGCCTTGCGCGTCAAGCCGCACGAACACGACGCCCGTTCCGGCGTCGGCTGGATGCAATGTCAAGGAAACCGGAAGGCCGGAATGGACGCCGATACCGGAGACGGTCGCGCGTGCCCCAAGCGTGGTTTGTTTGCCCGCCTTCATGACTATTCCGCAACCCCCTCGGTGATCGAACCCGCCGGAAGCGGGACCCCACTCGTCACCGGTACGCGCCTTCAGGGACACTTTGCTGCTGTGCGGGATGTTGTAGAAACCAGATCCCCCGGTCTTCCCCGCAAGAGCCCTTTGTCCCCAAAAGCCCCCGTCGCGAGAAACCTTAACACAGGCCGGATTGCGACCAATTCACGGTTTTTCTCCGACTGTTACAGTCGCCCCAGGCCCGAAACGCCGTAGGGAAACAGGCACTTGATCGGTCAACCGCGTTGCCACAATTGGCGGAGCCTGCCTCCAGTTCCGCCTTGCGGGAAACCCCCAACCGAATCAACAAATTGCCCTGGTGCAAAAAGAAACCGGGCGGCCGATGGGCCGCCCGGGCAGGAACGTTGCCAGCCGTTTCGGCGTCGCGTCAGTTGGCCTGACGGCGCAGGAAAGCCGGGATTTCGAGTTGATCGTCGTCGAGCGAGTTATGCACAGGCGCCTGCCGGCCGTGCTGGTCGAGGCCTTGCGGGGCCGGGCGCTGGGGCGCGGGACGCTTGGCGTATTCCGACATGGGCTCGGCCGAACGCGGCTCCTGCGGACGCGGCAGCGGCGGCATCGGCGGAGCTTTCGGCAGCGGCGGCGCCATCCGCTGGGCGGGCGCCTGCTGAGCCGGAGCTTGGCGGACTGGCGGAGCTTCCTCCTCGCGCCGGCCGAGGCCGACAGAGGCAAGGCGTTGCAGCAGCGACACGCGCGGCTTCTCGGGAGCTGCTGCCGTCTCGGCCTGACGGGCGCGGATCTGGTTCTGTGCCGGGATCGGCAGTTCATCGATGCGCGGCATGCGCGGCGCGCGCACGGCGGGCTGCTCGGCCTGCGGCGGGATGAACGGCTTCTCCGGCTCGGCGAGTTGCCGCGGCGCCTCAGTCGGCGCTTCGATCGCCTCGCGGAACAGCGAGGGCTTCGGCGCGATCGGCCGGATGGTGACCTCCTCGATCGCGGTGATCTGCTGATGCACGGGTTCAGCCGGCGCGCTCTCGGCGTGCGGCTGTTCGATGGCCTCGCCAGCCGACGCGAGCGAAAGCGCCTGGGCGACCGCGCGGTGCGCCTGATCGGCGGGGCGCTCCGCCATGCGCTGCGTCGAGACGCGCAGGCTCTGCGTCAGTTCGGCGAGGCGCGAGGCCGCGGCGATCGCCTGCGGGGCGGGCTGCGGCGCCGCGATCGCCGGAGCGATTGTCTGGCGGGTGTTGACCGGCTGGACCGCCGACAGCGCGATATCGATACCGGTCGCCACGACCGACACGCGCACGATGCCGTCGAGGCTTTCGTCGAACGTCGCGCCGACGATGATGTTGGCGTCGCCGTCGACCTCCTCGCGGATGCGAGTCGCGGCCTCGTCCACTTCGTACAGCGTAAGGTCCTTGCCGCCGGTGATCGAGATGAGCAGGCCCTTGGCGCCCTTCATCGAGGTCTCGTCGATCAGCGGATTGGAGATCGCGGCTTCGGCGGCGGAGAGCGCG
>Ga0190272_10000737_pt1 | contig 16240 bp, 14 predicted proteins | sample Popmic504T_FD_133746 | JGI IMG/M metagenome (GOLD analysis project Ga0190272, IMG submission 133746) | Populus adjacent soil microbial communities from riparian zone of Shoshone River, Wyoming, USA - 504 T | ecosystem: Environmental > Terrestrial > Soil > Riparian zone | place: USA: Wyoming... | reverse complement strand
GATCGAGCGACTGCTGTGCAAGGACCCGGATGTCGCCTACAACGATGTCGCGCAGTGGAACTACGCCGAGCTGCCACACGCGCTGGGCTGCGACGACTGGTTCACCGCCAAGGTGACCACATGTGCCGAACTCGACGCCGCGATGGCCGTCGCCGAAAAGGGTGACACCGCTGCGTATATCGAGGTCGTCACCGACGAGCACGCGGCTCCGCTCCTGCCGCTCAAACTGCACGACAGCATCAAGACGCTCTACAGGGTGTGACGGACGGAAGAACCGTGACCTCCGAAAGCGCCCCCGTGCGCGGCGCCCAGCGAGTGGTCGACGTGCTAAGCAGATCCGCCAAGCCGAGGGCGGCAATTAGCTGACCTGATGCGCGCGTAATGTCGCTTCCATGGAGTACCGCAGCCTCGGACGAACCGGAATCCAAGTCAGCCCGCTGTGCCTCGGAGCGATGATGTTCGGCGCTTGGGGCGAACCCGACCACGACACCTCGATCGCGACGATTCACGCCGCTCTGGACGCCGGCATCAACTTCATCGACACCGCCGACGTCTACTCGCAGGGCGAATCGGAGATCATCGTCGGCAAGGCACTCGCAGGCAGGCGCGACGACGTGGTGCTCGCCACGAAGGTCAACATGCAAATGGGCGTACCGGTCGAGGCGCAGGCATTTACCAAGGGGGATCCCAACAAGCGCGGAAACTCCCGGCGCTGGATCGTCAGCGAAGTCGAGAGCAGCCTGCGCCGGCTGAACACCGACTGGATCGACCTGTACCAGATTCACCGCCCCGACCCGGACACCGACATCGAAGAGACCCTGGGAGCTCTCACCGATCTGCAGCGGCAAGGCAAGATCCGCGCCTTCGGGTCATCGACGTTTCCCGCCCACCAGATCGTTCAGGCGCAATGGGTCAGCGAGCGGCGCGCCCTCGGCCGCTTCGTCACCGAGCAGCCGCCGTACTCGCTGCTGGTCCGCGGAATCGAGGCCGACGTTCTGCCGGTAGCGCAGGAGTACGGGATGGGCGTGCTGCCATGGAGCCCACTGGCCAGTGGCTGGCTCGCCGGGGGCTACCGCAAGGACACGGACCTCCCCGATTCGCGGCGCCGCACCCGGCTGCCTGCTCGTTACGACATGTCCAACCCGGAGAACCAGCGCAAGCTCGACGCTGCCGACGCACTCGGTCAACTCGCCGACGACGCCGGACTGTCGCTGATTCACCTGGCGCTGGCATTCGTGATGAACCATCCCGCGGTCACCGCACCGATCATCGGACCGCGCACCCTCGATCATCTGAAATCCCAGCTCGGGGCCACCGAGGTGACGCTTACCACCGACATCCTCGACAGGATCGACGAGATCGTGCCGCCCGGATTGACGATTTCTCGCAGCGACCAGGGCTATCAGACGCCGGCGTTGACCGATCCGTACTTGAGGCGTCGCCGCTCCGGATAGGGCGGTTTGCACTCGACAGGGACGGCCGAGATCGACGAAATGGCGCGATCTACCCGTACTTTTGCGCCCGTTTGTCCGTGTGGGCAGTAGGGCGCGAGCGCCGCGCCGCGTGCGGCGGTTTGCACCTGACGGGCATAACGGCTTACCTGTTGGGATGCCTGAGATGAATCGCCGCCGCGCGATGCAGATGGCCGGCCTCGGTGCACTGGCCGCCACGATCCCCGTGCCCAACGCCAACGCCGCTCCGCCGACCAGCTACCTGTTCGAGGACAACTTCGACGGAAAGGCGGGCTCAGCCCCCGATTACTCCAAATGGGAGCCGGCCTACGAGCGCGAGAGCATGGAGGACCCGACGTTCTGGGAGCTACCCGAGAACGTTGGCCAATACCGCGACGATCGGCGCAACCTCTTCCTCGACGGCAAGTCCAATCTCGTCATCCGCGCCGCCAAGGACGGCGACACCTACTACAGCGGCAAGCTGTTCGGTAGGTACCGGGGACCCATCGGCACCACGTGGGAAGCCCGGATCAAGCTCGACTGCCTGACCCCTGGCTGCTGGCCGGCCTGGTACCTGGCCAACAACAATCCGGTCAACGGCGGCGAAGTCGACATCATGGAGTGGTACGGCAATGGCAGCTGGGCTCCCGGCACCACCGTCCACGCCAACCTCAACGGCGGAGAACACGTCAGCCACACCATCACCCCGGACAGCGGATGGCATAGATGGCGCGCGCAGTGGACTGAAGCAGGCATCAGCTTCTGGCTGGACCACACCGACGGTGCGCAACCGTACTTCAGCGTCTCGCCCGACGCCTTGCCCGATTACCAGTTCAACACGCCCGGCTACACGCTCTTTCCCATTGTGAACCTCGCCGTCGCCGGTTCCGGCGGCGGCGATCCCAGTGGGGGTACCTACCCGGCGCAGATGCTCGTCGACTGGGTTCGCGTCTGGTGAGACAGGGCCGCGACCGTCGGTTACGCGGCCGGCGGGCGGGGGCCGCAGACCGAGATGACAGACGAGACGACTGTCGGTGATTGAGGTTTCGCCGTGGCGGGGCATGCCCGAACGCTTGAGGATCTCGCGCACCTCTTCGATCGGCATGGTCGCGATGAGCTGCAGCCAGCCACTTTTCGGCGTTCCCGTCGACGGGGACCGATTGTTGGCGTCCAACACCTCGTAAGACTTCCGTCGTGGTCGCGGCGAAACTAAAACGGCATCGGCTCATTCCGGTGCACAGCCCTGAATACCACTCCGGCAGGGCGGCGGACATCTGCTGGTAGGTGCGTTGGGTAACAACACGATTCATGACCTCCTCCGAACTCGAAGGACTCCAACTGGCGAGGGCCGCGGTTACGACGGCAGGAACTAAATGTTCCAACGGAATTCTGTGGAGTTGACAATGTCGTGATGTTGCCATCGGTCAGTGGTGCTACGTTCGAGGCATGTCCGCCATGGCGGAGGTGGTGTTACCAACTGTCGAAGGGGCCAACCGTGTCCTGGGGTAAGCGAGCCGATTTCGTTGTCCGCAACGAGTCACCGTTCAATGCAGAGCCGCCACTGGAGGCGCTGGCCGGTGGCGCGATCACCACGCTGGACACCTTCTATTGCCGCAATCACGGTGATATCCCCGACATCCCGCCACAGCAGTGGCAGTTGACGATCGGGGGCATGGTCGACACCCCTCTCACATTGACCTATGAGCAACTGACCAATCGGTTCAGCGCGCGATCCGTGGTGGCGACCCTAGTGTGCGCCGGTAATCGGCGCGCCGAGCTGCTCAAGGTGCGACCGATCCCGGGCAAGGAGCCCTGGGCGCACAGCGCCGTGTCGACCGCGGAGTGGTACGGAGCGCGCCTGGCCGACGTTCTCGACGCGGCAGGGGTCCACCGCAAAGACGGCCTGCACGTTGCCTTCAACGCGCCCGACGTGGCGCCCGAAGCTGTCCCGGTTCAGGCCTACGGCAGCTCGATCCCGTTGAGCAAGGCCGTGTCGGAGGAGGTATTGCTGGCCTGGCAGATGAACTCCGAACCGCTGCCGCGCATCCACGGCGGCCCGGTGCGGGTAATCGTGCCCGGATACATCGGCGCGCGAAGCGTCAAGTGGGTCCATACCATCACAGTGCAATCAACGCCGTCGGAAAACTACTTCCAGGCGCTCGACTATCGCATCCTCCCGCCGGAGGCCGACCCGGCCACCGCAGCGCCCGGCGAGGGCATCCCGCTGTCAGTGGTTCCCCTCAACTGCGACATCTTTTACCCGGGCGACGGTGAAGCGGTTCCCGCCGGTCCCTTGACGATTCGCGGCTGGGCGATGGCCGCTGACGGCCATGACGTCGCCCGCGTGGACGTCTCACTCGATGGCGGCCGCACGTGGCGCCAGGCCGATCTGGCACCTGTGACCAGCAGGTGGTCGTGGCGGCTGTGGTCCCTCACCGTCGACGTCTTGTCAGCACCGATGACCGTCACTGTCCGTGCCTGGGACGACACCGGCGTCACGCAGCCTGAATCCCCCGCATCGCTTTGGAATCCGCGTGGATATGGGAACAACGCCTGGGCGCACGTCGACGTGAACGTCACCGAACACTGACCCTGAGAGATAGCCGACGTCAAAACCATTGCCGGCGACTGAAAGTCGTTGCAGAAGTCCATGGTGAGCAGCTTGCTGTTGTCGTCACACTTGTAGCTACTGGTGGGCGGCCGCGGAATGTCGGCGGGCCCCAACCTGTGAATGTCGAGGGATGTCTTCCGAATCCCGCCTCGACGACCTCATGATTCTCTCTGTGTCTCTCGAAGGCAGCGTCGCGAGCGCTGACTCCAGCCTCGGGCAGGTGTTGCGAGTTGGCGGGACCGTCCTGGTTGGCAAATCCTGCCTGGCGTTGTCATCTATGTGCTTTCGAGCTCGATGGGAACAGATCGCCACGACCTGACAGGAAGCTCGCAGTAATCCGGTAGTGGCACGGGAAGCCGAGCAGATGCCGTGCGTCGTGTACGAACTCGTGAATGTGGGTGTCGCTGCCGAGGATTGAGGTGGCACCCTGGTCCATGCCGACGATGTACAGGATGAACAGTGCCAGGAACGCGGTACCGCTGAGCCAGAGCACGCTCCGCAGGTGGGAAAGATCCAGGGTTTGGATGCGCGTCCGCGGGTTCCGAATCTGCGGTTCGGCCACCGTCGGCCCCTTTCGCTGGCGTTGTATACGACTATAGAGAGACGCCGCTCGAGGCGCACCCGTTTCGAGTAGCCGCAAGCTGGGAAATTGATCGGAAACAGCTGTGTGGCAACGGCATTGGAACATCCTGTATTGCCGACGCCGTCAAATTCACCGCATCTCACAGCGCCGGACGTCCGCTACCGTCAGGATGGTGTCATGGAGACCCGTGACGACGCACCTGCGGTTCGTTTGCGCGATGCATCCGCGATAGCACTGGCCATCACCAGCGGGGCCACCGATGCCCTCAGCTTCCTCGCGCTGGGCGGTGCCTTCACCAGCGTGATGACCGGCAACTTGGTCCTGCTCGGGATTTCGATCGGTCACCCCAATAGTGCTCTGGCCCAACAGATCGCGGTAGCCATCATCGGCTACATCGCAGGATGCGCGGTCGGCGTGCGCATCGCGGGCATAGCCAAACCGGATGACCCCTCGTGGCCGCCCGCCATCGCGCGGGCGTTGGCGGTCGAGTTCTGCCTGTTTGTTCTCTACGCCGCGGGGTGGTGGGCCGCGGGCGGGAAACCGGCCGGTGCGCTCGCGGCCGGCCTGCTGGGCCTCAGCGCGCTCGCCCTGGGAATCCAGAGCGCGACGGTGCAGCGATTCGGTGTCTCGGGGCTATCCACCACGTACCTCACCGGCACTCTGACGACGTTGGTTATTCGAATTGCGACCCGACGCCGGTCGCTCGACGACTCCCGTCACCTGCTCATCCTCGCCGGGTTGGTCGTTGGTGCTGCGCTCGCCGCGGTGTTGGCACTCTACGCCCGGGCTTTCGCGCCGCTCATGCAGTTGGTGCCGTTGAGCATCGCCATCGGCATCGTCGGATGGCAAGTTCGTCGAGGACGCCCGCAGAAGGCGCGACGCCAACGTGGCCGATTCAATTTTCGGCAGTGACAGTCACATTCACGAATTCAGGCCCGGCGGGCGCTATGTACTGGGCTACCCTTGCGATTGACCCGATAGTCAGCCACTACGCAAAGGAGTCGCTGATATGGCGACTGAGAGACCCATGCAGCTCGGAATGGTGGGGCTGGGCCGCATGGGAGCCAACCTGGTTCGGCGGCTGATGCGCGATGGACATCGCTGCGTGGCGTTCGACATGAACGTCGAAGCGGTGAGTGGCCTGGCGGCCGAGGGCGCCACCGGTGCGGACTCCCTGAGCGATTTCGTGGCGAAGTTGGAGAAGCCACGTGCGGTGTGGCTGATGCTTCCTGCGGCGGTGGTCGACGAGACGTTGGGTGAGCTGACGGATCTGCTGGAGCCCGGTGACACGGTGATCGACGGCGGGAACTCGTACTACCGCGACGACATCACGCGGGCGAAAGACCTGCTGGCAAAGAATATCCACTACGTCGACTGCGGGACAAGCGGCGGGGTGTGGGGACTCGAGCGTGGCTACTGCCTGATGATCGGCGGCGAAACCGAGGTCGTCACCCGGCTGGACCCGATCTTCAAGACGATCGCTCCCGGGGAGGGCCTCGCTGAGGTCACCCCCAGCCGCACGCGGACCGACGGCACTGCGCCCGAAGGGTATCTGCACTGCGGGCCAAGCGGCGCAGGGCATTTCGTCAAGATGGTGCACAACGGGGTGGAGTACGGGATGATGGCCGCCATCGCCGAGGGGCTGAGCATTATCAAGCATGCCAATGCCGGAACCGTCAACCGTGCGGTCGATGCCGAAACCACTCCGCTGCGCGATCCGTGGGCTTACCAATACACGATCGACGTCGGAGAGGTGGCCGAGGTCTGGCGGCGCGGATCGGTGGTGTCGTCGTGGTTGGTGGACCTGATCGCCGATGCGATGGCGCAGTCGCCGGAGCTCGATGATTTCTCCGGCCGGGTATCGGATTCCGGGGAAGGGCGCTGGACGGTGCTGGCCGCGGTTGACGAGGGCGTGCCCGCGCCGGTGATCACCACGTCGCTGTTCGAGCGGTTCTCGTCGCGAGAGCTCGGCGAGTTCACCGACAAGATCCTGTCGGCGATGCGCAGCGAATTCGGCGGCCACGCCGAGAAGAAGTAAGCGTCGTGACCGCACCGGCGACGACACCCGCCGATGTGCTGGTGATCTTCGGCATCACCGGGGACCTGGCCAGGAAAATGACCTTCCGGTCGCTGTACCGGCTGGAGCGCCGTCGGCTGCTGAACTGTCCGATAGTCGGGGTCGCCCTTGACGACTGGTCGGTGGCCACCCTGCGTGATCATGCGCGGCTGGCCATCGAGGATGGCGGCGAGTCGCTCGACGAGGACGTGTTCGCGCGATTCGCCAAGCGACTATCGATGGTGTCGGGTGACTTCGCGGATGCGAAAACCTATGAGCGCGTGGCGAAGGCGATCGAAGGCAAGCACACGCCCGTCTTCTATCTCGAGATCCCGCCGTCCTTGTTCGGGCGCGTCGTCGAGGGTCTGGCGGCCGCGAACCTCACCACGAACGCCCGGGTGGTCGTGGAAAAGCCCTTCGGCCACGACCTGGCGTCGGCCAGGGCGCTGAACGACTCGCTACGGGCGGTGCTCGAGGAATGGCAGATCTTTCGCATCGACCACTTCCTTGGCAAGGAACCGGCGATGGACATCATGTTCCTTCGGTTCGCCAACTCGGTCTTCGAGCCGCTGTGGAACCGCGACCGTATCCAGTGCGTGCAGATCACCATGGCCGAGAACTTCGGGGTGGAGGACCGGGGCAGCTTCTACGACCCCGTCGGCGCGCTGCGTGACGTCGTGCAGAACCATCTGCTGCAGCTGATCGGGCTGTTCGCCGCGGAAGCGCCAAGCGTCGCAGGCGCCGACGGGCTGCGCGACAAGCGGGTGGAGGTGTTCCGCGCGATGCCCTCGGTGGACCCCGCCCACTACGTGCGCGGCCAGTACGAGGGGTACCGAAACATCAAAGGGGTGCAACCGGATTCGCAGACCGAGACCTTCTCCGCGCTGCGGCTGGAGATCGACAACTGGCGCTGGTCGGGGGTGCCGTTCTTCCTGCGGGCCGGCAAGGCCCTGCCCGTGCGGGCCACCGAGATCCGGGTCATCTTCAAGCGGCCACCCAAGCTGCCGATCACCACGCTGATCCCCGATCCCAACGAGCTCGTGCTGCGCATCGATCCAAAGCCGGGTACCGACTTGATCATTCAGGCCAAGGAACCCGGCGCGAACCGTACCCGCACCGTGGACCTGTCGCTGATCTTCGCCGAGGAACTCGGGGAGGCGCCAGAACCGTACGAGCGGCTGCTCAGCGACGCGATGTGCGGCGACTCCAGCCAGTTCGCCAGGGAGGACGGCGTCGAGGAGACGTGGCGCATCGTGCAGCCGCTGCTCGACGCGCCACCGCCGGTGCAGCCCTACACGTCAGGATCGTGGGGGCCGCCCGATGCGGCCAAACTCCTTGCCGGGCACCCGGGCTGGCGTGAGCCATGGCTGGACTCCGGGCCGTCACCGACAGGTAAGTAACCGCTGGGTCAGCTCAGATCGGCCGACAGCGACTTGCCCACGCTCGTCAACAGCGGCACGGCCCGTTCAATAAGCTCGTCGGTCACGCGGCCCGCGGGGCCGGAGACCGAGATGGCCAGACGAGACGACGTGTCGGGGATGGCCATGGCGACACAACGCACGCCGGTCTCTTGCTCGCCCTCGTCGATCGCGTAGCCGTGCTCGGCCGACCAGGCGAGCTGGGCGGCGAACTCGTCGGGGTCGGTGATCGTGGTGTCGGTGTGGCGCTGCATGCCAGAACGCTTGAGGATCTCGCGCACCTCGTCGATCGGCATGGTCGCCATGATCGCCTTGCCGACTGCGGTGCAGTGAGGCTCAACCCGGCGGCCCACCTCGGTGAACATCCGCATGGAGTGCCGCGACTGCGCCTGCGCGACGTACACGATCTCGTCACCGTCGAGCATCGCCAGGTTCGCCGACTCACCCAGCTCGTCGACGAGTCTCGCCAGGTATTGGCGCGCCCAAACGCTGAGCATCTTCGAGGAGGCGTCGCCGAGCCGGATCAGGCGAGGGCCCAGCACATATTGTCGCGATGACTCCTGGCGGATGTAGCCGAGATCGACCAGCGTCCGCAGCAGCCGGTGGATCGTCGGAAGGGGAAGACCGGACTGGTTCGCGAGTTGCGAGAGCCCGAGGGTGCCGCCCGCGTCGGCCATCAGCTCGAGCAGCGAGAAGGCGCGCTCGATTGACTGCACCGACCCGGAGCGGGTCTTGGTTTCGGTCACCGCGTCAGTCATGGCGTGATCCTCCGTTTTCGTATGACGGAGTTTAGTATCCGTCAGCGGGGTTCTATTTTTCCGCTATCCAGATATTATCTCCGCGATACGAAAAGAATGAGATCAACGAGGTGACCCAAATGACCGACGACAGCACCGCACTCGCAGACGAGCTCGACGCGCGGCTGGCAGATGCGGACGCGGCGCTTGCCGCGGCATACCCCGGCGACCGCGGCCGTCGCCAACCGGTGCACACGGTGTACGTGCCCGCCGATCGCTACGACGCAGGCACCGTGCGCGCGTGGGGCAAGGAGGCGATTGCGGCGCTGGCCATCCACGGCACTTCCGTGCTGGAGCTCGCCGGCGCGCTGGACCTGCAGCCCAGCATCGCCATCGAGGTCTACGACCTGATACGGCGCAAGCTCGAAGCCGAGCCGGTCGAGGATCTGCGCATCGACTTCGAGGACGGCTACGGCATCCGGCCCGACGAGGACGAGGACGCCGTCGCGGACGCGGCGGCCAACGCGCTCGCGGCGTCGATCGCCGCCGGGCACGCGGCGCCGTTCCACGGAATCCGGGTGAAGAGCTTCGAGGCACAGACACGCCGCCGCGGGGTACGGACGTTGCTCCGGTTCGTGCGCACGCTGGCCGAGGCCGGCGGCCTGACCGACGGCTTTGTCGTGACGCTGCCCAAGGTGACCTCGGTCGAGCAGGTCGAGGCGTTCGTCGTCGCGCTCGCAAAGGTGGAGGAGTTGTGCTCGCTGGAGCGCGGCGCGCTCCAATTCGAGATCCAGGTGGAAACCCCGCAGTCGATCCTGGCCGCCGACGGTACGGCGCTGATTGCGCGGATGCTCCACGCGGGAGCGGGCCGGGTCACCGGGCTGCACTACGGCACCTACGACTACTCCGCGTCGCTTGGCATCGCGGCCGAATACCAAAGCCTCGAACACCCCGTCGCCGACCACGCCAAGGCCGTCATGCAGATCGCGGCCGCGGGCACCGGCGTGTTCGTATCCGACGGCTCGACGAACGTGCTTCCCGTCGGTGACCGCGAGGTGGTGCGAGCGGCGTGGCGCCTGCACGTCCGTCTGGTCCGCCGATCCCTCGAGCGGGGCATCTACCAGGGCTGGGACATGCACCCGGCGCACTTGCCAAGCCGCTATGTGGCGACGTACTCCTTCTTCAGGGAGGGACTGCCCAGTGCCGCCGCGCGCCTGCGCGCTTACGTGCACGGCGGGCAGTCCGGCTTCCTTGACGAACCGGCGACGGCAGCGGCGATGGCGGGATTCCTGCTGCGCGGTCACGAATGCGGTGCCATCGACTCGGCCGAGCTCGACAAACTCGTCGGGATCGATCCGGACCGGCTGGCGTCCCTCGCGCGACGGCGTCGTTAGAGCCTTACGCTTGCCACTTCATGGCCGGTGCAGTCCTTGGGATTGCACCGGCCATTCTTTCGTTTCAGGACCTTGACAGCCTGTGTGATCGCGCCCACACTATCCAAAGTTGGAAATAAATATCCACAATACGGAAACTAGAAGGAGCCCCAATGGCCTCCGTCACCGAGACCAACAGCAGCGAGAAACGTCGGCGCAAGCCGATCTACAAGTCGCTGTTCTTCCAGGTGTTCGTTGCGATCGTCGCAGGCATCAGCATCGGCCACTTCTGGCCCGACCTCGGCTCGGACCTGCGTCCGTTGGGCGACGGCTTCATCAAGCTGATCAAGATGATCATCGCGCCGCTGATCTTCTGCGTGGTGGTGACCGGCATCGCGCACGTCGGCGACATCAAGGCCGTCGGCCGCATCGGGCTGAAGGCGCTGATCTACTTCGAGGTCGTCACCACCTTCGCCCTACTGTTCGGCCTCGTGATCGCCAACGTGCTCAAGCCGGGCGCCGGTTTCAACATCGACCCCGCCTCTCTCGCGACTGGCGAGGAGGCGCTCGCGGAGAAGACCGGAGGCGGCGAGCTGCCACACACCGTCGAGTTCCTGCTCAGTGTGATCCCCGATAGCGTCCTCGGCGCCTTCGCGGAGAACCAGCTCCTCGCGGTCCTGTTCTTCTCCTGCCTCTTTGGGATCGGACTGGCCCAGTTCAATGACGGCGGTAAGGGCGCAACGGTGCTGGCCTTTATCGACGAGGTCACCCACGTGCTGTTCAAGATCGTCGGCTACATCATGAAGTTCGCGCCCGTCGGCGCCTTTGGCGCGATGGCGTTCATCATCGGCCAGTACGGCATCGAGTCGCTGGGCACCTTTGGCAAGCTCATCGGCGCCTGCTACCTGGCGGGGATCCTGTTCGCATTGATCCTGGCGGTCATCGCCAAGGTCTTCGTGGGGCTCAACCTGTTCAAGTTCCTGCGGTATGCGCGTGAGGAGTTCGTGCTTGCGCTTGGCACTGCGTCGACAGAAGCGGCCATGCCGCGCATCATGAACAAACTGCAGAACGCCGGGAACTCGCCGGCCGCAACGGGTCTCGTCATCCCGACCGGTTACTCGTTCAACCTCGACGGCGCCACCATCTACCTGTCGATCTGCTCGGTGTTCCTCGCGCAGGCGTTCGGCCACGATATGAGCATCGCCCAGCAGCTCGGCATGGTCGGCGTGCTGATGCTCACCTCGAAAGGCATGGCTGGCGTCCCCGGCTCGTCGTTCCTTGCGCTGTCGGCAACGGCCGCCGCCATCGGCGCCTACCCGGTCGCAGGCGTCGCGCTACTGCTGGGCGCGGACCGGATCATGGATTCGATGCGGGTGTTCGTGAACTTGCTCGGCAACTGCGTGGCCACCTTCGTGGTCGCGAAGTGGGAGGGCCAGCTCGACGTCGAACGCATGCACGCCGCGGTCAACGGGGAGCTCGAGGACACCGACGATGTGCCAGAACCCGAGGACACCCACCACGAGGCCGAGCGGGAAACGGTGTCCGCGCCGGCCACCGCGCCGGCAGGAGCGCAGTCGTGAAGATACTCGTCGTCAACGTCAACACCACCGCGAGCATGACGGAGGCGATCGCCGCGTCTGCGCGTTCAGTGGCTGCGCCAGGCACCGAGATCATCGGCCTCACACCGGCTTTCGGCGCCGAATCGGTCGAGGGCAACTTCGAGAGCTACCTCGCCGCGGTCGGGGTGATGGACGTCGTCACCCGCTACGAAGGGGAGTACGACGCGGTGGTGCAGGCCGGCTTCGGCGAGCACGGCCGTGAGGGTCTGCAGGAATTGTGCGACGTACCGGTCATCGACATCACCGAGGCCGCCGGCCACGTCGCGTCGCTGCTCGGCCACAAGTACTCCGTCGTCACGACGCTCGACCGCACGGTTCCCCTCATCGAGGACCGGCTCAAGCTCGCAGGGCTCGACGCCCGATGCGCGTCGGTGCGGTCCAGCGGCATGTCCGTCCTCGACCTCGAGGAGCGACCGCAGGACGCCGTGAAGGCCATCGTCGCCGAGGCCGAGATCGCCGTCACCCAGGACGGCGCCGAGGTCATCTGCCTCGGCTGCGGCGGAATGGCCGGTCTGGACGAGGCCGTCGCCGCCGCCACGTCAGTACCCGTCGTCGACGGCGTCACCGCCGCCGTCAAACTCGCCGAGGCCCTCGTCGGCCTTGGCCTGACCACCAGCAAGACAAGGACTTTCGCCGCACCGCGCCACAAGCGCGTCAGCGGCTGGCCCCTGTCGCCCGGCACCGACCGGTGATTTCACCCCTCACGATTCGGAGATAAACACGATGCCAACCCAAGAGTTTGACCCCGTTGCCCTGGCAGCTCAGGACCCGGAAGGGCGGCTGTACAACGAGGACCTCAAGCCCGCAGAACCCCATGAGCGCAAATGGTCGACCTACAGCCTGTTCTCGCTGTGGATGAACGACGCCCACAACGCGGGCAACTACACGTTCGCGGCAGGCCTGTTCCTGATGGGCCTCAGCCCGATTCAGGTGACGCTTGGCATCCTAGGCGGCGCGCTGATCATCTTCGGTGGCTGCTGCATGTCCGGCTTCATGGGACACGACACCGGCGCGCCGTACCCCGTCGTCTCAAGGATGTCGTGGGGCATCTGGGGCGCCAACATCCCTGCACTCGTGCGTGGCGCGGTGGCGATCGCGTGGTACGGCATCCAGACCTTCCTGGCCTCCATCGCACTGAAAGTCCTGCTGCTGCACTTCTTTCCCGGCCTCCAAGGGATGGCCGAGATCCGCGTGCTCGGGCTCGATCTGGTGGGCTGGACCGGGTTCCTGATCCTGTGGGCCATCCAGATGGTAATCGTGGCCAAGGGCATGGAGGCGGTCAGGCACTTCCAGGGCTGGGCAGGCCCGGCCATCTGGGTGGTGATGATCGCGCTCGCGGTCTGGATGCTGTCGCAGGCGAACTGGGACATCTCATGGACACAGGGCGGCGGAGACGCGAATCTGTCGACGGGAGAACAGGTTTACCAGACCATCGCCGCCGTTGGCCTGACCGTCGGTGTCCTCGCGACGCTGATGCTCAACTTCTCCGACTTCGCGCGCTTCGCCCCGTCCCGCGCCGCGGTCGTGAAGGGCAACGCGTGGGGCCTGCCGTTCAACTGGACCGCCTTCGCGCTGACGTCCGTGATCGTCTCGGCCGCCTCGGTCTCCGTATACGGCGAGGCCGTGCTCGACCCGGCCGAACTGCTCGAGAAGGTCGACAGCGACATCATCATGTTGTTGGGCAGCGCCGTCTTCGTCATCGCCACCATCGGTGTGAACATCGTCGCGAACTTCGTGTCGGCCGCCTACGACATCTCCAACGTCAACCCCAAACGGATCAGCTTCCGCAAGGGCGGCATCATCACCTCCATCCTGGCGCTGGTTTCGATGCCCTGGAACCTCTACAACAGCCCTGACGTGATCGCCTACTTCCTCGGCGGCCTCGGTGCACTGCTGGGCCCGTTCTTCGGCATCCTCGCGCTGGACTACTTCTGGTATCGCAAGGGCCGCTTCAGCATTCTCGATCTGTACCTGCCGACGCCCGAATCGCAGTATTACTACCGCAACGGCGTCAACCCGCAGGCCGTCATCGCGTTCCTGCCGTCCGCGGCGATCGCGCTCGTGCTCGCTTTGGTGCCGATGTTCGGGAAGGTCGCGCCGTTCGGATGGTTCATCGGCGCCGCCCTCGGTGCGATCGCGTACTACATCGTCACCCGCGGCAGGCCGCTTGTCGCCGCGCCGGTGGCGCAGGAGACGGCTGTGCCCATAGAGAAGGCCGCCGACTAACAGCTGGCAGGAATTAGCGGGTCGGCTCTTGACGCGACCCGACGTGCCGACCTACGCTTTCATTATTAGGAAAAAGATTTCCGCGATACGGAAAAATGGAAAGAGATAGAAATGAACCACTCACTGCCCTACGAGGTGAACTGCTCGATCCTGTTCACCGAGCTGCCCCTGCTGGAGCGTCCTGCCGCAGCCAAGCAGGCCGGCTTCGACGGCGTCGAGTTCTGGTGGCCGTTCACGCAGGCGGTGCCCGCTGACAAGGACATCGACGCGTTCGTGGCCGCGGTAAAGGACGATGGCGTGCAGCTGGTGGGCCTGAACTTCTTCGCAGGCGATATGCCCGGCGGCGATCGTGGCCTCGTGTCGTGGCCGGCGCGTGCCGCCGAGTTCCGCGACAACATCGACGTCACGGTTGGTATCGGGGAACGGCTGGGGTGCAAGGCATTCAACGCGCTCTACGGCAACCGCGTCGAGGGTTCCTCGCCCGAGGAGCAGGACGAACTCGGCGCCGAGAACCTGGCCCTCGCGGCACGCGCAGCCGCCCGGATCGGTGGCACGGTGCTGGTGGAACCGGTCAGTGGGGCGCCTGCGTACCCGCTGTTGACCGCCGCCGACGTGCTTGCGGTCATCGCTAGGGCCGGCGAGCCCAACGTCGGCCTGCTCGCCGACCTCTATCACCTTGCGGTCAACGGCGACGACGTCGACAAGGTCGTCGCCAACCACACCGACCGGATCAGCCACGTGCAGATCGCCGACGCCCCCGGCCGCAACGAGCCCGGCACAGGGTCGCTGCCGCTGTTGCGACAGCTCGCCGACCTCGAAGCCGCCGGATACCGCGGCTGGGTCGGCCTCGAGTACAAGCCTTCCGGCGCATCCGCCGACAGCTTCGGCTGGATCGAGAACAAGGAGTCCAACGCATGACGAACATCGCCTTCATCGGCCTTGGAATCATGGGCAGCCCGATGGCGGTCCACCTCGCCAAGGCCGGCCATCAGGTGGCCGGCTACAACCGCACGCCCGACAAGACCGCACCCCTTGTCGCAGAAGGTGGTCGTGCGGCGGAGTCGATCGCCGGCGCCGTCCGCGACGCCGAGGTGGTCTGCGTGATGGTGCCGGACTCACCCGATGTCCTCGACGTGCTCACCGGCGAGGACGGGGTCTTCGACAACGCGAAGCCCGGCACGCTGGTCATCGACTTCTCCAGCATCCGCCCCGACGTCACAAGCCAGCTCGCCGAAAAGGCCACCGCCAAGGGCATCCGGCTCGTCGACGCACCCGTCTCGGGTGGCGAGGCAGGCGCGATCAACGCGGCGCTGTCGATCATGGTCGGCGGTCAGGCCGACGACTTCGAGGCCGCCAGACCCTATCTGGACGTGGTTGGCAAGACGGTCGTGCACGTCGGCCCGAGCGGGGCGGGCCAGACGGTCAAGGCGGCCAACCAGCTGATCGTGGCCGCCAACATCCAGGCGCTGGCCGAAGCAGTCGTCTTCCTCGAGGCGTACGGCGTTGACACCGACGCCGCGCTCGAGGTGCTCGGCGGCGGGCTCGCAGGCTCGAAGGTGCTTGACCAGAAGAAGCAGAACATGCTTGACCACAGTTTCGAGCCCGGTTTCCGAATTGCGTTGCACCACAAGGATCTCGGCATCGTCACCGCGGCGGCGCGCGAGGCGGGCGTGGTCATCCCGCTTGGCGCACTCGTGGCCCAGCTGATGGGCAGCGCCCTTGCCAACGGTGACGGCGGGCTTGATCACTCCGGCCTGCTGCGCGGGGTGGAGCGACTGAGCGGAAGGACACAATCATGACGAAGATGCGTGCGGTCGACGCCGCGGTGCTGATCCTCGAAAAGGAAGGCGCCACCCAGACATTCGGTCTGCCAGGTGCGGCGATCAACCCGTTCTACAGCGCGATGCGGGCGCACGGCGGCATCAAGCACGTGCTCGCAAGGCACGTCGAGGCCGCCTCGCACATGGCCGAGGGCTACACCCGCGCCAAGGCGGGCAACATCGGGGTCTGTATCGGGACGTCAGGCCCGGCGGGCACCGACATGATCACCGGGCTCTACTCGGCGTCCGCCGACTCGATCCCGATCCTGTGCATCACCGGCCAAGCCCCGGTGGCCAAGCTGCACAAGGAGGACTTCCAGGCGATCAACATCGCCGACATCGCCGG
>Ga0190272_10000736_pt1 | contig 16263 bp, 13 predicted proteins | sample Popmic504T_FD_133746 | JGI IMG/M metagenome (GOLD analysis project Ga0190272, IMG submission 133746) | Populus adjacent soil microbial communities from riparian zone of Shoshone River, Wyoming, USA - 504 T | ecosystem: Environmental > Terrestrial > Soil > Riparian zone | place: USA: Wyoming... | reverse complement strand
GCGGGCACCACCGACCCCAACACTGGCGACGTCATCACCTACGCATGGGACTGGGGCGACCTGACCCCAGGGGCAACGGGGTCAGGGTCTTCCCACCGATTCGCTGCCCCTGGCACACACACCATCACGCTGACGGCCACAGATGGTTGGGGCAAGTCTGCTAGCACCACCAGAACAGTGACGATGACCGAACCCCTTGACAATGTCGCGCCTATTGCCGCCTTCACGCCCGCGTGCACAGGGCTGACATGCCAAATGAACAGCACCGGTACTTCCGACCCCAACGGAAACCAGATTCGCTACCTGTGGGACTGGGGAGACAGCACCGCCACGAGCACCTCGGCTTACCCCACGCACGTTTATGCCGCCGCAGGGAACTACACCATCACGTTGACCGTCACCGACGGTTGGAACGACTCCACGACCGTTACCCAGAACGTCAACGTCGCGCCCTAGCGCGCCGACGAGATGGTGCCCGCACGGTCGGGTATGTTCTGGCCCCATGAACATTTCAAGGGGTCTTCTGAGTGTCAGCGCAACTATCAGTGCAACGGTCACCGCAACAGCCATCGTCATGCTGGGTGCTTCCCCGGCTTTCGCCGACTCGGACACGCTGAGCGATCCCGCCGGTGAGGTTGCACCGCGCTTCCTCGACATCACCGAAGCTTCAGTGAACAACGGCGAGCGCTCAATACAGGCCAGCATCACTTTCGCCGAGGACCGCCGGGGAACGGTCATCGTTGGTGTGGAGACTCGATTCCATGGAGTGTGGCGCATCGTGAGCAAACATCGAGACACGGGCCCCGACCGAACGTTCTTGGTCAACGAAGAAGGACGAGTCGCCTGTGACGGCCTCACGGGCAAGTGGGACCGGGCCAATGCAACGGTCGCATTCACGTTGCCCTCGCGGTGCATCAACAACGGCAACTTCGGCGCGATCAAGCCCTGGCTGCTTACCGAGCCACTCAATTCCGGTTCCGACGGAGACTTGACTGGGTTCGAGAGTTGGATCGCGCGAGGTTAGCGGCTAATCAAGGTGAGAGGGCGGAGTTTGGTACGCCTGGAGTGATGAAGGCGTCCTTCTCGCGGGTGTGAAGGGGTTTGAACTGTGACGGAGGAGTCGGGGAACTCGGGGGCCAAAATCGGCGCGGCTGGTCCGCATGACGCGGATCGGCTGCTCGAGTTTTGGGAACGAGCCGCCAAGGGTGTCAGCGTCACCGATAACCCCGCGGGCGTGGAACGCCTGTTGGCCCACCCCACCACCACGGTGCTCATAGCGGAGGCTGACGGCGAACTCGTTGGCACGCTGATAGCCGGTTGGGACGGGTGGCGAGCTCACTTGTACCGGCTCGCGGTATCACCCGCACATCGACGACAAGGAATCGCCACGGCATTGCTCGCCGAGGCCGAGCAGCGCCTAGCAGGCGTGGGTGCCCGTCGGTTGGATGCGATGGTTCTCAGCGACAACCCGCAGGCGCACCACGCGTGGGAAGCCAGCGACTTCCACTCTCAGCCACAATGGCGTCGATGGATTAAACCCGTCCAGTAAGCGAGGCTGGGCCCTGAAATGACGGCGAGAGGGCGGATTTTGGTACGCCTGGAGTGATGAAGGCGTCCTTCTCGCGGGTGTAATCACCCGGGATATCGAGCGGAGGGTGGGCAGGGGTGCGACGCTGGTCGTTCTGGGTCGTCTTGGTCGTGATGATCCTGGTGAACACGATCACCCGTGAGTGGGGCGACTGGCTCTCGGTCCCGGCAGCAGCGCTCGGCGTCGCGGTGCTGCTTGGCATCGCCCGCTGGGATGGGCTCTCGTGGCACGACCTCGGCCTCAGCCCGTCTGAAGTGCGACGCGGCCTGGCCATCGGCGGGGTCATCGTGGCGATCGTGCTGACGTTCTATGCCATCGTGCTGGTGAGCCCCTGGGACTCCACGATTGAGAACAGCCGCACGCCCGACACCCTCGCGCTCACCCTGCTCTCCGCGTTCCTCATCATCCCCATCCAGACGGTGATCTGGGAGGAGGTGGCCTTTCGAGGCGTGCTCTGGGCGCACGTGCGACGCGACCACGGCGCGGTGATGGCCACCGTGGTGTCCTCGGTGTTGTTCGGACTCTGGCACATCCTCCCGGCCACCGGATTCGCTGCTTCGAGCAGTGTCGTCACCGACAACGCAGAAAGCGGCTCGGCCACCACTGTCATCACGGTACTCGTCACCGTGCTCTTCACCGGTTTAGCGGGCGTGCTGCTCTGCGAGCTGCGGCGTCGGACCGACAGCCTGGTAACGCCGATGGCCTTTCACTGGGCCACCAACGGGCTTGGGCTGCTGGCTTCCTATGTCGCCCTGACCTACGTGACCTAGGCGGGTCAGCCTTTGTCGCGGGCAGCCACAAACGCTTCGACGGCGCGATCGATGTCGGCGTCGCTGTGTGCGGCGGAAAGCTGCACGCGAATGCGTGCTTCACCACGTGGCACCACAGGGAACGAGAAGGCCACGGCGTAGACCCCTTGTTCCCACAGGTTGTCGGCGACCTGGCTGGCCACCACCGCGTCACCGAACATCACCGGCACAATTGCATGCTCACCTGGCAGCAGGTCGAACCCGGCTTTGCTCATGCCTTCGCGGAAACGCCGTGAATTGCGCTCAAGCTGTTCGCGCAACTCACTGGATGAATCCAGGATGTCGAGCACGGCAAGTGAGGCTCCCGCAACAGCCGGCGCGACAGAGTTGGAGAACAGGTAGGGGCGGGCCCGCTGCTTCAGCACATCAACAATTTCCCGGCGAGCAGCCACGTAGCCGCCGCTAGCTCCGCCGAGAGCCTTGCCCAAAGTTCCGGTCAGGATGTCGATTCGGTCGGCAACGCCAGATCGCTCGGGGGTGCCTTTTCCTGACGGCCCAACAAAACCAACAGCATGAGAGTCGTCGACCATCACCAGCGCGTCATACCTGTCGGCCAAATCACAGATCTCATCGAGCGGCGCGTAGTAGCCGTCCATGCTGAAGACACCATCGGTCACGATGACGCGGTAGCGGGCGTCGGCAGCTTCCTTTAACTTCGCCTCGAGCTCGCCCATATCGCGGTTGGCGTAGCGGAAACGTTGTGCCTTACACAGCCGCACGCCGTCGATGATGCTGGCGTGGTTGAGTGCATCTGAGATGACGGCGTCACGGTCATCAAACAGCGCCTCGAACACACCGCCATTGGCATCAAAACAACTTGGGAACAAGATGGTGTCTTCTTGGCCCAACCATGACGACAGCCGCTCCTCGAGTTCGCGGTGAATGTCCAGGGTGCCGCAGATGAAGCGAACCGAGGCCATCCCGAAGCCGCGCTCTTCGAGTGTCTTAGTGGCGGCAGCCACCACGCGTGGATCGTCGGCTAGTCCGAGATAGTTGTTCGCGCACAGATTGAGGATCTCCCGACCTTCAGTGTCACGAACCAGGGTGCCTTGCGGGCTGGCAAGGAGTCGCTCCGGCTTATAGACGCCGGTCTCACGCATCTCCGCGATGCGACCAGACAGGTCGCGCCTCAGCTCGTCCAACATTTCTAAACCTCCGACCAGTCGAGCAGCACCTTGCCGCACTTACCACTTTGCGCCGTGTCGAAAGCTTCCTCAAACTGGTGGTAGGGGAAGCGATGAGTGATGACCGGCGAGATATCCAATCCGGCATTAACCAGCACTGACATCGCGTACCACGTCTCGTACATCTCGCGGCCGTAGATGCCCTTGATGGTGAGCATGGAGGTGATGGTCTTCATCCAGTCGAAAGGCGCGTCCGTGGTGCTCCCTGGGAGCCCCAGCAACGCAATGCGTCCACCGTTGGCCATGGTGTCGAGCATGGAGCTCAGCGCCGCAGGTGCGCCCGACATCTCCAGCCCAACGTCGAAGCCCTCCTTCATGCCGAGGTCTTTCATCACCACGTGCAGGTCTTTGTCCATCGGGTTGACTGCTTCGGTGACACCAGTCTTGCGTGCCAACTCAAGGCGATACTCGCTGACGTCGGTCACCACGACGTGCCGCGCACCAGCGTGCCGGACGACGAGGGCAGCCATGATTCCGATAGGCCCAGCCCCAGTCACCAACACGTCTTCACCCAAGACTGGGAAAGAGAGCGCCGAGTGCACTGCGTTGCCGAACGGATCGAAAATCGCGGCGACGTCGATGTCAAGGTCGGCGCGGTGACGCCAGACGTTGCCTGCTGGCACCACGACAAGCTCGGCAAATCCTCCGTCACGATGGACGCCGACACCTTTGGTATTCGGGCACAACTGGCGGCGCCCCGCTCTGCAGTTACGACACCGGCCACACACAATGTGACCCTCGACGCTCACGAGGTCGCCGACGTTGATGCTGTCGACTCCCGGACCGATGGCTTCGACGTGACCGGCAATCTCGTGACCAAGGACGACCGGCGGTGTCACCATCGACTGCGCGGAAGCGTCCCAGGATCGAATGTGCAGGTCTGTGCCGCAGATACCGGTGCGCGCCACCCGGATGAGGACTTCGCCGCTCCCTGGCTCGGGCTCCGGGACGTCAAGTAGTTCCAGGCCTGGGCCTGCGGTCCGCTTCACCAGCGCTTTCATATCCCCGCCTCCGACGACTAGATACTCCGGCTCGTCGCGCCGTAGCTGACACGAACCGCAGCGCGCACATCGCGCCGCGGCCAGAGTAAGGCTGCCAGAGTCACTACCAGCAGTCCCAAGGCACCCGCCAAAACGAGCGCCGCGGCCGGTGAAGTAGTGGCCGCAATGGCACCCAAACCGACCAGTCCCACGATCGCCATGGTGTTGAATCCGGCGCCTGCCACCCCGAAGACCCGGCCCCTCCGCTGCTCAGGGGTCAGTTGCATGGTCAAGGCCATGAGCGTGACGACATATCCCTGGCAGAGCCCAGCCACCAGCCATAACAGGCCGGCGGGGACCAGACCCGGCTCAAGCGCGGTGACCAGCATCGGGATGGTGGATGCGAATGCCAGGGGAAACACCAGGCGGATCTGTTGCCCGATCGGCAGCCGCGCCACCAGCAGCGATCCAATGGCCGCACCTGCTGGCGTGGCAGCCAGCAACATCGTCGCCTGCCAAGGCTCGGCACCAATCGACGCCGCATACGGGAGTGCGACGGCATCGGTGGCCACGAGGAGTGCGGCCGTGGCCCATAGGAGCAGCACCACTGCTCGAATGGAGGGTGTCTTCATTGTGGTGCGCAAACCCCCTCGTAAGTCGCGCACCAACCGGCGAAAGTTTGTTCCGTGCGCAGCCGTCGGTTCACGATGAACGACAAACGCGAGCACCAACAGGAACGAAATCAAAAACGTAATGGCGTCAAAGAAGAGTGCAAACCCAGCTGAGGTGAGACCAACAGCAATGCCACCAATGAGGAAACCCAGCACCTGAACGGTCTGGTCGAAGGTGTTGCCCAGCCCGACCACTGCTTGGTACTCAGCCGGAGTTCGCGCTGCCTGGGGCATCAACGATGAGCGGGCAGAGAGTGCCGGCGCAGAGAATGTTTCTGCCGCTAACAGGATTGCAATGACGACCCAGTAGCTCGAGTCGAAGGTGACGGCGAGCGCCAGTACTCCGATGAGGAGAGAGCGGGCGACATCGGATACCAGCATCACCGTGCGACGCGGGTATCGGTCTGCTAGCGAACCGAGAAAGGCAAAACCAAAGGTGGATGGTACGTAAGAGACGGCCAACACCAGCGCTGCCAGTAGCGCGTCGCCGCCCGACTTGTCGAGAACGTAGAGAGCGAGCACCGCACGCGCGGCCTGGTCGCCAATGCCGGAAAGGAAGCGGGCGGCCAGGATGGCAACCAACTCGTTGTTACCCAAGATGGCGCGGTAACGAGTTGGCTGGTCAATCCCCGAATTGGCGGCCGGCACTTCACTCACTCGTAGAAGACCCTCTCGACGACTGTTCTGGCCCTGCGGGTCACACGTCGGTAGTCCTCGATGAATTCACCGGAGGAACCTGCAGCGTAGCCCACCACCCGCGCCACTCTCTCCAGCTCGCGCAGGTCTCGCGGCAATGAGTCGTCGGCTCGCCCACGCACCAAGATGATCGCGTTGCGGACCCGACTCACAAGCAGCCAGGACTCACGCAGCTGCACCTCATCGTCAAGGCCCATCAAACCGGCGGCCGTGGCTGCCGAAAGTGCCGACAAGGTTCCGGTCGTCTGCAGCGCGGGGTTGTCGTGAGCATGACGCAGTTGCAGAAGTTGTGCCGTCCACTCGATGTCGGACAATCCCCCTCGACCTAACTTGGTATGCATGCCCGGATCGGCTCCGCGCGGAAGGCGCTCGGCCTCGACCCGCGCCTTGATGCGGCGTACCTCGCGCGCCTCGTCGGCGGTCAACCCCTGTGCTTTCCAACGATGTGGGTTGACCATCTCAAGGAATCGCTGTCCCAACTCTTCATCGCCCGCCACGAGTCTGGCACGCAACAGGGCTTGCGCCTCCCAGACCAAAGACCATCGCTGGTAGTAGGCCGCATACGACGCCAAGGACCGAACGAGGGGTCCGCTGCGTCCCTCCGGTCGTAGGTCTGCATCGATTCCCACGGGTGGATCCGCTGCCGGAAGCGAGAGCAGCCGACGCAACTCGTTGGCCACCTCGAGCGCGTCCTGGGTGGCGTTGTTCTCGTTCGCTTCGTCAGCCCTTTCGCCAGCACTATTCAGAGGTTCATGCACAAACATGACATCGAGGTCGCTCCCAAACCCCAACTCCCCGCCGCCGAATCGACCCATCGCAATCACCGAAATTCGTGTGGTTGGCGCACCGCGTTGGCGAGCCACCGACAAGAGGGCGGCCTCAAGGCCGGCGGAGACCACTGCCTCCGCCACAGCAGTCAGTGCCTGCCCGGTCTCTTCAACATCGATCAGCCCCAGCAACTGCGCGGTACCGATCCGAAACAGTTCGCGACGACGGATGCCGCGAACAGACGTCACCGCGCGGTCAGCCTCGTCGGCACGTCGAACAGTGGTCAGCATTTCCCCGTTGAGCTCGGCAGCTGATCGAGGTTGCAAGTCACGATCATCAGCAAGCAGCGCGACCGCTTCGGGCGCCCGCAGCAGCAGATCCGTCAGGTACTTGCTGGAGGCCAGCACCCGGGCCATTCGCTCCGCCGTCGCTCCTGCATCTCGGAGCAGGGCGAGGTACCAGTGGGTTGTTCCCAGCGCCTCGCTGACTTTCCGGAAACCAAACAAGCCAGCGTCTGGGTCTGCCGAATCGGCAAACCATCCCAGCATCACCGGCAGCAACGTTCGCTGAATCGCGGCCCGCCTGCTGACACCCTGGGTGAGCGCCTCTAGGTGACGGAGAGCGCCAGCCGGGTCTCGATAGCCGAGAGCCTCCATACGCGCCATCGCCGCCTCAGGGGTCAGCCGAGCCTGCGATGCGTCAAGCTTTGCCACCGCTTCAAGGAGCGGACGATAGAAGAGCTTTTCGTGCAACCGTCGGACTTCCCGAGAATGGCGACGCCAGTTTGCGGTCAGATCTCCAACCGGGTCCTTGCGGAACCCGATGGAACGTCCCAACCGTCGCAGCGAGGCTTCATCTTCGGGAACGACGTGTGTTCGTCGCAGGCGGAGAAGCTGAATGCGATGCTCCAACGTGCGCAGGAATCGGTACGCCTCATCGAGTTGTTGAGCGTCATCGCGTCCGACGTATCCGCCGGCTGCGAGCGACTGCAATGCTCGCAGCGTGTTGGGGTGGCGCAAAGACTCGTCAGTGCGCCCGTGCACCAGTTGGAGAAGTTGGACAGAGAACTCGACGTCACGCAGACCGCCTGGTCCTAGTTTGAGTTGACGGTCAACTTCCCGCTTGGGCACTGACCCCTCGACGCGCCGCCGCATCCGTTGGACGTCGGAAACAAAGCCTTCGCGACCCGAGGCGTTCCACACCAGCGGCAGCACGTCAGCGACGTATCGCGCGCCAAGCTCGCGATCGCCGGCCACTGGGCGCGCCTTGAGGAGCGCCTGAAACTCCCACGTCTTGGCCCACTTGCTGTAGTAGGCGACATGACTCGCCAGCGTCCTCACCAACGGGCCAGCACCACCCTCTGGCCGAAGCCCGGCGTCTACCTCCCAAAGTGAACCTTCTTGGGTACTAGCCGAGCAAGCACGTGCGACGGAGGCAGCGAGCAACGTGGCCGAGTGCAAGGCTTCCGTTTCATCACCGTCGGGCAATGGCTCCGCTAGATAGATGACATCAACGTCGCTGACGTAGTTCAACTCACGTGCCCCGCACTTACCCAACCCGATGATGGCGATCCGAACGGGTTCCGCACCCTCTGGTAGCTCCGCGCGACCGATGGCGAGGGCGGCGTCCAAAGCGGCCGCTGCCAAATCGGCGAGCTCGGCAGCCACCACATCAACACCGGGATCAACGGTCAGATCGCAGGCGGCCAATCGCAACTGTTGACGTCGGTAGGCAATGCGCAGCTGCAAATCGGCGTCGACCACAGCGGCCAGCGGGAAAGCCACATCAGGATCTGCCCCCACTGCCCTCAGCAGGTTGGCTCGCAGTGCGCTCGCCGTTGGTCGCTTCTGGTGGAGGTCTGGATCGGCGAGGATTTCGACGTCGCCGGGGTGGCGGGTGAGGTGGTCGGCAAGCGCGGCGCTGACCCCGAGAACCGCAAGGAGCCGGCCTCGCAACTCTGAGTTAGCCAGTAAGCGCCCCGCCTGGGCTTGCGGATCCTCGGCCACGTCAAGAATGCGAACCAGGCCGCGCAGGGCCAAGTCTGGATCAGCGACGTCGCTGAGAGCATCAAGGAGGCGTTCATCCACCAGCATCGACGACACACTCGCGGGAGCGGTCACTATCAACCGTTCTGCCGTCGCAGCGTCAGAAAACCCCCGTCGCGACAGTTGCGCGAGCAGCGACGTCGAGCGTGCATCGGCCACGACGGTAGCTAAAGCGAAGGCAAGTAGCGCGTTAGCTCAAAGGGTGTGACTTGCGCGCGGTACTCCTGCCATTCGGCACGCTTGTTGCGCAAGAAGAAGTCAAAGACCTGCTCCCCCAGCGTTTCCGCCACTAATTCGCTGCTCTCCATGACGGCAATCGCTTCTGCCAGGTTTTGGGGCAACGGATCTATCCCGAGGACCCGACGTTCGGACTCAGTGAGGTTCCAGACATCGTCTTCTGCCTCTGCGGGGAGCTCATACCCCTCGGTGATGCCCTTGAGCCCGGCCGAGAGCAGCACTGCGAACGCAAGGTACGGATTGCACGCCGAGTCGAGGGTGCGTACCTCAATGCGAGTGCTTTGCCCCTTTTGTGGTTTGTACATCGGGACTCGCACCATGGCGGAGCGGTTGTTGTGTCCCCAGCACACGTAGGCCGGTGCCTCGCCGCCGCCGTAAAGGCGCTTGTAGGAGTTGACCCACTGGTTCGTGACTGCTGTTATTTCCGGTGCGTGCTTCAACAGCCCGGCGATAAAACCACGAGCTATCTTCGACAACTGGTACTCCGAGCCGGGCTCGTAGAAGGCGTTGCGATCCCCCTCGAACAACGACAGGTGGGTGTGCATCCCCGAACCTGGGTACTCCGCTAGCGGCTTGGGCATAAACGATGCGAACAGGCCCTTCTCAAGCGCGACCTCTTTGATGACCGTGCGGAAGGTCATCAGGTTGTCGGCTGTGCTGAGTGCATCGGCATACCGCAGATCAATCTCTTGCTGCCCGGGTGCGCCCTCATGATGGCTGAACTCCACGGAGATGCCCATCGACTCCAGCATGTTGATGGCATCGCGACGAAAATCCTGGCCCACTGACGTTGGCGTGTGGTCGAAGTACCCACCGTCGTCGATGGGCACCGGCGCCAAACCGGGTACCGGCTTACCTTCGAAGAGAAAGAACTCAATTTCCGGGTGGGTGTAGAAGGTGAGCCCCATTTCGGCCGCGCGGCTGAGGGTGCGCTTCAACACGTGTCGCGGATCGGCGAAGGAGGGCGTCCCGTCGGGGAGCAAGATGTCGCAAAACATTCGGGCGACGCCTGGTTCACCACGCCAGGGCAACACTGTGAAGGTGGTGGGATCGGGCTTGACGAGCATGTCGGATTCGTAGACGCGGGCGAAACCCTCAATCGCTGAGCCGTCGAAGCCGATTCCCTCGGCGAACGCCCCCTCCAGTTCTGCTGGCGCTACCGCTACCGACTTCAGGTAGCCCAAGACATCGGTGAACCACAACCGGATGAAGCGGATATCGCGCTCCTCGGTGGTGCGGAGGACGAACTCCTGCTGCTTGTCCATGTTCCGATGCTCCCTGGCTTGTGTTTCCCCTGCGTTACGGCTTGACCGCGGATTTGGTTGCCTGGCTGGCACGAACCTGCTGTGTCACCCCATGTTCGACGAAGAACGAGACGAACGGAATGGTCCCGGCGATGCAGATCCACAGGGCACGCCAGAAGGACCAACGAACGCGCAAGGCCAAATCGATGACCGTGATGAGGTAAATCACATAGAGGAAACCGTGGAGTGGCCCCACTCTTTCGATCCACGTTGGGTCATCACCCACGTATTTGATAATGGTGGCCGCCGTGACCGCGAGGAGCATGACCCCAACGATCCACGCCATCGCGCGATACCTCAGGAGCGAACCCTTCACACGTGCCCTTCCGCAGGATCAGACGCTGAACGAACCGACGTTTCGTGCTCCAGACTAAGCATCCGCCAGAAGAAGAAGACGGCGAAGGCGGCGAACAGCCACCACTGCACTGAGTAAGCGAGGCTCTGCCACGAGATCGTGCGCTCGAGAGGTGGCGGCTCCCTCACGGGCTCGATCACACTCGCGGGGTCGTCAGGCTCTTGAGATTGAAGAAGCACAAATCCCTGCCACAAACGCCCCTCCCACCGGGACAGCAACTCAGGGCTACTGACCAAGGCGATTTCATCGCCGCCCAGCTCGTCGGCAAACCCTTCCCGAAGCGCGTCGCTCTCACTTGCTTGAAGAAGTCCTTTGACGGTCACCGCGCCAGTCGGCGGAGGGCTACTGAGATTTGGGCTCGATACCCACCCGCGCACGATGGGAATCACCTCACCCGGCGCTACTTCCAATGGAGTCAACACCCAATAGCCCTCCCTCGCCGCTGGCTCCTTTTCTTGCGAAGTTGATGGCGAAGGGGGCACTTGTAGCCGTTGCGGAACGTAGAGCTCATCGCGAGTTACGTACTCACCGCGGACGACGACCGGCGTGCCAGCTGTCGACCGCTCCACGGGGACGCCTTGCTCATGGACAGCCCGAAGTGGTTGAAATGCCCCCGTCGCTGTGTTGTCCGGAGTAAGTGTCGTGGTGACCCCGCGCGACCACTGCCACATGCCGAGCCAAGCGAACGCAACGACGATGAGCAGCAGCACCGAGGTGAGTGCCAACCACCTTGGTGTGATCAGCAGCCGAAGCACCTCACCACGGTAACCGGCCTCCTCGGCGCTAGGGTCAGATGGTGACCTCGGCAGCCACTGCGTCAACACCGGCACCGACAGCATCGCCGGATTCTGCTTCGCTTCGCGTCGCTCTGGCGCAGGTCAACGCCACCGTGGGTGACATTTCCGGAAATGCCGATCTCGTTGTCACCTGGGCTAAGCAGGCTCACTTGGCCGGTGCGCATCTGGTGGCCTTTCCGGAGATGTTTCTGACGGGGTATCCAGTGGAAGACCTCGCGCTCCGCCGCTCCTTCATCGAGGCTTCCAAGGCCACGCTCCGCGGACTTCCGGAACGTCTGAATGCTGCTGGTCTGGGCGATCTGGTGGTGGTCGTTGGCTACCTCGACAGCGCACACGACACAGAAGACCGCATGGGGCGCCCCCGCCACTCCCCGCAAAATGCGGCGGCAGTTATCCATCGAGGCGAAGTAACCGCGCAGTATGCCAAGCACCACCTGCCGAACTACGGCGTGTTCGACGAGTATCGCTACTTCGTGCCAGGCACCGAGCCGTGCCTGTTCGCCGTGAACGAGCACACGGTGGCACTGGCGATCTGTGAGGACCTCTGGCAGGAGGGCGGCCCAGTCGCGTGGGCGCGCGAGGCGAAAGCGGACGTCTTGCTGGTAATTAATGGTTCTCCGTATGAACGCAACAAGGACGACGTGCGATTGGAGTTGTGCGCTCGGCGGGCGGCGGAGGCGGCGGCCACCCTTGCTTACGTCAACTTGGTGGGCGGTCAAGACGAATTGGTGTTCGACGGCGACTCCCTCGTTGTGGACGCCTCTGGTCACGTCATCGCTCGTGCTCCGCAGTTTTCCGAGGCACTCCTTGTCGCTGACCTAGGTCCGGCTCCGTCCGGGACACAAGCCGAACGACTGAGCGATGATGAGGAGATCTATCAGGCGCTGGTACTCGGCGTCCGCGACTACGTCACGAAGAATTCGATGTCGTCGGTGGCCATCGGGCTTTCAGGAGGCATTGACTCAGCGCTCACGGCAGCCATTGCCGTCGATGCCCTAGGCAGCGACTCAGTCCATGGCGTGGCCATGCCGAGCAAGTACTCATCGCAGCACTCACAAGACGATGCTGCCGACATGGCCGCGCGCACGGGCATGCACTTTCGTTCCGTTCCGATCGCAGGTGTGGTCAACGCCTTCCAGACCGAACTCGAACTTTCCGGGATTGCCGAGGAGAATCTGCAAGCGCGAGTCCGAGGAACCACGCTGATGGGGATCTCCAACCAAGAGGGCCACCTTGTTTTGGCCACGGGGAACAAAAGTGAGCTGTCTGTCGGATACTCCACCCTCTACGGCGACGCAGTCGGCGCGTATGCGCCACTCAAGGACGTACTCAAGACTGTCGTGTGGCGTCTGGCCCGCTGGCGCAACGAGCAGGCAATAGCGCAGGGGCAGACACCGCCGATTCCTCCGAACAGCATCGAGAAGCCGCCGTCCGCCGAGCTGCGACCCGACCAGCTCGACACCGACGTATTGCCTCCCTACGAAGTGTTGGACGACGTGCTCGACGACTACGTGGAACAGGACCACGGCGCCAGCGATCTGGTGGCCACTGGGTTCGACGAGGCGCTCGTCGATATGGTCCTGCGGCTCACCGATCGTGCCGAGTTCAAGCGGCGGCAGTACCCGCCGGGTCCAAAGATCTCCTTCAAAGCATTTGGGCGAGACCGTCGGCTGCCGATCACGAGTAAATGGCGCGAATTCCCCACCCCCAAGAACTGAGCGCACGACCATGACGAAACTGGCCACGGCCCCGAGTTGGATCGAGTTGTCGCGCGCACCGCGGGCACTGTTCCTCGACATCGACGGCACGCTTGTCGAGTTCGAGTCTCACCCGGACCTCGTGAAGGCCACCCGCAGTCTCATCGCACTTTTGCAAGATGTCTCCAACGCGCTGGACGGGGCGCTGGCGCTGTTGTCGGGGCGATCGCTGTCGGACATCGACCGGGTCTTTGCGCCATGGCAACCGCACGCAGCGGGTGTGCACGGCGCAGAAGTGAGAGGGCCTGAAGGGCTGGTGACATTCTCAGCGCCAGCCACCGAGTTCGCCCGCCTTCGGGCGGCGTGCGACGAACTGGCGCGGGACGTACCGGGAGTATGGGTTGAAGACAAAGGCCTCAGCTTGGCGCTGCACTATCGGGACGTGCCCGAGGTCGACACGGACGTTGCGCGCCGAGCCCAACTGATCGTCGATGAGTTCGGCGGCCTGTTCGAGCGGCAACCGGGGGTGATGGTGCAGGAGATGCGTCCGGCCGATCATGACAAAGGTTCGGCGCTGGTTGACCTCATGTCCCAGCCGCCGTTCGCGGGCCGGTCCCCTATCGTCGTCGGTGATGATCGCACCGACGAGTTTGCCTTTGCCGCCGCCCAGGCCATGGGCGGTCTCGGCGTGCTCGTGGGAGACAGGGACGACACGCATGCCTTGGCAGCACTTCCGGACCCGACCGCAGTACGAGGCTGGCTCGCTGAGTTGTTGGAGGTGGTCCGCTGATGAGCACCCCTGACCGACAGAATCTCAATCTCGGCATCATCGGCAACGGCACGATCGGCTCGCTGATCGACAGCGAGGGCCGTTTTGTCTGGGGCTGCTTGCCTCACCTGGCTGCCGATCCTGTTTTTTGCGACTTGCTCTCCCCGGTACAGGAGGGCCAAGGCTTCTTCGACGTTGAGCTTGAGGGCATGACGTCAGCAAGCCAGCGTTACATCCCGAACACCGCGGTACTCGTCACTACCTTGGAAGCCGACGATGGCAGTGCCATCGAGATCACCGACTTCGCTCCCCGTTTTCGTCAGTTTGACCGGCTGTACCACCCGGTCATGACGGTGCGGCGGATTCGCCCGATCTCCGGTGCCCCGCGCATTCGCATCAAAATCCGACCGCTCGCAGACTGGGGTGCACGCGTCCCAGAACGAACCAGCGGCAGCCATCACATCCGTTGGGTGCTTTCCGACACCACCCTTCGACTCACCACCGATGCGCGTGTGCCCCTTGTCGAACGCGAGTTGCCGTTTGTGCTGGATCGCCCCATCGCGCTCGTCCTAGGACCCGACGAGACGCTCACCACCTCCGTCGAGTCATTCGCGCGCGAATGTTTCGACCGAACCGTCGAGTATTGGCAGGGCTGGACTCGCTCCCTCTCCATCCCCTTTGAATGGCAAGACGAGGTGATTCGGGCCGCAATCACCTTGAAACTGTGTCAGTACGAAGGCACTGGCGCCATTGTGGCGGCCCTCACCACATCGATCCCCGAGTCGCCCGACAGCGGCAGGAACTGGGACTACCGCTATTGCTGGCTGCGCGACGCCGCGTTCGTCGTGCGTGCTCTGAACCAACTGGGTGCCACCAAGAGCATGGAGGAGTTCCTCGGCTACATCTACACCCTCGCTTCCAGTCTCGCCGAGATGCAGCCGGTGTACGGCATCCACTTTGAGTCCGCCCTCGACGAAGTAGAAGAAGCGAACCTGCGCGGCTACCGCAACATGGGGCCGGTACGCGACGGCAATCTCGCGTGGCAACAAATCCAGCACGACGTGTACGGCAGCGTCGTCATGGCCTCCACTCACCTCTTCTTCGACAAGCGCCTCACGACGCCTGGCGATGGCACCGCCTACGACCAGCTTGAGCGGGCCGGCGAACTTGCCTATCAGCTCTACGACCAGCCCGACGCCGGCCTGTGGGAGTTCCGTGGCCGGCAGGGAGTGCATACCTATAGCAGCGTGATGTGCTGGGTCGCTGCCGATCGCCTGGCTCGCATTGCCGGCCAAATCGGCCGCCCCGAGCAGTCGCAGGTGTGGCGGGGCCGCGCCGACGAGATGCGCGAGCGCATCCTGCAGGAGGCCTACGACCCCGATCGGGACGCCATCATGGAAACCTGGAATGGCTCCCGCCTTGATGCTTCCACGCTCGTGCTCGCTGAGCTCGGCTTCATCTCAGCGGAGGATCCTCGTTTCCTTGGCACTGTGGCAGCGGTGGAGAAGTACCTCAAGCACGGCGACTACGTCTTCCGCTATGTCGACGAAGACGACTTCGGCACTCCGCACACTTCCTTCAACCTTTGCACGTTTTGGTATATCGATGCATTGGCCCGGGTGGGTCGCCGCGACGAGGCGCGCGACTTGTTCAACAAGATGCTCGAGCGACGCAACGACCTCGGACTGCTCTCCGAAGACCTCGATCCGCGCACAGGCGAACTGTGGGGCAACTTCCCGCAGACTTACTCCATGGTTGGCATCATTCAAAGCGCGGTGCGGCTGTCCAGACCCTGGGAGTCCGCCTCGTGAGTCGACTCATCGTCGTCTCCAACCGCGTCGCCCTTCCCAAGGAGACTCGAGCAGGCGGGCTGGCCGCCGCGATGCACTCTGCCCTCACAGAAAACGGCGGCATCTGGTTCGGCTGGTCGGGACGGGCGGTGGAGTCTCCAGGCCCTCCCACTGAGCAGTCAGAGGGAGGGATCACCTACGTCACCGTCGATCTCACCCGGGCTGAATACGACGCCTACTACAACGGCTTCGCGAACCGCACGTTATGGCCACTGCTGCACTACCGGCTCGATCTCGTCGACTACCGGCGCGATACCTACCGCGTCTACCAGCGAGTCAATCGCAGTTTTGCGCGCACCTTGGCGCCGATGCTGCGCGATGACGACCTGGTGTGGGTGCACGACTACCACCTCATCCCCCTCGCGGCCCTGTTGCGCGAAGAGGGAGTGAAGGCGCGCATCGGCTTTTTCCTGCACACTCCCCTGCCTCCGCCTGACCTCATCAGCGCCCTTCCAGGGCATCGGGCCCTCATGGACGCGCTCACCGAGTACGACCTAGTTGGCTTTCAGACGT
>Ga0190272_10000735_pt1 | contig 16265 bp, 8 predicted proteins | sample Popmic504T_FD_133746 | JGI IMG/M metagenome (GOLD analysis project Ga0190272, IMG submission 133746) | Populus adjacent soil microbial communities from riparian zone of Shoshone River, Wyoming, USA - 504 T | ecosystem: Environmental > Terrestrial > Soil > Riparian zone | place: USA: Wyoming... | reverse complement strand
AGAAATGTGGTTTCGGACGATTTCGAGAGCGTTCCAAGCGGTATGGATTCAATGGCTGCGGTCTGGGCGACATTATTTGAGAGGACGACGTAGCCGTATTCGGCTGCATTGATCTGGTCAATACCGGTTGACATCTCATAGGTCGTGTCGTAACCGCGCGTGGTGCTCTGCGCGAGAGCATCGCCGCCACCTTCAAAAACAATGCTTGTCATCCTGGTAAGCCGCGGGGTCCTGCTTAAGGGATAAGTCCTCTGAGTTGATGTTGAACCCAACGTACACGTTATTGTGTAGTTGTACGTGCTCTTGTCATATTGATATAGTTCCCGCCTTAGCAATCCGCCGCCGTTTTCCGGTGCGGCATAGAGTTTCTTGGAGGCAATCATCCCGACCTTCGCATCCTTAAAGCCAAATGGGTAGACCATGACGATCGATTGCCCCCCGGATCCAGTCGTTGCCGCGGTTTTCGGTCCTGCGTCGAACCTCTGAATTTCTTCCCTCGTACCGTCGGGTGCTGTGATGGCCGTGAAACCACCCCCATCCAGCCCCGGTGAATTTAAATAAGTCCATTCACGACTGTCGTTGCCGGTTCCGTTCGCGCTCTGTTTTCGGGAGGTTATCCATCTCAGCGACTGAACATATGGCTGCTGGTCCTCATCCCGCTCCTGACCCGGAACGTCCTCCGGGGGGGAAGACGACGGAGGATACCCTGTATGTTGATAAGTATCGTAAGCGCCGGTTGGATAAACGATCTTGTCGAGTTCCCCATAAACGTTGTAGCTGAATTTATAACTTGTCCCGTTAGGCAGCACTATTTCAGCCAAAACAACCGGATTAAACAGTTGCCCGGGATAATACCCTTTACCAACTATCAAGCCGCTCACCAACGGGCCATTCGTCCCGTAGACCCATGGGGTAGATTGAAAGAGCCGGCCAGGCCCCGCGGATTGAGCCGCGGGATAGTTACCTGACGACGGCGGACTATACGGGTTTGGCAGCGCTTCGCTCCCTACAACTTTTAACGGGGGCGGAGCGCCGTTACCATCCGGTAGCAGGGCATTTTCAAGCAGTTTCCATTTGAATGTGTATTTAAGTTGTCCCGTACCCACTACTGCGAGACCCGGAAGATAATAATCGACGTTACCAACAGCAGGTGTAGCGGGAAGCGGATTGGCTATTTGCCGCCCAATAGTGTCCGTCCAGATCCTTGTAGTTTCGTTGTAAATGATCTCGTTATTGTGGCGGTCAACGATTTTCGAGATCGGGTGTCCTAAGATATACCGGGTACCATCCGGCATCCGGATCGTACCGGTATCGGAAGTGCCGTTTGCATCGAACCGCATCCTCGATCCATCAACCGCGTAAAATGTGTTGGACATATCCACGCTCGCGGGATCGTTTGAAGGCTGGTCACTCTTTCTCAGCGTGTGTGTCGTGCCGTTGGGCATATGAATGTATACTTCTCGAATCCTGAAGTTGAAACAGCTGCTGCCCGCGTGATCATAAGATTTTCCCTTATAATCATACTTTGAATTTGACTTTGGAAATTCAATGATCGGCAATGTAAGACTGCTTTTCCAACCTGAAACTGCATGCTTTGAATAAATCGCCTCGTTTACGCTCTGAGTAACACCGGTGGCATGCTGCACTCGCCCTATATGCTCCATTTTCCAGAGGGTCGAGGAATAGGCCAACGAAACAGGGACATCGATTCCGCGCCCTGGATACTTACCCAGTGGAAGGTCAAATCCAAGCTGAGCGCCGTCATTGATATCACCTTCCGTGAATCGCGGATTTGATTGATCGGACTGCCCCGCGACAAGAAGCGTAAAAAGCAGTATACCTACCAAAAATGTAAACGTTCGTCGCAGCGTGGATGTAATGGCTTGAAATACTGGTTGTAATTTTGAATTTCCTTTGGTTTTCATAATTTTTATCCGGGTGGTCAAAGAGCTTCGCTCGCCTGATTATGTGTGAAAATCTTCAAAAAATGGTTTTTGATACCTAACGCCTGTAAAAAGCTGGAACGGGTATATCGCCCGACATACCCCAGTGCTCCTCCCGCAGTGCGCCGCCGGATGCGCTCTTGCGGATGTACCAGTTGCCGTTCGAATTCCGCCACACCGCTATGTCTACCAAGCCGTCACCGTCGTAGTCGTTCTGCACCGGAATGTCACCCGTGTTTTGCCAGCCGATCGGAGTAATTGATCCGGTCGAGCTGCTTTTGATGATCCAGCTATTGCCGCTGAGTACTGCGTGATCTGCCTTGCCGTCGCCGTCGTAATCAGCCGAGACAGGGGTCTCAGGCGCCGTGGCCGAAGCCAGGTGAGCGGACCCCAGGTTGCCGTCAGAGCTTTTTAGAATGTAGAAGTTCTTTTCTGATGAACGCCAGATGGCTATATCCGTTCTGCCGTCGCCGTCGTAATCGGCCGGGGCGACCTTATCGCTGCCTGCTCCCCAGCCGACGCTGTAGCTGCTCGAATCCGAGCTTTTGATGATGTACCAGGTGCTGTTCGAGGGGCGGAAAAGGGCGGTGTCGGTCTTACCGTCGCCGTCGTAATCGCCGGGCGCCACCAGGTCGCCCGTAGTGCCCTGCGGCACGGCGTAATAACTGCCGTTGCTGGAGCGTGTGATCCACCAGTAGCCGGTAGACGCGCGATAGATCGCAAAGTCGGTCTTACCGTCGCCGTCGTAGTCGCCCGGTGCACTCTGGTCTCCGCTCTGTCCCCACTGATAATAGGTCTCGGTCGAACCGGGCGCCCCGAGCACATACCAGTAGCCGTTCGATGGCCGCCAGACGGCTAGATCTGCAGGCGGCACGACCGAAGCATTCGCATCCTCCACCGCCAGCAGGCGCGACCCCGCGTAGATATATTCTTTAGATAGCTGCGGGGTCGGTGGGGGAGGAGGAGCGGGCATAAACGGGTTGATGCTCGAGAGCGAGGACGGGTCCTTGCTGTTCTTTGCCATCTCCCGTTGGGCATCTTCCTCGAGATACTTCAATACCCCGGCAAAGCTGAGCAGCGCGAGCACCAGGATTACGACCGACGCCCAGATGTGCGTCCGCACATACCGGAAAATACTCGTTTTAGTTTTACCGCTCTCGGAGTGGTCCGATGCCTCGACTGCTAATGTGTGTTTAAACATATATTTACTCTCTTCATTTCAGGTACGGAACGATACGACAACAGGGCACGAGCCACTGAGGTTTACTCTGTCTTTGCTTGATTTTTTGAAACGGAATGGCGTAAGATGCGGAACTGATGGGTTCGCATCTACCGAGAGACATTCCGTCTCAAGGTGAACCGAACAGCTCGGCTGGTAATTGGCGTTACCGGCCGGGCTTTTTATTCGGACCATCTAAATCAATTCAAACTACTACAACCAAAAAGAAATGCCGATCATCGTTTTTACGATAACCGACAGTTTTTACAGAACATCGCGCTTTTAAGATATGAAACGCCCTTTCCACATTGTCTGTCGGTTCTGTCGCCGCCCGGGCGAGGAAGTAACACAGAGCAGCTGCATGAAACTTTGTGGAAGTTTCAAAACTGGAGATAAATTTGCAGGAGCTGGGTGACATATTCAATTCGACTATCCGGTCGAACGGCAAAATTGCCTAAAAACGAAATACTCCCGTGGGATGGAGCATCGGTAAACCCTGTAAGCTAAATGTTCAAGAACTTAACACATGTTTGAAATCGCTGTCAATAAAATTCTGAAAATCGATAGAACCCGCTTAATTCATGATCATAATTATTTCGAATAGATACCCCGTAGAACTATTTGGTTGCTCCGGTGGATAAATTCAAATTATGGAACCAATCGATTAGACGCCAATAGCGCCACTTTGTTCCGAAGCCTCAGTAACTTATTTAACGCTGGTAGACTGCTAAGAGTAGTCCCTTTTTCTAAGAACCTTACGAAGTGGCGGTATGTTTGGAAAGAACGCTATATGGTTGGACAAGTACCCAATAGTTTTTGGCACATAAACGTGACCATTAATGGAAAAGGGCGTCCAGGCGGACGCCCTTAACTTATTGATTCTACATGGTGCTGGGAGCGGGAATCGAACCCGCACGCCCCTAAGGACACAGGATTTTAAGTCTTAAAGGGCAGTTTATCTGGGTTGATTTACCTTTAAAATACTTCGTCTTAATGGGCTGTTCTCACCTGTACCGGTTATTTCGGTTTGGACGGGTTTAGATGAATTTTGCTGATTTGGCACACCAATGGCACACCAAATTTAAGAAGAGAAAATCTTGTCTTCGATAAACAATAATACGATTTCGGAGTGTTTCGGTCGGCGGGAATTGGCCCCTCGTTTCCCTCGGGACCCAGATCAATACTTCAACCGCAAGGATTATTCGTGCCTAGAATAAGTACCGTATTTTTATTCAAAGGCGGATTTTTTCTTTCAGTATACTTACAACGCCAATCCACGGCTTCCGTTCGTCCTGGTATGTGCAGCCTTAGTCTTTTAAATTCTTTTTCATCCAACTCTTCCACCATCCCTGCAAGCGTGCTCGGTTTGCCGGTTCTTCGACGTACCCGAAGTAGGCATATACACCATCCGACTTCCATCGTTTTGCATACTTAGGCGAGAACATGGTTTCAGGCTGCCATTCTTCCCCGGTAATTTTGAGTAGAATAAAAACCGCGGCGTCGCCCACTGTAAAATCTGTTTTCGGGGGAGATTCCAGGGGATATGCCATAGGGGTGGCGTCCGTGATCTTGGCTATCAGACACGGTATCGCATTCCGGCCCTCCTGAGCTAGACCGTCATAGATAGGATCGCCAGTTATCCGGTCGGGATCGTAAGGTATTATTTTTAAGGTGTCGAGCTTACTGCATAATGTCGCGGCGTCCTCGTACTCGATCGGCGCGCTTATGGCTTCGGCGGTAGGCTTAGGATCTGACGTCGGTCTAACGCGCGCGGTAGATTGTGATTTGACGGAACTGCATCCGGCGGCACATAGGGCCAGAATAAGGCAAATGAGCAGATAGGGAATGTCTCTTTTCATGTTCTAGTCCTCTCAAACTTGAGACTGGGAGCTCTTTGTTGTTGAACAGAAGCCGAAGTATTGAAGCGGAGAAGTCGGCTTCCGTGCAAAATATTCTATCACGCCTGGTCAAATGTGAAACAATTATTATTATTTTCGCCTTTGCAGGCCGCACACTCGATAGCTACGGGCCAAACGCTTGCCACTGGCTGTTGCCGTCATGGACCATATACGTCGGGCCCGTGGACGGGTGTATTTTAGCTCCCGTTGGCTTAGCTGGATTGCTTGAAAAGACCATCGAACCGGTCGGGGCGTAGACCGTAACTCGCAGTTGTTTTGCCAGTTGGGCCCCTATTCCGTTTGATGTAGCTCCAACGTTACAGGCGAATATCTGGACCAGTGACAACGTTGGCGCCCTGTTCACCAGTTTCTTTACACTTGTCGGTGTGATTGTATTAATATCATTCGGCGCACCATCTCCAAGATAGATAGCCTCGCTTGAGCCATGGGTGAAGAGTAATATTACACCGGCGCCGTACTTTTTGGCCATGTCCAAAAGGCCCTGGAAGCCCTCGACAGTAGAAATAGCACCATTAAAATAATGAACGGTATAGTCCGCTGCCTCCAAACTATTCTTTACCTCCATCATTGATCGGTAAAAATTGGCACCTACATTTTCAACTGTTCCCGGTTGTCCATGGGCTACAATATACGTAAATGCCGGGTCGGGCATCATCGCGGGTTCCTCGAGCCTGCCCTCGGAAGTGTCATTAAGCGATATTAAGTCCGATTCGGCAGCAACCGCCCCATCCCATAAAGCGGAATTTATAGCTTCAGCGTTTGCTTCCCCCGCGGCTAATTCCTCCGCTACGGATCTGGTGCCGCTGTCATAATTACCGTTGCCGATCCCGAATCCGCTATTAAGCCCGGCGTCGTCACTGTTTGCGTTCCCACCGCGTGCACCCTGAGCAATCAATCCCAGCGGGTCCGTGAACTTATAGGGCGAATTCAGGACGTAACTATACCTGTTGAACGTCTGCGGGTTGCGGATCGATGCCGATGCCATCATAGGATCGATCGATGTGAATCTTCCGTGCCCCGGATTATAGTACCTGGCTTGCGCGAACTCCAACCCCGACTCGGCGTCTTTCTCGTAACCGGTGTAGTTCTTTCTAATGCCGGCCGGGTCGTAGCCGTTGCCGCCCTCGCCGCCGACCCGGTGGGCCGACACCGCTTCGTCGCCAAATGCCATGAAGTCTTTACGGTTCGTCACGGCACCGTTCTCGTTCGTTGTGATCCTCGGGCTTGCCAAGTGATCTTGTGTCAAATAGGCAACTTGCGGCGTTTCTGCCAGTGCGGTCGAATATTCCGCGATAAGCATTCCGCCCATGTCATAAACGAAAACCGTCGTCTCTGTCGATGAGATTTTCTTGACGCGTTTACCTTCCCCGTCGTAAGAATAGACGGCGTCGGGCGTCGAGCCCGAATTAGAGGCCTCAAAATAAGATTTTTGATGGTTCTCGGCGTCATACGCGAACCGCTCGCCGGCGGCATTCGCGGTTAAACTTCCATTAGCGTCGTAAGTGTAACCCGAGGTGGTAAACCTGTTCGTACTTGCCGATATCGAAGGATTGCACACATTGGTTAGGCAGCTTCCAAGGGTGGTCGTATGACCGCTGCCTGTGACAAAGCTGCGGTTGCCGTAACGGTCGTAGCTGAACTCCTGTTTCCACGTCTGCGAGGAAGAGACCGTCTCCGTCGCGGAGCTCAACCGGTTGAGGGCATCGTAAACATAGGTCTGCGTGGCCGTAAAGCCTGAAGTGCTGCCGGCTGCCGGAACGGTGATTTTTTGTTCCAGCAGACTGCCGTTGTTGTCAGTATTGCCGGTCGTATTGTACTTGTACTCGAGCTTTAGTAGGTCCTGGGAGTTGTCGAGTCGGCCCAGTCCTATCTGGGTCAACTGTTGGAGCGCGTTGTAGGCAGCGGTTTCCCAATGGCCGTTGCCGAGCTGCATTTTTGTGATCCCCCCGGCCGAAGTGCGGGTAATCGCATCGGCATACGTCCAATAACCGGCGCCGGAGTTCTTTTTACTCTGTACCTGGGCCAGGTCGCCGTTCCGATCGAAAGTGTTTTTTACAACTCTGCTCGACGGGTAGGTTTCCTCGATCAAACCCCCGGATAGATTGTATGCGTATCCGGTCGAATAGGTTTGACCGTCCGTTATCTGCTGATGTGATAGAAGCCGTCCGAATATATCGAAGCTCGTGTTTTTGGTTTCTGAAACGCTGCTTGTAACTTTGGTCGTTTTGCCTTTTGAGAATTCCGGCGCCGAAGCGAGCCCTTTCCCATCGTGATAAAAGGTGACGTCGGGCGTTGAATCGGAATAATCCCGTGAGTAAATGCGATTTAGACGATCGTACGAAGCTGTGATGCTGTCGTTATTGGCATTTGTCGTGGACACAATGTTCCCGTTGTCGTCGTAAAGGTATTTTACCGACCACGCGGTGTTGCCGGTGACGGGGTCAGTGGCGCTAAAGGCCGAATTTGTATTTTGTTCGACCTGTTTGGCAAAGAGAAGGCGGCCCAGGCTGTCGTGCATGAAATATCGGTTCTGGCTGCCTTGCGAGGTTTTTCTCAGGTTCCCCAGCGAATCGAAGGTATAGTCCGTTGCGAGAGCCGAGTTGTCAGGGTCTTCGATGACGCGGACCATATTGCCCAAAACGTCGGTGTAACCTTTTCGTTTTTTGCCGGCCTGATCGGTGATAGTTTTTGTCACGCCGACCGTACCGGAAACCGAAACGCCATAGGCGGTATGAATCTCCGAACTGTCAGGTAGATCGATCTCGACAACGCGGCTAGCCGTGTCGTAAATATTCGTGGTCCATTGTTTTGTCTCACCCGTACGATACGGGTTGGTTACGCGGCTTACGCGGCCCTCGGCATCAAATTCCTTTTCCGTAAAAATGTTTCCACCCGTGTTGATCTCTTCCGTTTTCCAGGCACGTCCCAGCCCGTCGAGGTACGTTATCGACTCGGTATAGTCGCCGCCGTCTATCTGGTTCTTGTTTTTTAGCCAGTAATTGCCGCTTTCATCGTGATAGATGATCTCATTTGTCGGGCCGATTTGCGTACTACCGTTATAGAATCGCGTATATCGCGGCCGCATCATGACGGAATCGTATTCGATGGCGGTCGTCAGGCCGTTGGGATCCGTCGTTGTCAGAGGCAGCCCGGTCGTGCCGTCGAACGTCGCCGTGGTTACGAAGGCGCTCGACGACCCGTAGGTCCCGGTGGAATCGGGGACAGGTGAGGTCGTCTGAACGGGAAAGGCGTGATGCGTACTGTCGAATGTGATCGTGGCCGTATTGCCAAGCGCGTCTGTCGCCTCGTATTGGTTGCCGTACGTGTCGAACCTTGAGCTCGTTGAAATATAAGCACTCGAGTTTGCAGGGTCCTTCCAGGCTTTCGTTGTCGTCGCATTTCCCCGGTAACCCGGCGATCGGCCCGGTTCGTCATATACCGTTTCGCTTTGGCTAACGAGCGTTCCCGAGCCGTCCCTGACCTTTGATACGGTGACGAGGCCGGTCATGTTTTGTGCCGTGTAATAACTCGCTTCCGATGAGTAGTTCGTGTCGTTTATCAGGTAAGTTGCTTCCGCGGTCTTTACCGGGGTAGGCGGTGTCGAGGTAGGAACAGGTGTTGGATACGCGTTTGGGTGCCCTCCCGGAGCAGCCGAGCCGCCGTCGGATTTTGTAACAAACGCATATTGCGTTACCTTTTGAACAAGGAACGGAGTTTCGCGATAAGCCAAGTCCCCTTCGAACGCGTATTTGGTTGTCGCCGACACGCCGTTGCCGCTCGGTTCGTAAACGATAGATTCCTCGTGGTCGGCACGCGGGTGCCAGTCAGCATACGCGTACGGGGCCTCGATCGCGAATCGCGTTGTCGTCCAATGGGTAAGCTTTTTCGAAACCAGGTCGCCGTCGTTCGAAAAATGAAGCTCCTCATAGGGCCGGCCGGCGAGCGCATTGTCAAAGCCCCAGGTTCCGAAGTCGCAGGCGACGCACTCCTCCTGTCCCCGGTGAAGGCTCCTTTCCGTGACGGTGTCATCGGGCGCGGTTTCACGTACTTTATATCCCTGTGGCCCGACCTCGTCTATCTCGTAGGTCCATTCATAGGGCGTGCCCGTTCCAGCGGTTTCATATACCTTTCGCGTATGGACACCGTGATTGGTTATGTCGGTAATGCTCCCCGATGCGGTGTAAGACAGCGGAGCGATCTGTTGATAGGTGAATTCTTCGGCGCCCCCGGTTGGGTATTTTATCGTTTCGATCCGGCCGTATACATCATACGTAAAATTGTATTTCGCGCCCGTCGGCAATTCGATCTCCGTCAGAACGATCGGATTGAAAACCACGGCGGTACTCAAATACCCGCTGACTACCCACCCGCCGAAGAGATAACTCGAGTAGTTGCCCCACCATGGCGCTGAGGCGAGGTGATGCTTTTGACCCGGGTATCTCAGGTTCTGGTTGAAGTCCGTCAGGCCGCTTTCGGCAGCCGAGGTTCCCTTCAGATATTTCCAATGAAACTTATAAGTGCCTGTCATTCCCGGCAGGGAATATGTCTGAGGCGACCCCTCTGTGGTGGGCTCGGTCGGGGCCTGCGGGCCTACCGGGGCGGTAAAGCTCTTGCCCAGGGTATCGGTCCAGACCTTAGTCGTTGCGTTATAATCGATATAATTGCCATTTCTGTCTGTTATCCGCGTCGCTTTACGCGCGGTCGATCCGTTAAACTGCCCTGTACTCGCGGCAAAATCGTAAAAGGACCCGTCTGTCATAAGCAGGCGGTAAGTGCCGGTTGCCGAATCCTCAACGTATCTTAGATTTGAACCGTCAACCGCGTAATATGTGGCGTTCCAGTTTGCCTGGTCGAGGTAGGAAGTAGTACTTACCGGATAGAAGTGAGGATCGTCGTCAACCCTCAACTCATGGGTCTCACCGTTTCGCAGGTGGACGACAATTCGCTTTATAAATGATCGGTATTGTCCGCCGTTTAACGACCCACAGGTGAGCAAGGGTTCGAAGGGGAAACCCTCGTTGGTGAACACGTTGTCCTTTCCGGCATACTCTATATAAGGAGCGTTGAGGCTCGATGTCCAGCCCGACGCGGAATCTTCGGCATATATAGGCTCGTAATAGGTGGTGCACCCGCTTGGGTGATTCGAAATTACATTACCCTTCGATTCCAGCCGCCAGAGCTTTGAAGAGTAGCTTAGAGATATAGGCATATTGATACCCCGGCCGGGGTAGCTGCCGAGCGGAAGGTCGAACTCCATCCCGAGTGTCGATGGATTGACCCGGCCGCTGCTGCGCAATGTCTGGTCCGCCTTATTTTCCGTAGACTGCGGGTTCTGCCCAAAAACGGCCGTGGAAATTAGAGCAAAAAGCACACATAACAGCGTAAAGGCTGTTTTATACCGTAGACTTTCCGCACCTGCACCGTTCAAAATATTCAATCTCATGTTTACCTCGATCATTAATGGGTTATTGACGCTATTTCCGATCTATCAAGTATTGGTTTCTCAGGGCTACCGCCGGTATAAAGCCGGAACCGGGATGTCGCCGCCCGTGCCCCAGTTATCCAGCCTCTGGGAATTATCGTGGCTGTTTCGGATATACCAGTTACCCATGCCCTTGCCGGATGGCCGCCAGGTGGCGATGTCCACCTTCCCGTCGCCATCGTAATCGTTCTGCACGGGCAGGTCGGTGGCTACGGTCCAGGCGGTTGAAGAGGTCGAGCCGCTGATACTGCTTCTGATCATCCAGGTGCCGCCGCTTAGCACCGCGGCGTCCGCGAGGCCGTCACCGTCATAATCCGCGCTGACCGGAATGTCGCTACTGCTCGCCCCGACCTGGAATGAAAGCGGGGCCAGGTTAGCGCTCAGGATCGCGTCGAAGGTCTGGTTGCTGGGGTGCCAGGTGGCCAGATCGGTCTTGCCGTCCCCGTCATAGTCGGCCTGCGCGGTCACGTCGCCGGAGGATCCATGGACCGTGGAGTAGGCAGTAGAGTCCGAGCTGCGGATGATATACCAGGTGTGGTTTGAGGAGCGGAAGAGAGCCAGGTCCGTTTTGCCGTCGCCGTCGTAATCCCCGGGCACGGGCTTATCGCCGGTGGTGCCGTGCGGGGCGGCATAGTATGTGCTGTCGCTCGACTTGGTTATCCACCAGTAGCCGGTCGTCGCGCCGCGGTAGATGGAGAAGTCGGTCTTGCCGTCGCCGTCGTAATCTCCCTGGGCGGTCTGGTCGCCGGTTTGGCCCCACTGGTAATAGGTCTCGGTCGACCCGGCGGCGCCCTTCACATACCAGTAGCCGTTCGACGGCCGCCAGACGGCGAGATCGCCCGGGGGAATTGCACTGGCCGCGGTATCCTCGACAGCCAACAGGCGCGACCCGGCATAGACATACTCTTTCGAGAGCTGCGGCGTCGGAGCGGGTGTAGGCGCGGGCACAAAGGGGTTGACAGACGAGAGCAGCGACCTATCCTTCGAGTTCCTCGCCATCTCGCGCGCGGCATCCTCTTCGAGATACTTCAATCCGCCGGCAAAGCCCACCAGCGACAGTGCGGCGATCGCAGCCGTCACCCAAATATGGGCCCTCAGGTACCCGATCAAATTAATTTTGATCGGTTCGACAGTCTCACCGGGGACAATAACGGTCGTGGGCAAATGCGATACGGTCTTGCTGAGCGCAATTCTATTACGCGATCTCTTGTTTTTTGACATATTTCTTCCTAAAAGGAGATACAGCTATATCTGCGTTTTGGCTGGGAAGTTCTATGAAGCTCAAAATGCGGAGTTGGGAGAAATTCCGAGCTATTCGCAAGATCTAATCAAGACAGATGGAGCTTTGTCTCAATCGATATGGGATGCCCTTGCTCGTCGGTCAATGATAGATGTTATAAATCACAAGTTAGAGTGTTGTCAACAAAAAGTTTTGATTTATTGATTTCCCACCCCGTTTTCTCAAAAAACTAACTGATTCATCTGTAATATTATCCTTAATAGATTTCCGTGGTAGATACTTTAAGTTGCTTAGCTTCGCTGTGGCACGCCAAATGGTTTTCGCAAAGAAAAGGGCGTCCACGCGGACGCCTTTAACTTATTGATTCTAAATGGTGCTGGGAGCGGGAATCGAACCCGCACGCTCCTAAGAACACAGGATTTTAAGTCCTGGGCGTCTACCAATTCCGCCATCCCAGCACGAATTTAGAGATTAGCACGGTTTAATTTTAACTTCAAAATATCACAGTCGGAGCCCGGCCATCATGGTACGCACCGAAGGCGTGAGGGGCCGGGGTTGCGAACTGAAGGTGTAGTGCTATTACCACGCCGCGATAGCTGATGTATCTTCGCTCCTACTTTGCGCGCGCCTTCTGCCGTTGCCCATCTGCACCGCGCTCCCTTGCTACTGGCAAGTATGTATTTATGCTATTATTGGCGGGAAGATAGGTCGCTACTTATGGATCAATTACTCTGGATACTGTGGCTCGTTTTGGGTGTAGCGCTGATAATCGCCGAGGTATTTACGCTCGGGTTCGTGCTGTTCTGGTTCGGGCTCGGCGCGATCGTGGCGGCGCTCGTCGGCTTTATGGGATTTGGTTTCGGCTGGCAATTCGCGGCCTTTGCCATCGTGTCCATTGCGCTCACGGCCATGTCGCGCACTATTTTTGCGAAATACCTTCCCCAGATCGATGCCGATACCCATAAATTCGGCGTGGATGCGCTGCCCGGTAAGGTCGGCACCGTGACGATTCCCAGCAAAGGCACGCTCCAGGAGGGCGCGGTCAAGGTTTTCGGCTCGACCTGGACGGCCTTTCCCGAAGATGGAGAAACACTTCTTATCGAAGGTGAAAAGGTAGAGGTCGTGCGCGTACAGGGCTCATCCATCTATGTCCGCCCGGTTACCAAAGAGCTGGCCGGCTGGCGCGATAAAGAATGATAGTAGTTAGTAGTTGGTGGTTCGTGGTCGGTGGTTTATTGAGTCATTGAGCCATCAATTGAACGCTTCTATTTCTTATAAAGCTTAAAAATCACACGTGCGACGGCATGTTCAATGTTCACGGGATAAAAGCCATCTCAATTTGGGATTGCGGATTGCGGATTTTGGATTTGAAAATGGGGCTAAAGCCCGTGATCTATATAGGCTCCAATCGTTGGCTAAAGCCAACGGCAATTTAAAGAACCGCTAGCCACCTACCACGAACTACCAACCACTAACTACTATATTATTTCCGAAGTGTCCTGATCGGCGGTATCGTGGATATTGGTCAGGTCGAGCAGCTCTAGCTTTACCTCATCGCTCGAGGCCGGCTGCAGGCCGTCGCCGGTCATTTTCGCGATGATCACCGTGATGTTGTCCTCGCCCCCGTTAGCATTCGCTTCCTTGACCAGCTCGGCACAGGCTATCTCCAGATTGTCCATGTTATCCAAAACGAGCTTCTGCATATGGGCGGCGGTCACCTTGTTCGAAAGCCCGTCGCTGCAGAGGAGCAGCACGTCGTCGCGATGCGGTACAAGACGCGCCGAGACCGGGTAGATCTCGTTCTGCGCACCGAGCGCCTGCAGGATCACGTTTTTGAGCGTGTGGGTTTCGGCTTCCTCGGCGGAGATCTGCTGGGCATCGATCAGCTGCTGGACGAGCGACTGGTCCTTGGTCACCTGATAGATCTTCCCGGCACGCACGAGATAAGCGCGGCTGTCGCCCACCTGGATCACATCCACCGCTTCTTTTGTAACACCGACCCCGGTAAAAGTAGCGCCCATGCCCTGGTATTGCGCATCCGAGCGCCCTTGCTGATGAATCAGGTAGTTGGCGTAAACCGTTGCGTCATAGAGCTTTCCGATCAGGCAATCGTTTAAATTCTCGGGAGCCAGGGTTTTATCGACGTCATCGGTAAGAATCTTTTCACTCACCGTTTCGACCGCCATCTTGCTTGCCACTTCGCCGGCCAGCGCACCGCCCATGCCATCGGAAACCGCGAGAACGACGCCGTTGTCATCGATCTCGAATTTCTGCGATTCGATGATAAATTCGTCGGGTTCCTGTGAACTTGTCCACGCCTTGGAATGGGAGATGTTCAACAAAAGGTAGTTGTCTTCGTTGCCGCGGCGGACGCGGCCAATGTGCGAAGTTGCGTGAATTTCCACAGTTAACATAAATTAAATGGAGTTAAGAGCTCAAAGAGTTCATTGAGTTCCTAGAGTTCACTGAGTTCGTTGAGAAACCCGATGAACTATCTAATCTTAACTTAACGCCTGATCCAGATCTTCTATTATATCCTCGATGTCCTCGATTCCTACCGAAACACGGACCAATCCATCCGTGATCCCAAGATTATCCCGTTTTTCTTGCGGAACGGAAGCGTGTGTCATGGTCGCCGGGTGCGAGATCAATGATTCGACACCGCCCAGACTCTCTCCCAGGATACACAGCTTGACGCTCTCCAACACCTTTTTTGCGTTATCGAGCGAGCCGGTTTCAAACGCCACCATACCCCCGAAGCCTTTCTGCTGGCGCTTGGCCAGCTCGTGCTGCGGGTGCGAGACCAATCCCGGGTAATACACCTTTTGGACGCTGGGGTGTTCGGTCAGGAAATTGGCCACCATCCGACCGTTGCGGTCGTGGGCATCCATCCGTACGGCCAGCGTTTTTGTGCCTCGCAAGACAAGGAACGAATCGAACGGCGACAGGATAGCGCCCACGCTGTTTTGAATAAATCCGACCCATTCGGCATCCGTGGGATCGTTGAGCGCGGCAAAACCGCCGACACTGTCGGAATGGCCGTTAAGATACTTTGTTGTGGAATGCACCACGATATCGACCCCGAAATCCATCGGCCGCTGTAGATAGGGCGACATATATGTATTGTCGCAGACGACCTTAGCGCCATGAGCATGGGCAATATCCGAAACGGCCTTGAGATCGGTGATGGTCATTACCGGGTTGGTCGGCGTTTCGACAAACACCATTTTGGTGTTCGGTTTTATAGCTTTTTCGAGATTGGTGGCATCGGATGTGTCGCAAAGATCGAATTCCACGCCGTAGTTTGCCAGCACGCGCGCAAAAAGCCGGTACGTCCCGCCGTAGGTATTGTCCCCGAGTACCACGTGCTCGCCGGCCTTTACGAGCTTAAGTACCGCGTCCGTTGCCGACATCCCCGAAGCGAAGGCATAGCCGTATTTTGCGCCTTCGAGCGCCGCGATATTTTTCTCCAGCGCGGCGCGGGTGGGGTTTTGCGTGCGCGCGTATTCATAACCCTTGTTTTTGCCGAGCGCTTCCTGGGCATAGGTCGAGGTTTGGTAGATCGGGACGCTGACCGCTCCGGTCGCAGGGTCGGGTTCATTTCCCGCGTGTATAGCAATTGTCGAAAAGCCCATAAAAGCATGCGAAAACCAAAGTTAAATTTCGCCAGATAATTTTAGCGCATCTCAGAGGGGTTAAGCTAATAAAAGGCTTGGTTTTACGAGAAATTATGGTAACTTGCCGTCATAAAAAAAGCAAATACGCGGTTTTGAAGGATTTAGGGGACTAAGGGTTATGAGGAAGCGGGCCACTTGCCGAAGGCTGCGGACGCCTCGAAAGCCGTTATCTTGTCTTCGTTAAGCATTGTGAGGGCGATGTCATCGAGACCATGCATCATGCAGTGACGACGGAATTCGTCGATTTCAAACGCCGCGTGAAATCCCAGATCGTCGGAGACGGTCTGCGTTTCGAGGTCGACGGTAATGGAATAGTTCGCAACATTAGCCGCCCGGGCCCCCAATTCCGAGCAGTCGTTTTCGCTCAAAGTGACCGGGAGCAGGGAGTTTTTGAGGCTGTTGCTGTGAAAAATATCGGCGAACGCCGGCGCGATCACAACCCGGAAACCGTAATCCGTGAGGCTCCACGGTGCGTGTTCGCGAGACGAGCCGCAGCCGAAATTGTCGCCGGCGATAAGGATCGAAGCACCGGCGTAGCGAGGATCGTTGAGAACGAAATCGTCGATGACCGAGCCGTCAGAATTAAATCGCCAGTCGTAGAACAAAAATTCACCGTATCCGGTCCGCTCGATCCGCTTGAGGAACTGCTTCGGAATGATCTGATCGGTATCAACATTGCCGCGGTCCATGGCCACGACTTTGCCGGTGTGTTTCGTGAAGGGTTTCATGATTTCTCTTGAGCGTGGAGCGTGTATTGCCAGAAGTCGTCGCTATCTTTCTCGTGT
>Ga0190272_10000734_pt1 | contig 16278 bp, 13 predicted proteins | sample Popmic504T_FD_133746 | JGI IMG/M metagenome (GOLD analysis project Ga0190272, IMG submission 133746) | Populus adjacent soil microbial communities from riparian zone of Shoshone River, Wyoming, USA - 504 T | ecosystem: Environmental > Terrestrial > Soil > Riparian zone | place: USA: Wyoming... | reverse complement strand
GGTGGCCTGGGCCGCCGTCGGCAACTCGATCGGCGCGTACGAGGCTGCCGTGAAGTACGGGTCGGAGCGCATCCAGTTCGGCAAGCCGATCGACGAGCACCAGCTCATCCAGGAGCACTACGCGAAGATGCTCGGCAACATCACCGCATCCATCGCGATGTGCACGCGCGTCTCCGAGATGCTCGACGAGGGCACCCAGCGCGACGAGCATGCCGCCCTTGCGAAGGAGTTCACGACGAGCCGGATGCGGGAGACCGTCGCGTGGGCACGCGAGAGCATGGGCGGCAACGGCATCGTCCTCGACAACGACGTGATCCGGCACTTCGCGGACGCCGAGGCGATGTTCTCCTACGAGGGCACCCGCGAGATGAACACCCTCATCGTGGGCCGTGCGATCACCGGCAAGGCCGCCTTCGTCTGAGGTTCCGCCCCGATAACCTGGTCCCTATGACGGAGACCAGCCTGTACCGCCGCACGCTTGCGACGCTCGGGCTGTTCACCATGGCGGCCGGCGATGTCTGGCGCAACCTGCTCGGCTGGTGGGGCTGGGGAGCGATCGTGATCGTCCTCGTGGTGCTCGTGTCGATCGAGCTGATCCGCATCCGCGCCGACCTGCGCCGGCTGCCCTACCCGCTGATCGCGTACATGGTGCTCGCCACCGCATCCATCGCCTGGTCCGCCTACCCAGGAGCGAGCGCGTTCGGCGTCGCGGCGCTGCTGGCGACGGTCGCCTACGCCGTGTTCCTTGCGACGGCGCTCGACCTCACCACCTTCGTGCGCTGCCTCGGCACCGCGCTCCGCTGGATCCTGGCGCTCTCGCTGGCATTCGAGCTGTTCGTCGCCACGGTCGTCCGCGACCGGCTGCTGCCCTTCTGGGTGGACTGGTCGCATCTCGACCGCATCCCGGCGGCGTTCTACTGGTCGCGCAACCTGCTCCTCGAGGGGGGCCGCATCCAGGGCATCGTCGGCAACGCGAACATCCTCGCGTTCGCCGCCCTGCTCGCCGTCATCACCTTCTCGGTGCAGATCGCGGCCCGCTCGACCTCGCGGGTCTGGACGACGGGCTGGCTGATCATCGCACTCGGGGTGCTCGCCCTCACCCGATCGTCGACGGTGCTGGTCGCCGGCGTGGCGGTCGCCGTGGTCGCGCTCTACCTCTGGCTGGTGCGCCGGGTACCGGAAGAGCGCCGGGTGCCGTGGTTCGTCGGCGGCGGGCTGATCGCCGCTGCGGGGATCGCGGCCGTGATCGTCTTCCGCGACAGCCTGCTCGCGCTGCTCGGCAGGAGCCCCGACCTGACCAACCGCCTCGACATCTGGGACACCGTGATCGGCCTCGCCAACCAGCGCCCCGCCTTCGGCTGGGGCTGGACCGGCTACTGGTGGCCGTACGTGGAGCCGTTCCAGGGCCTCATCGTCATCAACGGCGTGCCGTACTACCAGGCGCACAACGCCTGGCTCGACATCTACCTCCAGCTCGGCATCGTCGGGCTGGTCGTGTTCGGCGCGCTCGTCATCTCGACGCTCGGCCGCGGCTGGAGCAGAGCCCTCGACCTCGCGCACGGTCGCGGCAAGGCCATCGGCCTGCTGCCCGTTCTGGTGACGGTCATGCTCATCGTGCACAGCCTCGCCGAGAGCCGCCTGCTGATCGAGATCGGGTTCGCGCTGCTCGTGGTGTTCGCGATCCGCACCCGCTCGAACCGCGGCCAGAACCAGCATCTCCCGGGCATGGCGACCCCGGCATGAGCGAACCCGCGCCCGCGACGCGCCCGGCCTTCGGATTGGCGCTCGACGTGGCCGCGTCCCCGGCCTTCCGTCAGGCGCTGACGGTGGTGATCTTCGGCCTCTCGCTCGCGACGCCGTTCTTCCGGGTGGTACTGGGCTGGCCGGGGGTCGTGGCGGCGCTCGCCGTGATCGTCGCCGCCGCGGCGGTGTCGCTCGCGGCCCGGCGGGGCGAGATCGAGTGGCGCGGCATCCTCCCCGTGTCGCTGCTCGCGTTCGTCGGCTGGATGACCCTCAGCGTCTTCTGGAGCGAGTACACCTGGACAAGCATCGGCGGGGTCCTCTACGCCCTGGCCTTCGCCTTCCTCGGCGCGTTCGTCGCCCTGTCCCGGGACCTGATCCAGGTGGTGCGAGCTCTCGGCGACGCGCTGCGCGGCCTGCTCCTCGCCTCGATCGTGGTGGAGGTCGTGGCCGGCATCCTGCTCGACACGGCGCTCCCGTTCCTCGGCGTGACGGGCGACCTCGCCTCCGGCGGGCCGATCCAGGGCATCGCCGGCACGCGCAATGCGCTCGGATTCCTGGCGGGCCTCGCGATCCTGACGTTCTGGATCGAGATCCGCACCCGGTCGGTGCGACGCGTCGTCAGCATCCCGTTCCTGGTGCTCGCCTTCGGCCTCGTGCTGGCATCCCGGTCCCCCGTGACCTTCGTCGTGCTGGGGGCGGTCGGGCTGGCCGGCCTGCTGCTCGTGCTGCTCCGCCGCATCCCGTCCCGCGCCCGGGCGACGCTGCAACCGATCATCCTCGTGATGGCGGTCATCGCCGCGGCCGTGTCCTGGGTGTTCCGCGTGCGCATCCTGAACTTCCTCGACGCGACGTCCGACTTCGACGCCCGCACCCGGATCTGGCAGACGCTCTCCGCGCTCTCGGACCGCCATCCCGTCGAGGGCTGGGGGTGGGTCGGTCTCTGGCCGTCGCGGATCTTCCCCTTCTCTACGGTGCGCACGCGATCGGGGCGCACGGCCGGGTCGGCGCTCAACGCGTTCGTCGACGTCTGGTTCCAGCTCGGGCTGATCGGCCTGCTGCTGCTGGTGCTCGCGCTCGGGTTGGGTTTCGCCCGCTCCTGGCTCGTCGCATCCGAGGCTCGCAGCACGGTCAACGTCTGGCCCGCCCTCACCTTGGCGCTGCTCGGCGCCACCGGCATGGCGGAGAGCTACCTGCTCGCCGAAGGCGGGCTGGTGCTGGCCTTCGCGGCCTGTATCGCGGCCGCCCGCAAGAGATCGTGGCGCAAGCGGCTCACCTAGCGTCGGGGCCTAGCTGACGCCTGCCTGCCGCGCCTCCCATGCCGACGAGAGCATCTCGTCCAGATCGTGCCTGGCCGCCCAGCCCAGCTCGTCCCTGATGCGGGAGGCATCGGCCACCACGATGGCCGGATCTCCCGCACGCCGCGGTTCGACGAGGGGCTCGACGTCGACGCCGGCGATCGCGATCATGCGATCGACGAGCTCGCGCACGCTCGACCCCGTTCCGGTTCCGATGTTGAACACGCGATAGGGATCGGCGCCGGAATCGGCGAGGGAGTCGAGGGCGACGAGGTGCGCGTCGGCCACGTCGGCGACGTGCACGTAGTCGCGAACGCACGTGCCGTCGGCGGTCGGGTAGTCGTCGCCGAAGATCCGCGGGCGCTCGCCCGCCTCCAGCCGCGAATAGACCATCGGCACGATGTTGGAATCGGCCGTGTCGCCGAGCTCGGGGCTCGACGCCCCGGCCACGTTGAAGTAGCGCAGGCTCACCGCGCGCAGCCCGGTCGCCGCCGCCTGGTCGCGCAACAGCCATTCGCCGACGAGCTTCGTCCCGCCGTAGGGATTCACCGGAGCGGTCGGGTCGTCCTCCGTGACGGGCGCGTCGGCGGGGCCGTAGACGGCGGCGGTGGACGAGAACACGATGCCCTTCACACCCGCGGCCTGGGACGCCTCGACCACGGCCAGCAACCCGCCGACGTTCTGCTGGTAGTACCAGAGCGGACGCGCGACCGACTCCTCCACCTTCTTGCGCGCGGCGAGATGGATGACGGTGGTCACGTCATGACCGGACATCACGGCGGAAAGCCGGCCGGCAGCGCCCTCCGCCGCGAGATCGATCTGCTCCAGCGGCACGTCGGCCAGGCGCTCGGCCCGGCCCGCACTGAGATCGTCGACCACCACGACGCGGTCTCCCCGAGATCGGAGAGCGGCGACGACGTGGCCCCCGATGTATCCGGCTCCGCCGGTCACGAGAACGGTCACCGTCCGAGTCTACGGACGGTGCCCGTCGTCACCGACCTCGCGGGTCAGCCGATCGAGGTGAAGCTCTGCCAGCCGGAGCCGACCTGGATCCGGGCGAGGAACCCTCCCCCGGTGCCGCGATACAGCCAGAACTTGCCGGATGCATCCCGCGCCAGCACGTCGGGGTTGCCGTCGCCGCTGAAGTCGCCCGGACTGAAGACCGCGGTCATCGCGCCCCAGCCGGAGCCGATCTGCACGGGCGTCCGCCAGCCGCCGACCCCGTTGCCGCCGTAGAGCCTCATGGCTCCGGCCGCGTCGATCGTGATGAGGTCGCCGACGCGGTCGCCGTCGAAGTCGCCGGGGGTCACGATGCTGAGATTGGTCCAGCCGCTGCCGACCTGCCGTGGCGCGGCGAGTCCGCCGGCGCCATCGCCCTCGAAGAGCCAGAGCAGGCCGGTGCTGTCGCGCGTGATCAGGTCGGACTTGCGGTCGCTCGTGACGTCGCCGGGCCCGACGACGGCGGTGTAGACGTCCCATCCGGTGGCGACCTGCTCACGGGTGCCGAAGCCGCCCGCGCGGTTGCTCGGATACGACCAGAGGACGCCCGCGGCATCCCGCATCATGACGTCGGTCGACCCGTCGCGGTCGAAGTCGTCTGCGCCGAAGATCGCCGTCATCCCGGTGAAGTCGCCGGACACCGCGATGCGCGAACCGAACTTGGCGCCGGTCCCCGGATAGACGAACAGGGCGCCGGTGGCGTCGCGCGCCAGGACGTCGCGATGGCCGTCGAACTTCAGGTCGCCGACGCCCGCCTTGATGGTGAGCGGCGCGGTGGGCATCGCGCCCACTCCGCCGAACGCCGTGAACGATCCGAAGCCGTGGCCCACGTCCTTCGCGGAGAGGAAGCCTCCCGATCCGTTGCCGGGGTAGACCTTCAGCACGCCCGTCGATAGACGGGTCAGGAGGTCGGCCTTCTTGTCGCCGGTGAAGTCGCCCACGCCGATGATGGTGTCGAAGCCGCCCCAGCCGGTGCCGATCTGCATCGGAGCCGCGACCGTGCCTGCTCCGGTGCCCCGGAACAGCAGGAGCTTGCCCGCCGCGTCACGCGCGATCAGGTCGACCTTGCCATCGCGGTAGAAGTCGCCCGGCGTGACGAGCTTGGTGTAGCCGCCCCAGCCCGTCGCGACCGGAACGGCAGCCCGCAGGCCGCCCAGCCCGTCACCCGGGTGCAGGACCAGCGCGCCGGCCCCGTCGCGCGTGAGCAGGTCGGCCTTGCCGTCGCCGTTGAAGTCCCCGGGGGCGAGCACATCGGTGTAGCCGCCCCAGCCGTCGGCGATCTTCACTGCCGGCTGAAGTTCGGCGAGGCCGTCGGACGGGGAGTACCAGAGCGCACCTGCGCTGTCGACGCCGATCACGTCGCGATGGCCGTCACCGTCGAGGTCGCCGGCACCCTGCACGTGCGTGAACGCGTCCCAGCCGGTGCCGAGGTCGGACGAGGCCTTCCAGCCGCCCTTGCCGTTGCCGCCCCAGAGCTGCAACGTGCCGGTCGCCGTGGTGGCCAGCATCCCGGACCCGCTGTCGAGCCAGCCGAACGCGGCGCCGTGGGTCGAGCCGAACCAGGTCGAGTAGAAGTACCAGAAGTTGCGGTTGCCATAGGACGAGCAGGTGTTGCCCGTGCCGGTCAGGTTCGCGAGCGCCGCGGCGTTGGGCTGATACGGGGTGTATGCGTAGAGGGCGGCCGTGGCGTAGTTCTTCACGTTGACCGTGGCGCCGCCGCACCCGGCCTTCGGGCTCCACAGGATCGTCTGCACGCCCGGCTGCTTGCTGAAGCGGTCCTTCTTGTAGGTGACCAGCTGGCGTGCACCCTTGTAGAGCTGCACGGCGAGACCGGCCGCGCCGGGCGCGCATCCGCCGGTGTCGGGGCAGGCCCAGCCCATCGCGTACGCGAGGGCACCATCGGTCGGCGCCTTCTTGGTGACGAGGCCCTGCTCCTTCTGAAGCGTGGCGAGGATCACCTTCGCGCTGACGCCGCAGGCGATCTGGACGCGGTAGATCCAGGTGGCCACCGACATGGTGCCCCCGGTGACGGCGGCGCAGATCAGGTTGCCGGTCGTCGAACCGATCTTCACCGGCTGGGATGCGGGGGAGATCCGGATGACATTGAGGCACTTGCCGTTGGTGCAGGTGCCGATCTTGGCGTTCAGGAACGTCTGGATCTCGGCCGCGGTCATCGCGCCCTTGTCGTAGAAGAGGCCGTCGCTGATGATGTCGCCGGCCATCCAGTTGGCGCCCGTGATCGTCTTCGCCTGTGCGGCCGTCTCAGCGGCAGGCGCCGCCGAACCGGAGGGCACCGGGGCGCCGACGAGGAGACCGAGGACGAGCGCAGACGTCGCCACCACCGCAGCCAGGCCGCGACGCAGCACCGCCGCTGTTCCGATTCGTCCCATGTCAATCCCCCGAGCGCTCGTCCCTACAGGGTAGATGACGATCTGCGCGGGGGACAGGCTGATCGGGGTGCGTGTCCGGCTGACGTCTAAGCTAGATGGGCTTGCCTGCTTACCGCCCAACAGGAGCTCCATGACTTCCGGAACGGTTCACCCGTCTGCCGACGTCGCCGCATCAGCCGTGATCGCCGGCACCGCGAAGGTCTGGCACTACGCGCAGGTTCGTGAAGACGCACGCCTCGGAGAGAACGTGATCGTCGGGCGCGGCGCCTATGTGGGCACGGGCGTGCAGGTCGGCGACAACTGCAAGATCCAGAACTACGCCCTGGTGTACGAGCCCGCGAAACTCGCCGCCGGCGTCTTCATCGGGCCGGCCGTGGTGCTGACCAACGACCACTTCCCGCGGGCCGTGAATCCCGACGGCACCCCGAAATCCGCGCACGACTGGGAGCCGGTCGGCGTCGACATCCGCGAGGGTGCGTCCATCGGCGCGAGCGCCACCTGCGTCGCACCCGTCGTGATCGGCCGCTGGGCCCTCGTCGGCTCCGGTTCGGTCGTCATCGCCGACGTCCCCGACTTCGCGATCGTCGTGGGCTCCCCCGCCCGCCGGGTGGGATGGGCCGGCCGGGCCGGCGAGCCCCTGAAGCAGAGCGAACCGGGCATCTGGGTATGCCCCGTGACGAATGCGCGCTACCGCGAGGTCGCGCCCGACAGCCTCGAGGAAATGGAAGAGAACGCATGATCCCCGCAGCAAAGCCCGAGATCGGTGCCGAGGAGCGCGCCGCCGTCGACCGCGTCATGCAGTCCGGCATGCTCGCCCAGGGACCGGAGGTCGCCGCGTTCGAGCAGGAGTTCTCCGAGCTCGTGGGCGGAATCCACTCCGTCGCCCTCAACTCCGGCACATCGGCCCTGCACATGGCATTCCTCGCCGGCGGCATCGGCCCCGGCGACGAGGTCATCGTGCCATCGTTCAGCTTCGCCGCGACCGCGAACGCCGTCGCGCTGACGGGCGCGACTCCGGTGTTCGCCGACATCGAGCTCGACACCTTCAACATCGATCCGGCCGCGATCGAGGCGGCCATCACATCCAGGACCAAGGCGATCATGCCGGTGCACCTCTACGGGCACCCGGCCGCCATGGGCGCGATCACCGCGATCGCGGAGAAGCACGACCTGCAGGTCTACGAGGATGCCGCGCAGGCTGTCGCGGCGTCGCTCGACGGGACGCCGGTCGGCACGTTCGGCCTCGCCGCCTCGTTCTCGTTCTACCCGACCAAGAACATGACGTCGGGTGAGGGCGGGATGGTGACCACGCCGTCCGCGGAGCTCGCCAGGGCGGTCCGGGTGCTGCGCAACCAGGGCATGGAGAAGCGCTACGAGAACGAGGTCGTCGGCTTCAACACGCGCATGACCGACATCCACGCCGCGATCGGCCGCGTGCAGCTGACGAAGCTCGCCGGCTGGACCGCGAAGCGCCAGGCGAACGCCGCGTTCCTCACCGAGCACCTCGAGGGCGTCGTCACGCCGCCGGTCGCGCCGGGCGCCGTCCACGTGTTCCACCAGTACACGATCCGGGTCGTCGATCACGACCGCGACGCGTTCGCCGAGCAGCTGACCGAGAAGGGCGTCGGCAACGGGGTCTACTACCCCACGCCGATCCACCGGCTGCCGTCGTTCAAGCTCGACCTCGATCTGCCCACCACCGAGACGGCGACCACCCAGGTGCTCTCGCTCCCCGTCTACCCGGCTCTCACCCAGGGCGAGCTCGAGACGATCGTCGAAGCGGTCAACGCCGTCGCGAAGGCGGGGAGCTGAGCGTGCTGCGCGCCGCCGTCATCGGCCTCGGCGTCATGGGCCGCCACCACACGCGCGTGCTGGCGGGGCTCGACGGCGTCGACTTCCAGGGCGTCTACGACCCGGCGCCGACGACACCCGATGTGATCGAGGGCAAGCCGGTCTACCGCGACCTCGAGCAGTTCCTCGACATGGGCGTCGACTACGTCGTCGTCGCCGCCCCGACCGTCTACCACCTGGAGCTCGGCCGCACGCTGGCCGAACGGGGCATCCACGCCCTGATCGAGAAGCCCGTCGCCTCGACCACGCCCGAGGCGATCGAGCTGCGCGACCTGTTCGCCGCCAGGAAGCTGATCGGCGGCGTCGGCCACATCGAGCGCTTCAACCCGGCCCTGGTGGGTGCCCGGCAGCGCATTGAGGACGGCCTGATCGGCGAGATCTACCAGGTCGCCACCCGGCGTCAGGGACCGTTCCCCGGGCGCATCGCCGACGTCGGCGTCATCAAGGACCTGGCGACGCACGACATCGACCTGACCGCATGGGTCACGCAACAGACCTACGTGACCGTCAACGCCCGCACCGCGCACCGCAGCGGTCGCCCGCACGAGGACATGGTCGTCGCGGTCGGCACCCTCAGCAAGGGCACGATCGCCAGCCACACCGTGAACTGGCTCACCCCGTTCAAGGAGCGCATCACGATCCTCACCGGCGAGAAGGGCGCGCTGGTCGCGGACACCCTGCACGCCGACCTGACGCACTTCAAGAACGGCGTCATCGAGAACACCTGGGAACGGGTGTCGTCGTTCCGCGGCGTGACCGAGGGCGACATGACCCGGTTCGCGCTCGAGCGCAAAGAGCCCCTGCTCGCCGAGCACGAGGCGTTCCGCGACTCCGTGCTCGCCGGCGAGCCGAAGGGCATCGTCACGCTCGCCGAGGGGACGGATGTCGTGATGATCGCCGAGAAGATGGCGCTCGACGGTCTCGACCACAAGCTGACATGAGCGGCCCGGGCGGGCAGCGTGCGCTCGTCGCCTCGGCGTCGAAGATCGAGGGCGATCCCCGGGTGCTCCGCCAGGTCGAGTGGCTGCGCGACGCCGGCTGGTCCGTCGACACGCTGGGACGGGGCGGCACACCGGCAGAGGTGAACGGCCGTCACCACGTCCTCGGCGAGCGGTCGTTCCCGGTCCGCGTCGCGGCGAACGTCCTGCTCCCCTCCGCGGTCCGCTACCGCATCCTCGAGAGCTCGTCGATCGCCCCGTCGGTGTACGAACATCCCTACGACCTCGTCGTGGTCAACGAGATCGAGCTCGCGCCGTGGCTGATCGCCGAGCGTGGCCGCGTCCTCGTTCCCGGCGGCCGGGCGCACCTCGACCTCCACGAGTACGCCCCGAGCCAGCGCATCGGGCTCCTCCACCGCCTGGTCTTCAAGCGGTACCGCGCATGGATGACCCGCGCGATCAGCTCCCGCGTCTTCACCTCACGTTCCACCGTCGCCAACGGCATCGCCCGCCTCTACGCGGAGAACTTCGGCATCCCGGTTCCGGCGATCGTGCGAAGCACGCCTCACTTCGTCGATCAGCCACCGTCCCCGGTCGCGCGGGACCGCATCCGGCTCGTCCACCACGGCGCGGCATCGCTCACCCGCGGGCTGTCGCTGCTGATCGATGCGATGGCCGACCTCGACGAGAGGTTCACTCTCGAGTTCATGCTCGTCGGATCGCCGGAGTCCGTGAACAGCCTGCGGAGTCAGGCCGCCCCGCTGGGCGATCGCGTGACGTTCCGCCCTCCCGTCGATGTGCACACGGTGTCGAAGGTGCTCAACGACTACGACGCCGAGATCATCTTCTTCCCGCCGGTGACGGAGAACCTGCGATTCGTCCTGCCGAACAAGTTCTTCGAGTCCGTGCAGGGGCGCCTCGCGGTCGTGATCGGACCCAGCGTCGAGATGGTCGAGCTCGTCGAGCGGTACGGCAACGGCGTCGTCACGAACGGCTGGACCGCGGCGGACCTGGCGTCCGCGATCGGGACCCTGGATGCCGAGGCCGTCGTCCGCATGAAGGCCGGCTCCGATCGGGCGGCCCGCGACCTGTCGGCGGAGACCGAGGGCGCGCGCTTCCTCGAGGCGATCGCTGCGGGCACGGCGCCCGCATCCTGAGCCGCAGCCCGGCTAGCTCTTGCGGGCCGGAGCCTTCTTCGGTGCGTCTGGGCCGGGAGGGTCGCCTGCTCCGAGCAGCGCGACCTGCCGCGACAGCTCGGTGATGTCGGACTCGAGGTGGCCGAACCGCCGGTAGGTGGTCGCCGCGAACCCGAGGAACACGATCACGAGGACGTAGAGCAGAAGGTCGGTGCCTCGGCCGATGCCGACCAGGTTCGCCACCCAGGTCAGCACCTGCGGGAAGAACACCGAGACAGCGACCCCGGCCACGAACAGCAGGAGCAGGATGCGGCGCACGGCCTGGTGCCGCGCGCCCCCGCCGCGCAGGATGAAGAACGCGATGATCGCGACTGCGATGACGGCGAGTATCTGGAAGATGATGGTCATGAGGGTCACCGGAAGATCAGTTCGAAGAGGATGTTGACGGAGTTGAGCAACGACTGGCCTTTGGCCTTCGAGTACTCGGAGTAGATCACATGGGTCGGGTACTCGGCCCACTTGACGTCGGCCTGGCCGATCTGCTCGACCAGCTCTGACGCATGGGCCATGCGGTTCTGGTGGATGCGGATTCGCTCGAGCAGGGAGCGATCGATCGCGCGGAGGCCGTTGTGCGCATCGGTGAGCGCCATGCCCGTGGTCATCCGCGTGTAGACAGCCGCGGTCTTCAGGATGGCCTTGCGGACCCGTGCCATCTCGGTTCGGTCGTCGAGGAACCGGGAGCCGATCACGACGTCGAGGTCGTCGGCGCGGAGCTTCTCGACCATGCCGAGGGCATCGTGCACCTGGTGCTGACCATCCGCGTCGAAGGTCACGACCTCGGTCATCAGCGGGTCGGAGAGGGCGAAGTCGAATCCGGTCTGAAGGCTCGCGCCCTGGCCCATGTTGATGGGGTGCTCGACCACGATCGCGCCGCCGGCGCGAGCCGCCTCGGCGCTCTCGTCGCTGGAGCCGTCGTCGACGCAGACCACGTGCTCGAAGTCGCGCACGACATCGCGCACCACGCCTTCGATGACACGGCCCTCGTTGTACATTGGGATGACCACCCACGTCCGCGCCATTGTCACAGTTTCGCACACGGCGCTCAGCTCGATGGAGACTCCCCATGGCCGCGAGCGTGCGATCCCGGGTCATCGTCGCGAGCCGCATCTACGAGCCGGAAGGCGGGGCGGCGGCCTACCGGCTCGCTGCCCTCGTGCGGGCGCTGGAGCGGGACGGCCACGAGGTCACGGTCCTCACGACGCGGCCTCCGAGCGGCGAGCGCTCGACGCCCGCGGTCCGGCGCTGGCCGGTGCTGCGCGACCGTTCCGGCGCGGTGAGGGGGTACCTGCCGTACGCGAGTTTCGACGTGCCGCTGTTCTTCCGCATCCTGTTCGGGCCGCGCGCCGACGTCATGGTCGTCGAGCCGCCTCCGACCACCGGAGTCGCGGCCCGGATGGCGTGCGCGCTCCGGCGCCGTCCCTACGTGTACTTCTCCGCCGACGTGACGACCGAGGCCGCGCGGGGCATCGGCGTCAACCGGTTCGCTCTGAGGCTGATCGCCCTGCTCGAGCGGACGGCGCTGCGCGGCGCCGCCCGCGTGCTCGCCGTCTCTCCGGCGGTGCGGGACGAGGTCGTCGCCCTCGGCGCTCCCGCGAGCAAGGTCGTCGACGTCGGCACGGGGATCGACACGTCCGCTTTCGGCGCCGAGGGACCCATCCCTCCGAGCGACGCGCCCTACTTCGTCTACGGCGGCACGATGTCCGAGATCCAGGGGGCATCGGTGTTCGTCGACGCGTTCGCTCTGCTCGCCGACCGGCGACCGGACGTGCGGCTGCTGATGTTCGGCGACGGCGTCGAGAGGCCCGATCTGGCCCGGAGGGCCGAGGCGGCAGGGCACGGTCGCATCGAGTTCCACGGCTCGGTGCCCGCGACCGAGCTCGCACCCTGGCTGCGCGGCGCCGTGGCGGCCCTGGCCTCCGTGCGGCCGCGCAGCGGCTACGACTTCGCGTTCGCCACCAAGGCGCTCGTCGGCCTGGCCTGCGGGGTGCCCGTCGTCTACTCCGGCGCCGGGCCGCTCGCGCCGCTCATCTCGGCCAACCGCCTGGGATGGGCGGTGGACTGGGATGCGGAAGCCGTCGCCGCCGCCATGGAGGAGGCCCTCGACCTCGAACCCCGTCCGGCGGAACGGAAGCGGCGCCGCGCCTGGGTCGAGGAGACGTACTCGCTCGACGCCGTCGGCGCCCGCGCCGCCCGCGTGGTGGCGGACGCCGCCGCGGGCGAGCTCACCGGGAGTGCCGATTAGACTTCCGGAGATTCCCCACAGAGACCGCGACGAGGAGACGGCACCGTGAAAGGTCTCATCCGCCTGTTCTCCGAGGTGCTGTCGGTCCTCCCCCGTTCCGCCAAGCGGTTCCTGCTCGCCTACATGATCCTGCTCGCGGCCCTGTCGTTCCTCGATGCCGCAGCTCTTGGCCTGCTCGCCGCCGTTTCGGCGCCGATCCTCTCCGGCACGACGCTGACCCTCCCGATCCTCGGCGAGATATCGAGCAACGGGCTGCTCGTGATGCTCGGCCTCGTCTGCCTGCTGGTCATCGCGAAATCCGCCCTCGCGATCTCGCTGCTCTGGGGCGCGACCCGGCGGTTCGCGGTCTACGAGCGCACCATCGGCGGCCGGCTGTTCGAGAGCTACATCAAGGCTCCGTGGGTGGAGCGGCTGAAGCGCAACTCCACCGAGCTCGTCCGCCTCTCCGACACCAGCGTCGCCGTGACGATCGCCAACTTCCTCCTGCCGGGGGCGACGCTCCTCGGCGAGTTCATGACCTTCGTGTCGGTGCTCGTCGTCCTCGGGATCGCCGAGCCCCTGCTGGCTGCGGTCGCCTTCGTCTACCTGACGATCATCGGGCTGGTGCTCTTCTTCTGGGTCACGCGGCGGTCGCGTCAGGCCGGCCGCATCAACCAGACCTACTCCGTGCGCAACGTCCGGCTGATCGCCGAGATGGTGGGAGCGCTCAAGGAGATCACGTTGCGCGACAAGACCGACGACGTCGCAGCGGTCGTCGAGGCGAACCGGGTCCACACCGCGCGAGCCCGCGCCAACCTCCAGTTCCTCAATCAGGTGCCGCGGTTTGTGCTCGAGGCCGGCATCATCGGCGGGGTCGTGCTCGTCGGCATCACAGGGTTCCTCAGTGGCGGCGGCATCACGGCGGCCATGAGTGCGGTCGCGATCTTCGGCCTCGCCGGTTTCCGGCTCGCGCCATCGATCGTGCGATTCCAGTCGATCGTGTCGCAGGTGACCTCGACCCGGCCGCACGCAGAGGCCGTCATCGAGGAGATCCGCGCCGTCGAGAAGGCCTCGCAGCACCTCGCCGCACGTGCCTCCACGCCGCTGGCGCCGCATCCGGCCGCGATGGCGTTCGAGCACGTCAGCTTCCGCTACGCGCCAGAGTCGCAGCCGGCGGTGCGCGACCTGACCTTCACGATCCCCATGGGATCGAGCGTCGCCTTCGTCGGGTCGTCGGGTGCGGGCAAGTCGACCATCGTCGACCTCGCCCTCGGGCTCATCGAGCCCACCATCGGACGCATCACGATCGACGGCGTCGACCTGCACGAGCTGACCCAGGCGTGGCGCGCGCGCGTCGGCTATGTGCCGCAGGATGTGGCCCTGTTCGACTCGACCATCGCCCAGAACGTCGCCCTCAGCTGGACCGACGACATCGACCGCGACCTGGTGCGCACCGCGCTGAAGCAGGCGCAGCTGCTCGAGATCGTCGAAGAGCGGCCCGGCGGCATCGACGGCCTGGTCGGCGAGCGCGGCCTCGCCCTCTCGGGCGGGCAGCGACAGCGCCTCGGAATCGCCCGCGCTCTCTACGCCCAGCCCCTGGTGCTCGTCATGGACGAGGCCACGAGCGCTCTCGACACCACGACGGAGGCGGCGGTCTCGAAGGCGATCCGCCACCTCCAGGGCAAGGTGACCCTGATCACCGTCGCGCACCGCCTGTCGACCATCCGCGATGCCGATCAGATCTTCTTCATGAGCGAGGGGCGCGTCGCGGCGTCTGGCACGTTCGACGAGCTCGTCGCGGCAGTCCCGGAATTCGCCCTCCAGGCGGCCCTGGCGGGGCTGACCGCGCCCGACGTCCAGATCGTCGGAACGATCCCGCCGGAACCCAGGCGTCCCGCGGCCAAGCGTGCCCCGCGCCCCAAGAAGGCGAGCTGAACGGCACCGGCCCGTGCTCCACCGACGTCTGCCGCGACGCGGTGGTGCTTGAATGAGCAGCATGAGTCTCGGTCACGTCGCCTTCCCCGAACCGCTGCACGTGGGGCGGCCGAACATCGGCGACCGGGAGAAGTTCCTCGAGCTCGTCGAGGGGGTGCTCGACCGCCGGTGGCTCTCCAACGACGGTCCTCTCGTGCGGGAGCTCGAGACCCGCATCGCCGACTATCTCGGCGTCAAGCACTGCATCTCGATCACCAACGGCACCATCGCCCTCGAGATCCTGATCCGAGCCCTCGGGCTGACCGGCGAGGTCATCGTGCCGTCGTTCACCTTCGTCGCCACCGCGCACTCGCTGCAGTGGCTGGGCGTCACACCGGTCTTCGCCGACGTCGACCCCGACACCCACTGCCTCGACCCGGAGTCGGTGCGCAAGCTCATCACGCCCCGCACCACCGCGATCATGGGCGTGCACCTCTGGGGCCGTCCGGCACCGGTCGCAGAGCTCGAAGAGATCGCGCGAGAGAACGATCTCGCGCTCGTGTTCGATGCGGCACACGCGTTCGGCGTCTCCGCCGGGGATCGCATGGTCGGCTCGTTCGGCCGCGCCGAGATCCTGAGCTTCCACGCCACGAAGTTCTACAACACCATCGAGGGCGGTGCGATCGTCACGAACGACGACGACCTCGCCCATACCGCACGGCTGATGCGCAACTTCGGCTTCGCGGGCGAGGACAACGTCATCTCCGAGGGCACCAACGGCAAGCTCAACGAGGTGTGCGCGGCCATGGGGCTGGCGAACCTCGACGTGATCGATGACGTGATCGCGGTGAACAAGCGCAACTATCACGCGTACGTCGATGCGCTCGCGGGGATTCCGGGCATCTCGGTGCTGCCGATCGACGACGTCAACAAGAGCAACTACCAGTACATCGTGATGCTCGTCGACGAGAGCTGCCCGGCCTCGCGCGACGACATCCTGGCCCACCTGCGCGAGCAGGGCGTGCTGGCCCGCCGCTACTTCTGGCCGGGATGCCACCGGATGGAGCCGTACCGCACCCTGTTCCCCGACCTGGCCGACCGGCTCCCGGCGACCGAGCTCGTCGCCGGACGCGTCGTGGTCCTCCCGACCGGGACCGCGGTCGACCAATCCGACATCCCTGTCATCGCCGGGCTCGTGCGTTCGGTGGTCGACGGGGCATGACCGGCGACCCCGCCATCCGCGCCCTCTATCTGTTCGGCGCCGGGGGTCACGGGCGCGAGCTCGCCTGGCTCGCCCGCGAGGCGTACCCCGAGGCGACCGTCGCGTTCGTGGTGGATGACGACGAACGGTTCTCCCGCGAACCGGTCAACGGGTTCCCCGTGCACGCCATCACCGAACTGCCCTCGCTTCCGCCGGGAGGGTTCGTCGCGGCGGTCGGCGATTCCGCGCTGCGCCGCGTCGCCGCCGCCTCACTCGCCGCCGCGGGCCTCGTCGCGGTATCGCTCGTCCATCCCCGCGCCGAGCTGACCCCGAACGTGCGGATCGCCCCGGGCGCCGTCGTCTGCGCGGGGACCGTGCTGACCGACAACGTCGAGATCGGCATGCACTCCCACGTGAACATCGGCTGCACGCTGTCTCACGACGTCAGGCTCGGCGAGTTCGTCACGCTCTCCCCCGGCGTGCACCTCGCCGGCAACGTCGTCGTCGAAGACGGTGCATTCCTCGGCGTC
>Ga0190272_10000733_pt1 | contig 16283 bp, 13 predicted proteins | sample Popmic504T_FD_133746 | JGI IMG/M metagenome (GOLD analysis project Ga0190272, IMG submission 133746) | Populus adjacent soil microbial communities from riparian zone of Shoshone River, Wyoming, USA - 504 T | ecosystem: Environmental > Terrestrial > Soil > Riparian zone | place: USA: Wyoming... | reverse complement strand
TTGCGCCCGACCGGCCCGGCGACATCGGACCGCGCCGTCCGGGCGGCGGTCGCCGCCGCGATCGACGTCGCCGACCTGATCGCGGTCGGCTCCGGCAACGGCCCGGCCGCCCGGCTGGCCACCACGGCCCGCACCCTCCTGCCGTCCGAGAAGGTCGACGGTCCGACGGACCCGGCCACCGCCGGGGTCCCCGCCGGGCTGCCGGCCATGACGGGCGACCCAGCCGCCGCCGGCGCGCTGCTGACCGCCGCCGGCTTCACCCGCGTCCAGCGGTCCGACGGCACGGCCAGGTGGATACGCGACGGCCGCCCGCTGAGCCTCGTCGTGGCCGCCCCGGCCGAGCGCAACGAGTACCGGACGATCGCCACCAGGGTGGTGCGCCAGCTGGCCGCCGCGGGCATCGACGCCCAGCTGATCACTCCGCCCGGCGACGAGCTGTTCGCCGGCCTCGCCGCGCCGCCCACCTCCGACGACGAGAACCCGACGCCGACCTCGGAGCCCGCCGGCGCCGGCCAGTACGGCACCGGCAACGACCCCGTCGGCGGCCAGGGCCCGAGCCAGGACCCCGGTCAGGACCCGAGCAGCCGGGCCACCGGCGGCGGCGGTGGCGCCCCAGACGGTGCCCCGGGCAGTGCCTCCGGCCGAGGCGTCCTCCCGAACCAGGCCGGCCTGACCGACACACCCGACCCGGGCCGCCCGACCGGAACCGACGACCCCGACCCCGATGCCGACCAGGCCCCGCCGGGCGTGGACGCCGTCGACCTGGCCGTCGTCCCGCGGCCGGTGTCCGGTGACCCGGCGGCCGACCTCATGTCCTGGTACGGATGCCCCGAACTCGACGGACCGGCCGGTGGCACCGGCCCCCAGCCGGCCGACGCGGTCGTGCCGGACAACCCGTCGGGGTACTGCAACCGCGCCCTGCAGGCCACGATGGACGACCTGATCACCGGCGCGTCACCGATCGGCGAGGCGCTGGCGGCCACCGAGGCGGCGGTGTGGCTGGACCTGCCGTCGATCCCGCTGTACCAGCACGCGGTCGTCATGGTCACCGGCCGTGGGGTCGACGCGATCGAGCCGGGCGGGCTCCTCGCCGGCATGTTCGCCAACGCGCCGCGTTGGCATCGCACCGCCCGCTGATCACCTTCTGTCATCCGCGGCTACGTCAGCGTCACCCTTTGGTCACGAATGGCCCCGCGGCGGTGACCGCCCGCACACCTGGTTCCTACGGTGCACCTCACGACGACGCCATCGGGTCACACCCGGGCGGGTCGACTGAGGCCGTCGAACACTGAGACGGCCAGGCGCTCGAGGAGGTCATGCTCGTGAGGAGATCGAAGTTCGTCTCCGCAATGGCTCTGGTGGCCACCGGCGCGCTCGTGCTGAGCGCGTGTGGTGGCGGAGAAACTACGTCCGAGGGTTCCGGCGCCAGCCAGAACCAACGGCCGGACGATCTCGGCGCGGCCGACCAGGTCTTCAAGCGGCCAGAGGTCAAGGACTCCGGTGAGTTCACCATGGTCCGGGAGAGTGCCTTCACCGACTACAACAACGGAACCGGTGCGGCCAACGCGTTCCAGAACACGGTCGTGCTGTCGAACGTGCAGCCGTCGCCGTACTTCTTCGAGCTGGTCAACGGTCAGATCGTGATCAAGCTCGACGGTGACTTCATGGACTCGGTCGATGTCGCATCGACCGACCCGATGCAGGTCGTCTGGAAGATCCGCAAGGAAGCCGTCTGGTCCGACGGCGCGCCGGTCAGCTGCAAGGACTTCCACCTGCAGTGGCTCGCCGCCACCAGTCAGGTCATGGTCACCGGTGACGACGGCGCCCAGGCCAGGGTCTGGGACACCAGCCCGACCGGCTACGACCAGATCGAGAAGCTGACCTGCGCCGACGACAACAAGACGATCACGACCGACTTCTCCAACCCGTACGCCGACTACCGGGCCCTGTTCGGCCCGCTGGTGCCGGCGCACATCCTGGAGGAGAAGGCCGGCGTCGCGGACATCACCAAGCTGACCGACTCCGACGCGGCGGCCATGACGAAGGCCGCCGAGTTCTTCAACACGGGGTGGATCGGCTGGGACGAGTCCACCGGCCTGTCCGCGGGCCCGTACAAGATCCAGGCCACCAACGAGGACGAGACCGTCCTGGTGCGCAACGACAAGTGGTGGGGCCAGCAGGGTGGGCCGTCCAAGGTCACGATCCGGGTGAACAACGACGCCCAGTCGGCCGCCCAGCAGCTGCAGAACAAGGAAGCCGACATCATCGCCATCCAGGCCGATGGCGCGGTGGCCCAGCAGCTCCGCAGCGACACGGCGATCAAGACGTACGCCGCGGACGGCCAGACGTACGAGCACATCGACTTCCGCATGGACCTGCCGCTGTTCCAGGACGCGGCGGTCCGTAACGCGGTCGCGGCGTGTGTCGACCGTCAGGACCTGATCGACAAGCTGGTCAAGGACGTCAACCCGAACGCCAAGCCGCTGAACAACGTCATGTTCATGCCGAACGAGGTTGGTTACGAGGAGCACTACAACAACACCGGCATCGGTGACGTCGAGGGTGCGAAGAAGATCCTGACCGACGCCGGCTACACCATGGGCGGCGACAACGTGTTCGCCAAGAACGGCCAGCGGGTCTCGTTCCGGCTCGGCCACCGCATCATCGAGCGCCGCAGCCAGACCGTCCGGCTGATCCAGGCGCACTGCGCGCCGGCCGGCATCGAGGTGATCGACGACCAGAGCGACAACTTCAACGACGTGCGGCTGAAGAACGCCGACTTCGACATGGCGCTGTTCGCCTGGGTCGGCAGCGCGGTCAAGTCGGGTCCGTTCGGCAACTTCGCGAGCGCCGACGCCGGTGGTAGCGCCAACTACAACCGGTACTCCAACAAGGAGATGGACAAGGTGTTCGTCGAGGCGAACGCCGAGCTCGACTTCGACAAGCGCGTCGCGCTGCTCAACCAGGTCGACAAGTTGATGCGTGCCGACATGCACATTCTGCCGCTGTTCGTCCTCTCGGACTTCGCGGCGAACACGAGTGACGTCGGCCCCATTTCGTATGTGGGTGCCTTCGGTGGCGTCACGTGGAACATGTTCGCCTGGCAGCGCGGCTGATCAATTCAGCCGTACTGCTGTCGGACGACCGGGGGTCGGCGCACTTCGCGCCGGCCCCCGGCCCTTTCGGTGCCGTCGTGAGAGGCGTCGGACGAATCGGTGAAAGGGGAGCAGCCGGCCGGGGAGATCCGTTCGTGATACGGATGCCCCGTCGTCGGCGTCCACCCGGTTTCCGCTGGCCCGGCGGGCCACGGGCCCCGGCCGTCGGGAGGGGTCGCCGTGACCGGTCGGGTACGAAGAGTGTGCGGCCTACCTGGGGCTCAGGGGGTTCGGAGTAGGGTCCCTGCGGCGATTTGTGTCTGTCCGGAAGTCGAACGAATGCGTTCGGTAACTGATCGGGCGCAGGTTGGCCACACCTGCGTCACCCTTTGGTCACGAATCGCTCGATGAACGTGACCGGTGGCACGCGGAGTTCCTACGGTGCACCTCACGGCGTGCTGATCGGGGGGTCCCCTGGCGCGCCGACACGTTAGGTGGGACCTGTCGCCAAACGGGGCGGCGAGGCCCAGCGCTAGGAGGTCATGCTCGTGAGGAGATCGAAGTTCGTCTCCGCCATGGCGCTGCTGGCTACCGGCGCGCTCGTGCTGAGTGCGTGTGGTGGCGGTGGCACCGAAGGCGGTGGCAGCGAGAACACCCAGAACCAGGATCCTGGACAGGTCGGTGCTGCTGACCAGGAATTCAAGCGGCCCAAGGTCGACGACCAGGGTGACTTCACCATGGTCCGCGAGGGCGCGTTCACGGACTACAACAACAGCACTGGCGCGGCCAACAACTTCCAGAACACGGTCGTGCTGTCGAACCTGCAGCTCTCGCCGTACTTCTTCGACCTCGTGAACAACCAGATCGTGATCAAGCTCGACGCCGATCTCATGGAGTCGGTCAAGGTCACGAGCGAAGAGCCGATGCAGGTCGAGTGGAAGGTCAACAAGGACGCCGTGTGGTCCGACGGCGCGCCCGTCGGCTGCAAGGACTTCTACCTGCTGTGGTTCGCGGCCACCAGCCAGACCAAGACCGTCGGCGAGGACGGCTCCGAGGCGTCGGTGTGGGACAGCAGCCCGACCGGGTACGACCAGATCAACAAGCTGGAGTGCTCCGACGACGGCAAGACCATCACCACGGACTTCTCGAAGCCGTACGCCGACTACCGCGCGCTCTTCGGCCCGCTGCTCCCGGCGCACATCGTCGAGAAGAACGCCGGCGTCGCCGACATCACCAAGCTGACCGACACGAACGCCGAAGAGGTCAAGAAGGCCGCGACCTTCTGGACCACCGGCTGGGTCGGCTTCGACCCGACGACCGGCCTGTCGGCCGGCCCGTACAAGATCGAGTCCGCCAATGAGGACGAGGTCGTGATGGTCCGCAACGACAAGTGGTGGGCCGAGCCGGGTGGCCCGTCCAAGGTCACGATCCGGGTGAACAACGACGCCCAGTCCGCGGCCCAGCAGCTGCAGAACAAGGAAGTCGACGTCATCGCGATCCAGGCTGACGGCGCGGTCGCGCAGCAGCTGCGCGGCGACTCGTCGATCCAGACCTTCGCGCTCGCCGGTCAGACCTACGAGCACATCGACTTCCGCATGGACTTCCCGCTGTTCCAGGACGCGGCCGTCCGTAACGCGGTTGCCGCGTGTGTCGACCGTCAGGACCTGATCGACAAGCTGGTCAAGGACGTCGACCCCAACGCCAAGCCGCTCGGCAACGTGATGTTCATGCCGAACGAGGCGGGCTACGAGGACCACTACGCCGACACCGGCAACGGTGACGTCGAGGCCTCGAAGAAGATCCTGACCGACGCCGGCTACACCCAGGGCGCCGACGGTGTCTTCGCCAAGAACGGCACCCGCGTGTCGTTCCGCATCGGCCACCGCATCGTCGAGCGTCGCAGCCAGACCGTGCGGCTGATGCAGGCCTCGTGCGCCAAGGCGGGCGTCGAGATCATCGACGACCAGACCGAGAACTTCAACGACGAGCGCCTGCCGGCGAGCGACTTCGACGTCGCGCTGTTCGCCTGGGTCGGTACCGCGGTCAAGTCCAGCTCCTTCGGCAACTACGCCAGCAGGGACGCCGGGGGTAGCGCGAACTACAACCGGTACTCCAACAAGGACATGGACAAGCTGTTCACCGAGGCGAACGCCGAGCTTGACTACGCCGAGCGCACCAAGATGCTCAACGAGGTCAACAAGCTCATGCGTGCGGACATGCACTCGCTGCCGCTGTTCGTGCTGCCTGACTTCGCGGCCAACTCCGTCGAGGTCAAGAACATCTCCTACGTGGGCGCCCTCGGTGGCACCACCTGGAACATGTTCAACTGGCAGCGGGGCTGAGCCCAGCCAGGGTTCGGTGAATTAGCAATCACCTATTGACTTGGGGGGTCGGCGCCGACAAGCGTCGACCCCCCAAGCGGTCTGCACGGCCGGCGGGACCACAGCTCGCCGGCCTGCCGAGGAGGGCAGCTCATGACTCGTTACATCATCAGACGCATACTGATCTCCATCCCGTTGCTGATCGCCGCGTCGTTCCTGTGCTTCTCACTCACCACGATGATGGGCGACCCCCTCGGCGAGTGGAAGCTTCAGAAGCCCCGCACCGCCGGGGAGATCGCGGCAGCCGAGCTCCGGGCGGGCACGAACAAGCCCTTCCTGGAGCGCTACGGCAACTGGGCGGTCAACTTCGTCCAGGGTGACTGGGGGACGACCGTCGTCCCCGGCAACAGCACCGTGGACGTCAAGGACAAGGTCTTCAAGTCGATCTGGGTGACCGTGCGTCTGGTCCTGGGCGCGGAGATCATCGCGCTCCTGATCGGCGTCGCCATCGGGGTGATAGGCGCGGTACGACAATATTCGATATTTGACTACTCAGCGACGGGCACGGCGTTCGTCATGTTCTCCATGCCGCTGTTCTGCCTGGCGCTCATGATCAAGTACGTCGGTATCGAGTTCAACAACTTCCTGGAGGCGAACGGCTTCGGCCGATGGCTACGAACGGCAGGGCCGCCTGACGGCGGCTTCCAGGGTGGCATCGGCGACCAGTTCTACCAGTACACCGGCTCCTACCTCCTTCCGACGATCTGCCTCGTGGCCATCCAGTTCGCCCTCTACAGCCGCTACCAGCGGGCGTCGATGCTCGACGTGCTCAACGCGGACTACGTGCGCACCGCCCAGGCCAAGGGTCTGTCCCAGGTCCGGGTCGTGTTCCGCCACGCCTTCCGCAACGCGCTGATCCCGATCGCCACCGTGTTCGCGCTGGGCTTCGGCGCCACGATCAGCGGCGCGGTGATCACCGAGACTGTGTTCGCCTGGAACGGCATGGGTCGGCTCATCATCGACGCCGTGACCAAGAAAGAGCCCTTCATGGTGTTGGGCTTCATGATGGTGACCGCCGTCTTCATCATCATCTGCAACCTGATCGCAGACCTCATGTATGCGGTCCTTGACCCGAGGATCCGTCTTGACTGAGTTCATGGCCTCGACCAGCACCGCCGACCCCGCCGGTCCGCCACCCGGACACGACCTCAGCCAGTTCGACACCACCAAGGCCCGCAAGCAGTGGCAGGTCATCGTCGGCCGGTTCCTGAGGCACCGGGCGGCCGTTGTCGGCATGGTGCTCTTCGTCCTGCTGTTCCTGTTCGCCTTCCTCGGCGGTCCCATCTGGAAGCACGACTACAAGACGCTGGGCTTCGAGCAGTACTCCCCGCCGACGCTGGAGCACCCGTTCGGTACGGACCGCATCGGCGCGGACATGCTGGCCCAGCTCATCCGTGGTCTGCAGTTCTCGCTGCGCATCGCGCTCGTCGTGGCCCTCGTCTCGACGGTCATCGGGGTCGTGCTCGGGGCACTGGCCGGCTACAAGCGTGGCTGGGTCGACGCGATCATCAGCCGGTTCATCGACCTGATCCTGGTCATCCCGGGCCTGGTCATCGTCGTCGTGCTGTCCCGTAGCTCGTTCGTCAACGTGCCGGGCCAGAGCGGCAGCAACTGGCTGCTCGTCGCGCTGTACCTGTCACTGGTCTTCTGGCTGTCGACGGCGCGCATCGTGCGCGGCATGGTGCTGTCGTTGCGGGAGAAGGAGTTCGTCGAGGCCGCCAAGGCCATGGGCGGCTCCACGCTGCGCATCGTGTTCAAGCACATCCTGCCCAACACCATCGATGTGATCATCGTCAACGTGACCCTCGCGGTCGCGAGCGCTGTGCTGGCCGAGGCGGCGATCTCGTTCCTGGGGCTCGGGGTGCGTCCGCCCGACACCTCGCTCGGCCTGCTGATCAACCAGAACCGCAACGAGCTGAACATCCACCCGTGGCTGTTCTTCATCCCGTTCGCGCTCATCGTCCTGGTGTCGCTGGCGGTCAACTTCATGGGTGACGGGCTGCGCGACGCGTTCGACCCGAGGCAGAGGAGGGTTCGGGCGTGAGCGAGCGAACCATTCAGCACAGCAGCTCAGCGAGCGGGCTCGCCGAGCGTAGCGAGGAGAGCGCGTGAGCTCGGAAGCGTATGAGCCCGGCTCGCTGGGTGCCCCGACCGCGACCGTCACCGGCGAGCGGCTGTTGACGGTCCGGGAGCTGTCGGTGAGCTTCCCCACCGACGACGGGGTGGTCCGGGCGGTCCGCGACGTGTCGTTCGACCTGGACCGCCGTGAGGTGCTCGGGGTGGTCGGCGAGTCGGGCTCCGGCAAGTCGGTGTCCTCCATGGCGGTCATGGGCCTGCTGCCCAAGACCGCCGAGGTCACCGGATCGATCAACTTCGACGGGCGCGAGCTCGTCGGCCTGTCGTACAACGACATGCGACCGATCCGTGGCAACGGCATCGCCATGATCTTCCAGGACCCGATGACATCCCTCAATCCGGTTTTCACCGTGGGATGGCAGCTGGCCGAGGCCTACCGGGCGCACCACGACGTGTCCAAGAAGGCGGCCAACGCCAAGGCCGTCGAGACCCTCGACCTGGTGGGCATTCCGCAGCCCGACCGGCGTGCGCAGCAGTACCCGCACGAGTTCTCCGGCGGTATGCGGCAGCGAGCGATGATCGCCATGTCGATCATCAACGACCCGGACCTGATCATCGCCGACGAGCCGACCACCGCGTTGGACGTGACGGTGCAGGCGCAGATCCTCGAGACGCTCCTGCGGATCAGGGACGAGACGTCGGCCGCCATCATGGTGATCACCCACGACCTCGGCGTGATCGCCGGCATGGTCGACCGGGTACAGGTCATGTACGGCGGCACCGTTGTCGAGGCGGGCGAGGTCAACGAGCTGTTCGAGGCCCCGCGGATGCCGTACACCGTCGGGCTGATCGGCTCCATCCCGCACGTCGGTCTGGTCGGCAAGCGGCTCACCCCGATCAAGGGTGCGCCGCCGTCGCTGATGAACCTGCCGTCGGGATGCTCCTTCTCCCCGCGGTGCCCGCTGGCCGTCGACGTCTGCCGGGCGACCGAGCCGGCGCTGCTGGACACCGACCGCGGCGACCACTCGTCGCGGTGCCACCGGTGGAAGGACCTGGCGGCCATCGAGAACCCGCAGAAGCTGTTCGCGCACGAGGAGATCGGGACGATCGAGGACGCGGCGTCGGTGCAACTCGCCCTGCAGGACGAGATCACCGTCGTCGAGACACCGTTCCAGGACACGATCGACGAGGCGCCTGCGGCGGAGTCCAATGGCATCGCCACCGTTGACTCGTCGATGGACTCCCACACGGACTCGCACGTGGACGCCTACGCGGACCCGGCTCCCACGGCCGAGCCCGACGCGGTGACCTACCCGGCGACGGCGGTCGACCCGACCGACACCGCGCCGGCGGAAGAACGAACAGCTGACCCGACAGCGGAACCGACAGCGGTACCGGCAGACGCAGACAGCGCGACCAGTGCCGAGGAGAAGCCGAAGTCATGACCACCACGACCACGCAGAGCTCGGCGTCGCAGGCGGGCGCCGGCTCGACCGACAACGCGCTGCTGCAGGTGACCGATCTGGTGAAGACGTTCCCGGTGCGCAAGACCGGGATCATCACCAAGACCATCGGCCAGGTGCAGGCCGTGTCCGGGATCTCGTTCGACCTGGCCGCGGGGGAGACCCTCGGCCTGGTCGGCGAGTCCGGCTGTGGCAAGTCGACGACCGGCCGGGCCATCCTGCAGCTGCACAAGCCGTCGTCCGGCTCGGTCCGGTTCGACGGCAAGGAACTCACCACCTTGCGCGGCAGCGGGCTCCGGGCGGTTCGGCGGGACCTGCAGATCGTGTTCCAGGATCCGTACGCCTCGCTCAACCCGCGGTGGACGGTCAACCAGATCGTCCTGGAGCCGCTGCAGATCCACGGCCAGGCCAGCGGGGTGAAGGACTTCCAGGCGCGGGTCAACGAACTGATGGAGCTCGTCGGTCTCAACCCGGAACACCGCAACCGCTACCCGCACGAGTTCTCCGGCGGCCAGCGGCAGCGCATCGGCATCGCCAGGGCGCTGGCGCTGGAGCCGAAGCTGGTCGTGCTCGACGAGCCGGTGTCCGCGCTGGACGTCTCCGTGCAGGCCGGCGTGGTGAACCTGCTGGAGGAGCTGCAGGAGCGGTTGGGCCTGTCGTACCTGTTCATCGCGCACGACCTGTCGGTCGTGCGGCACATTTCCGACCGGGTTGCCGTGATGTACCTCGGCAAGATCGTGGAGATGGGCCAGCGCGACGACGTGTACGAGCGGCCCACCCACCCGTACACCCAGGCGCTGCTCTCCGCGGTTCCGGTTCCGGACCCGAAGCTGGAGCGCAGCCGCGAGCGGATCGTGCTCAAGGGCGACGTGCCGAGCCCGGTGAACCCGCCGTCCGGCTGCCGCTTCCGCACCCGGTGCTGGAAGGCGCAGGACATCTGCGCCACCGAGGAGCCACCGCTCGTCCTCCACGAGAACGCGGGCAGCCCCACGCTGTCCGCGTGCCACTTCGCCGGGGTGCGCGAGGTCGGGTAGCCCGCCGTAAGCTGCGGCCCGTGTTGACAGCGCCGCGCCGGTTGTTGCTGGTACACGCACACCCGGACGACGAGACCCTCTGGACGGGCGGCACCATCGCCCGGTATGCCGACGCCGGCGTGCACGTCACCGTGGTGACGTGCACGCTCGGCGAGGAGGGTGAGGTGATCCCCGACGGGCTGCGCGGCCTCGCAGCGGACTCTGCCGACCAGCTCGGTGGTTACCGGGTCGGTGAGCTGCGTACGGCGTGCACCGCGCTCGGGGTCACCGACCAGCGGTTCCTCGGCGGCCTGGGCCGGTGGCGCGACAGTGGCATGGCCGGCACCTCGGCCAACGACCACCCCAGGGCGTTCGTCAGCGGCCTGATCGACGAGCAGGTCGACGCCCTCGCCGAGATCGTCGCCGAGGTGCGCCCGCAGGTGATGGTCAGCTACGACCCCGACGGCGGGTACGGCCATCCCGATCACATCAGGGCCCACCAGGTGACGATGGCCGTCGCCGAGCAGGTCCCCGACCTGCACGCCGTGTTCTGGACGGTGGTGTCCCGGTCGACGCTGCGCGACGGCGTCGCCGCGTTGACCACCCACGCCCGGTCCGGCGGTCTGCCCATGTCCCCGGCCGAGGTCGACGACCTCCCCGGCGTGCCGGACGACGCGGTGACGACGATCGTGGACATCCGCGACCAGCTGCCGGCCAAGGTCGCCGCGATGCGCGCCCACGCCACCCAGGTCACCGTGTGGGAAGGCCCTGCCGACGACGCCGCCGACTCCGACGGGGTGCGGGCCTTCGCGCTGTCCGACGGCCTGGCGCGGCCGCTGGCCGGCCACGAGGAGTTCACCCTCGTCGGCGGCCGGGCCGAGCCGGCGCACGTCCGCACCGACCTGTTCGGTACAGACGGCACAGATGTCGCCGTCGGCCCGGCTCCCGTGTCGGGGTCGGACGGTCGGCCGGCTCCGTCGTCATGAGCCTCGGTGGCCGCCTGTTGCTGGCCCTCATCGTGCTCGACGCCGTCCTGCTCGCGATCATCGAGCTGTTCTTCCTGCCGCTGTACCTGCCGGCCGAGCGGGGCGGGTGGCTGCTGCCGTTCACCATCGTGCTGGCCGCGGTGAGCACGCCGCTGCTGGTGCGGGCCGCCGCCGAGATCGCCCCGCGGATGCTGGTGGCCGGCGCCCCGCTCGGCGCCTGGCTGGTCACGATTCTCGTGTTCGGGGTCGGTGGACCGGGCGGGGATCTCGTGCTGGCGTCAAACTTGCGGTCGTTGCTGCTGCTCGTCGCCGGGGTGGTGCCGTGCGGTGTCCTGCTCGGCCGGTTCGCCGCGGGAGCCGTCGTCGCCGCGACCGCGCCGCCGGAAACCCGCGCCGACCAGGGCAGCCACGCCTGAGCGAGGAGGTCCACCCATGCCCAGCCTGACCAGCGGCGCCATCACCGACCGGGACGTCATCAGGGTGCTGCGTCCCGTCGTCCAGGGCACCCGCCCGGTGCTCGACGCGCTGCGCGACTCCGACCCGTTCGGGCTGCGCCGCCGGATGCTCCGGACCCTGGAGCACTCCGACGCCGCTGATGCTGCTGCCGACGCGACTGCCGGGGCCGACGCTGCCGACAGCCCTTCCTCGGCTGACGCGCCTGCCATCGCCGACGCGCCTGCCACTGCCGACGCCGCTGCCGACCGTCCGGATGCCGATGGTCGTCCTGACGACGCCGAGCGCGGGGCGCTGGCCGGGGCCAAGGACACCGTCCTCGACTGGGTGTCGGCCGTGCACGTGCCCGGCACCCCGGCGTGGGCCGCGATGAACGCCGACCAGCGCACCGACTGGTGGATCGGCCGGGTCGGGCGGTTCACCGCGCTGCTGGCGGCCGTGCCGGGGCTCGGCGGCGCGCTGGCCGACCGGCTGCCGGTGCAGGACGCCCTCGGCGCGGCCGGGCAGGCGTTGCTGCTGTGCGCGATCGCCGGTGAGCACGGCATCCGCGACGAGGACGACCAGGTCCGTCTGCTGGCCCACGTGCTGTTCGAGCGCGATGTGGACGACGCGCTGGCGGCGGCCCGTGCCGACGAGGCGGAGCGCGAGGAGGCCCGTCGGCGCAGCGACGAGCTGACGGCCGAGCTGACCGAGTCCGAGGGAAAGCACGGTCGGGTGACCCTGCGTGCCGTGGCGGGCACCATGTGGCGGATGGGCCGGATGCTGTGGGGCCTGGGCGACGAGCTCGGCAAGCGTCCCCAGGGCCGCTGGTACCACAAGGCGCTCGGGATGTTGCCGATCGTCGGGATGGCGGGGGACTACCTGGGGGAGCGGTCGGCGCTGAAGCGGGTGGCGACGGCGGCGCGGCACTGGATCGCGGCCCGACCCGGCGCCCAGTGAGGGCCGACCGGGTGGTGTGAGTGTGGTGGACGTGTGGATCGCCACCCGGTGGGGCAAATGCCGTCCGGACACGAGATACTGGGCACCGTTCGCGCCCGACCAGCTCTCCGTGGCGTGTGATGCGGTGCCGAACACGCGACAGGTGAGCCAGGAGCAGGAGAACTCGCAGTGACCTACACGATCGCAGAGCCGTGCATCGACCTGCTCGACAAGGCATGCATCGAGGAATGCCCCGTTGACTGCATCTACGTGGGCGAGCGGATGCTCTACATCCATCCTGACGAGTGCGTCGACTGCGGAGCCTGCGAACCGGTGTGTCCGGTCGAGGCGATCTACTACGAGGACGACGTGCCGGAGCAGTGGCGCGACTACACCAAGGCCAACGCCGACTTCTTCATCGAGCTGGGCTCGCCGGGCGGCGCGGCCAAGGTGGGCGTCGTCGCCGCGGACCCCCAGTGGATCAAGGACATGCCGCCCCAGGCGAGTGAGCACTAGCTCGCTGCCGGACTTCCCCTGGGACACCATCGCCGCCGAGTCGGCGTTGGCCAGGGCTCATCCCGACGGGCTCGTGGACCTGTCCGTCGGCACCCCGGTCGACGAGGTGGCGCCCGCTGTGCAGGCCGCCCTGACGTCGGTCGCCGCCCAGCCTGGCTACCCATGGACGGCCGGGACGCCGGAGCTGCGCACCGCCGCCGTCGACGCGCTGCGCAGGCGGCACGGGGTGGAGGGCCTGAGCGCCGACGCCGTGCTCCCGACCATCGGGTCCAAGGAGCTGGTGGCGTGGTTGCCCACGCTGCTCGGCGTCGGCAGCGGCAGCAGCACCGACGTGGTGGTGATCCCTGACCTGGCGTACCCGACCTACGAGGTCGGTGGCCTGCTGGCCGGCGCGACGGTGGTGCGGGCCGGCGCGGCCGCGGTGCTGCCGGCGGGCACCCGGCTGGTGTGGCTGAACTCGCCGTCGAACCCCACTGGGCGGGTGTCACCGGCCGCCGAGCTGCGCTCCGCCATCGACGCGGCGCGGGCCGTCGGCGCGGTCGTCGCCGCCGACGAGTGCTACCTGTCGCTGTACTGGCACGACGAGGACCGGCCGGTGTCCGTCCTCGACCCTGCGGTGCACGGTGGGCGGCTCGACGGGCTGCTCGCGGTGCATTCGCTGTCCAAGTCGTCGAGCCTCGCCGGCTACCGCGCCGGGTTCGTCGCCGGCGACCCCGAGCTGGTGCGGCGGCTGCTCGCGGTGCGCAAGCACGCCGGGATGATCGTGCCGCGCCCCGTGCAGGCCGCGATGACCGCAGCGCTGGGCGACGACGAGCACGTCGCGGAACAGCGGTCGCGCTACGCCACCCGGCGCACCGCCCTGCTGGCCGCGGTGCGGGCGGCGGGCTTCACCGTCGAACACTCGTCCGCCGGGCTCTACCTGTGGATCACGCGCGACGAGCCGTGCCGGCGGACGCTGGCCTGGTTCGCCGAGCGCGGCATCCTGGTGGCTCCCGGTGACTTCTACGGACCGACGGGCGACCGGCACGTCCGGCTGGCGCTCACCGCCACCGACCGCGACATCGCGACGGCGGTGGGGCGGCTGACGCCGCCCCGTGAGTAGAACCGGTTTCTGCTCACGAGTTGTCCACAACCGCCTGCCACGCCGCGGGCCAGGCCGCGCGGGTGTCGAGCCGGCGGGTCTCCTCGCGCTCGACCAGGCGCCCCGCGGCGAACGCGACCGCCGTCCCCGCCGCCGGGCCCAGCCCGTCGAGCAGTTGGCGCACCCGCTGCTGGGCGACGCACGCGTCCTGGTGGTCGCCGAGCACGTCCTGCATCGCCTCCATCGCCCTGAGCAGCCGGCGGATGGCCTTGCGGGCCGCCTTGTCGGCCAGCGCGGGCTCGACCAGCTCACCGGTGTAGCGCAGCCGCTTGCCCTGGATGCGCAGCTCGTGCAGTACGGCGTCCGGCGGGTCGTCACCGGCGGCGCGGACCGCCTTGCTCAGCCGGCGGAACTCCTTGGTCACGAGCCCGGCCAGCTCCGGCCGGGCGGTGGTGTCGCTCTGCGTCGACGAAGTCCGTGTCGGCAGGGGTTCCGCCACCGCGGCGGCGATGCGGTCCACCAGGGCCGTGTAGCGGTCGCCGGCCAGCGCGTCGAGCATCACGATCCTGGCCCCGACCCGCTCGTCGCCCAGCGCCGCCAGCAGCGGCTCGGCCGCGACCGTGTCGGACCCGCCGAGCTCGGCCGCCTCGCGGTGCAGGCGGGCGAGCAGCACGTCGAGGTCGCGGACCGGGCCGAGGGCACGGCCCAGCCAACCCAGCTCGGCGCGCAGGTCGTCGGCCCACCGCCGGTCCAGTAGCGGCCTCGCGGCCTTCAGCACGGCGCGCATCCGCCGCACGGACACCCGCATCTGGTGCAGGTCCTCCGGGTCGACGCCGCTGCGGGTGCCCGGCTCGTGCCGCACCATGGCGCGCAGCCTGGTGTCGAGCGCGATCCGCACGTGGTGCTCCGGCGGGTCCGCGGGGTCGGCCGGGTCAAGGGGTTGGCCGAGATCAGCGGTCGTCACCGGGCCGAGGATAGGCGTGTTCGATCAGTTGGCGTGCAGGGCGGCGTTCAGCGTCACCTGGGTTTTCGTCCCGCGCGGCCGCACCATGACCGCGCCGGTGACCGAGTCGCGGATGAACAGCAGCCCGTCCTGCCCGGCGAGCTCGCGGGCCTTGACCAGCGACCCGTCGGGCAGCGCCACCTTGGTGCCCGCCGTGACGTACAGCCCGGCCTCCACCACGCAGTCGTCGCCGAGGGAGATGCCGATGCCGGCGTTCGCGCCGACCAGGCAGCGGCGTCCGACGGAGATCACCTCATGGCCACCGCCGGACAGCGTGCCCATGATGGACGCCCCGCCGCCGACGTCGGAGCCGTCGCCGACCACGACCCCGGCCGACACCCGCCCCTCGATCATGGACGTGCCGAGGGTGCCGGCGTTGAAGTTGACGAAGCCCTCGTGCATCACCGTGGTGCCGGCCGCGAGGTGCGCGCCGAGCCGCACCCGGTCGGCGTCGCCGATCCGCACCCCGCTCGGGACGACGTAGTCCACCATCCGGGGGAACTTGTCCACCGAGTGGACGGTCACCGGGCCGCGCGCCAGCAGCCGCAGCCTGGTGCGCTCGAAGCCGTCGGGGTGGCACGGGCCCTGGCTCGTCCACACCACGGTGGCCAGCAGCCCGAACACGCCGTCGAGGTTGCAGCCGTGCGGCGCGACCAGCCGGTGCGACAACAGGTGCAGCCGCAGGTGGACGTCGTGCGCGTCGGCCGGCGTGTCGGCCAGGGAGGCGATCGAGGTGCGGACCACGACCCTGGTGACGGCCCGCGCCGCGTCCTCCCCGACGAGAGCCCCCAGCTCGGCGGCCGTCTCGTCGGGCGTCTCGTCGGGCGCCTCGTCGGGCGACAGCCGCGACGTGCCGGTGTCGCCGGCCCCGCCCAGTGCCGGGGCCGGGTACCAGGTGTCCAGCACGGTGCCGTCGGCCGCGATGGTGGCGATCCCGACGCCGTGCGCCCCGCTCTCGTCCATGGCCGCGACGCTACCGTGGGCCGGTGCCCGCACTGGACCTGACCGCCGACCCCGTCGAGCTCACCGCCGCGATGGTGGACATCCCCAGCGTGTCCGGCGACGAGGGCCCGCTGGCCGACGCCGTCGAGCACGCGCTGCGCGCCCAGGCGCCGCATCTGGAGGTCGTCCGCAACGGCAACGCGGTGCTGGCCAGGACCGCGCTCGGCCGCCCGGACCGGGTGGTGCTCGCCGGCCACCTCGACACCGTGCCGATCGCGGACAACCTGCCGTCGCGCCGCACCGGCACGCTCCTGCACGGCTGCGGCACCTGTGACATGAAGGGCGGCGCCGCGGTG
>Ga0190272_10000732_pt1 | contig 16330 bp, 11 predicted proteins | sample Popmic504T_FD_133746 | JGI IMG/M metagenome (GOLD analysis project Ga0190272, IMG submission 133746) | Populus adjacent soil microbial communities from riparian zone of Shoshone River, Wyoming, USA - 504 T | ecosystem: Environmental > Terrestrial > Soil > Riparian zone | place: USA: Wyoming... | reverse complement strand
GAGATGGGTAGGAGAATTATGAATGCCAATACGAGGAGCTTTTTCATAGGTCGATACGGTCCTAATTTTATAGAGATAAAGATTAGACACCGCTACCGGTAATTTGTTCCGGGAATTTTTTTAGGAGGGGTGCTTTCGGTGGAAGAGAGAACCACCCCGTCAGCCGATGCGGCTGCCACCCCTCCTTCGTAAGGAGGGGAGCTTAAGACCGCGCGTCATCCCATGGCAAAAGCTTATAAATTTCCACGGCGCCGCTGCTCTTCCTCGATCGAGACGAACAGCGCCTTGAAATTGCCCTTGCCGAAGCCTTTGCAGCCCTTGCGCTGGAGTATCTCGTAGAAAACCGTCGGGCGGTCCTCGACCGGTTTGGTAAAGATCTGCAGCAGGTAGCCCTCGTCGTCGCTGTCGACCAGAATGCCGAGGCGCTTGAGGTCGTTGATATCCTCATCGAAGCAATCCACCCGGCTCGGCAGTTCTTCATAGTAGCTGTCGGGCACGGTCAGGAATTCGACGCCGTTTTTCTGCAGTTTATCCACCGTGTGAAGAATGTCCTTGCAGAGCAGCGCGACGTGCTGGACGCCCGCCGAATTGTAGTAATCGATATATTCCTGGATCTGGCTCTTGCCCTTTTTGCTCTCGGCCGGCTCGTTGATCGGGAACTTGATATTGTGGCCGCCGTCGCTCATTACGATCGACATCAGGGCGGAATACTCGGTCGAGATGTCCTTGTCGTCGAAGGTGATATAGCGGTGAAAACCCAGGATGTCGCGGTAAAAATCGCACCATTCGTTCATCTTGCCGAGCTCGACATTGCCGACCATATGATCGACCAGAACGATACCCACGTCCTCGCCGGCGACGTCCTGCGCAACAAATCCCGGCATGAACGGGCCGGTGTAATTGTGGCCGTTATTATTGTTATAGGAGATGAACGAGTGGATGGTGTCGCCGTAGGTATGGATGGCGGCGCGGCGGACCGAGCCGTTCTCGTCCTTCCAATCGTAGGGCTCGATGGCGGCGCGAGCGCCCCGCTTAACGGCTTCGTTAAAAGCCTGGTCGGCGTCCTCTACCTGGAAGGCGATGTCGTAAACACCGTCGCCGTGCACGCGGACGTGCTCAGCGGCGGCGTGGTCGGCGTTAAGCGCCGTAGTCAATATAAAGTTGACGCGGCTCTGACGAAGAGCGTACGAGGTGGTCTCGCGATTGCCCGTTTCCAGCCCGGAGTAAGCGACGCGCGAAAAACCGAACGCCTTGCGATAGTAAAACTCCGCCTGCTTTGCATTGCCGACATAAAACTCGACGTGATGTATCTTTTTTAAACCTAATGGATTTTGTTCTGACATAATTACCTACTCAAATTCTTGATCGAAATCGATGCCGCCTTTACTAAAGAGATCTTCCAGGTGCTTCTATTCGATGTATCCTAATTATACTCTTATTGTATCTCACAGGTCCTTAGACTAAATTGACCAGGAAATAGTTTTTCTTTCCTTTTCTAACAACGATATATTTGTTCGCTATCGAAGCGTTTGTCGAAACGATCGAATTCGTCTCGGAAACCTTCACATTGTTTAAGTAAATTCCGCCGCTTTCGAGCAATCTTTTTGCCTCGCCTTTGGAGGCCGTAACCTGGCTGCGCACCAGGAAATCCAGAATGGCAGTTTGCCCCGTTTCCAGTTCCGAAAGTGCAAAGTCGGAGGACGGGACATCGTCGAAAATATCGCGTATCTCCTCGGGGGTAAGATTCGACATATCCCCGCCGAAAAGGCTCTGCGAGGCAAACCGCGCCCGTTCAAGCTTTGCCTGGCCGTGGACCGTGGCCGTGATCTCTTCCGCCAAAACTAGCTGGCCGGCGCGCTTTTCCGGCTCGTTGACGGTTTTTCTCTCGAGATCTTCGATCGCTTCCTTGTCGAGCCACGAAAAATACTTCAGGTACCTGATCACGTCGTCGTCCGCCGTGTTGAGCCAAAACTGGTAAAACTTGTATGGCGAGGTCAATTCAGGGTCGAGCCAAACCGTCCCGGATTCGGTCTTGCCAAACTTCACCCCCGTTGATGACGTGACCAGCGGAAACGTCAGCCCGTAAGCAGACCGCTCGAGTTTTTTCCTGATCAGGTCGGTTCCCGCGAGTATGTTCCCCCACTGGTCGCTGCCGCCCATCTGCAAGGTGCAGTCGTGGTCGCGGCACAGTACGTAATAATCGTATGCCTGGAGAAGCATATAGCTGAATTCGGTAAACGAAATGCCATCCTCTTCGCGCCGTTTAACCGATTCCTTACTGCGCATGTAATTCGTGGTGAAGTATTTACCGACATCCCGAAGAAAATCGAGCAGCGTTACGGGCAGGAGCCAGTCGGCGTTATTTATTAACAGGGCAGGGTTTTCTTTTGCGTCGAAATCGAGAAAATGCGCAAGCTGTTTTCTGATCCCCTCCAAATTTTCCTCGATCTTCTCATTGGTCAAAAGCTGTCGTTCGACGGTTTTTCCGCTCGGGTCGCCGATCATTCCGGTGCCGCCGCCGAGTATCGCGATCGGCGTGTGCCCAAATTTTTGAAGCCGCGCAAGGCACATGATCGGAAGCAGCGACCCGACATGCAGGCTGGCTGCGCTCGGATCAAATCCGATATAGGCGGTCACTTTATTCTCGGCGAGGTGTTTTTCCGTCTTGTTGGAGAAGTCTTTTACCACCCCCCGCCATTCAAATTCCTTAAAAATATTCATTATTTTACTCTACCTAATAATCCCGCGGTTACAAAAAACACCGTCGTTTTGGACCTATTAATTCCTTATGTGAGGTAGCGCACAGACAGATATGTTGGTTTTCGTCATAATAACTACAAATTATATACAGGTAGATTTAGCTTATATTATGCTAAGTTACTGTTTATAACGCAGAGCACCCGTTTATAAAGACTCATACGCCTATGTCGGATACCTCCAATTCGCACCTGCCTGTTCAAAACAGGCTTCTATCGGTTTTGCCCCCGGATGAATTCGGCGTTTTGGAGCCTTACCTCGAACTCCATTCCCTGGCCCGCGGTGTTCTGCTCGCTCAGGCCGGCGACCCGCTCACCCGCTGCTATTTTCCGAACAATGGAATGATCTCGCTCCTGTCGGTAACCGAGCAGGGCCATGCCGTCGAGGTGGGTTATGTTGGCCATGAGGGAATGGTCGGGCTGCAGGTCCTCCTGGACCAAAACGAAATGCACTGCCAGGCGCTGGTCCAGACGTCTACCGAGGTATTGAGCGTCGACGCCCGGCACGTGCGCGAGCTTTTTGAAAAGCGCGGTTTGTTTCACGACATGGCGCTTCGCTATACGTCCGTTCACATAAAGCAGATCGCGCAAACCTGCGTCTGCAATCATTTTCATACGATCGAGGCTAGGCTCTGCCGGTGGCTAACGGTAATGTGCGAGCGCTCGAGCCAGAAACGTCTCGTGCTCACGCAGGAGTTTCTGGCCCATATGCTGGGCGTGCAGCGGACGAGCATCGGGTTGATCGCCAGCGGGCTGCAGAAAAAAGGCATCATCCGCTATAGCCGCGGAAAAGTAGAGATCCTGGATGAGGAGCGGCTAAGGAGATCGGCCTGTGAATGCTACTTTATCGTGCGGGATGAATACGAGAAATTTCTGAATGAAAATAAATTTTCCACTATGTCGGATAGTAGGCAGACGCAGAAAACTTTTTAATTCAGAATTTGAATTGCTTCAGGAGATCGAATTAATACAAGAGCATCATTTCGGGAAAGATTTTTGTGACATCAAAAACTAAACGAATTCTCTGCGTCGAAGACGACAGGGACACCTGCGAAGTCCTCGGTTTCCTGCTGCCCGATTACGACATTACATTTGCGCACAGTATCGAAGATTCCTCACCCCTCGTAGAAAACCAGCCGTACGATCTGTACATGCTGGACAATTGGCTCCCGGATGGTTCCGGGATCCAATTGTGCGAGAAGATACGCGCGCTTTACCCGGACAAACCCATCATATTTACCTCAGCCATCGGCCTCAAGGACGATATCGCGCGCGCGTTCGAAAAAGGCGCCACGCGTTACCTGGTCAAGCCGGTCGAACCGGACAAACTGATCGAAGTTATCAAAGAACTGGTCGACTAGGTCGATTTTGGATTTTAGGTTTTGGATTTTGGATTTTGGATTTCGTAGTTTCGTGTCCGTTTGTGTGTTTTCGTGGTTATTTTTCTAAGCAAATATAGGAACCACGAAATTACACGAAACCACACGAACATCACGAGATCAAAAATCAAAAATTCTAAAAGCTTTCGATATACTTCCGGGTTACTTCTTTTAACTCGGCATACGATGGAATTACATACAATATTCGCTGCATCTCGGAGTAATCGTAATCCGTATTAATTACCCGCTCAAGATCGAATTCGCGGCGCTCGACCTCATCGGAAAACGCGTGCTCCAGCTCGCCGAAGCTGGACAGCAGCCCGGCCCCGTAGGCCTTTAATTCGCCATCCTCTTCGATCAAACCGAACTCCACCGTAAACCAGTAGAGCCGGCCGAGCTCCTCCAATTGCCGGTCGTTGGCGATCCGCGCCCCGTGGCCGATAAACTGTGAAAAATCGGCGAAATTCCGGTTGGTGAACATCGGGATGTGGCCGATCGATTCGTGAACGATGTCGGGCTCGGGAGTGTATTCGGGCCGCGAATGATGGCGGATATACTGCGTGGAGAGCATCGTCCGGTAGGACAGCCAGCTCAGAAAAGCGCGCGTCTCCACGAGGCCCTCGATCGGTGCCAGGCGAAAGTTTGAAAGCTCCTTCAGCCGGCGGTTCATCTCGGTAAGCTGGGGTATGCGGTCGTTAGAGATACCCAGGTCTTTTTTGGCCTGCAGGTAGAAAACGGACGCCCGCCGTGATTGGATTTCCTCGAGGTGCGCCGCTACATAACGCCAGACGCCCTGTTCCTCGTCAGTGTAATCGACATCGGTAATTACGCCCGTTTCACGGAATTTTTTGGCGAGAGACGCAATATAATCGCGCCGCTTGCGATACTCCTCATCGTTAGCCCCGGGATGGTCCAGGTGGAGCTGGTTGATGTCCTCGAATTTCATATCGCGAAATTCGGGCAAGTCTTCGTCTTTTACCTCGTAGTTCTTGATCGGGAAGGCAGGGTCGGTGGTAGTTGAAGCAGTTTCGGTCAGCATATTATTGAAAGCACTCCCGGTTTTTCGGATGCCGGATCAAAAGGAAAAGTTATCCTCAAATAATTAATTCTAATCCAAACGGAAAAAAAATAGAAGCCGGAAGCCAGTAGCCAGAATACAGAAGACAAGCAGGTTGGGCTATGACAACCTATGTGTGACGGGGCGTCCTTCGGAATTGGCCTGCGCAGGTCCATGGCCCTGATGCGGAAGAAAAAAAATTCCTTGACAGTTAATTCAAATATATAAACACTGGTTTACTAATCATGTACAAAATTCTATTTATTATTTTGATCGTTTCGAGTTTTGTTTCAGCGCAAACGAAAAAGCCTGATGTGTGGGAGCCGCTAAAGTTTTTTGTCGGCAAGTGGGAAGGAGCGGGTAAAGGGCAGTCGGGTGTCTCAACCGTGGAGCGGGAGTACAAATTCACTCTCAACAGTAAATTCCTGGAGGCCAGCCATAAGTCCACTTACGCTCCGCAGGAGAAAAACCCGAAGGGCGAGGTCCACGATGACCTGGGCTTTTTCAGCTACGACAAAGCCCGCAAGCAATTCATCTTCCGACAATTCCACGTCGAAAGCTTCGTGATCCATTATGTGCTGTCGAGCGTTTCGGCAGATGGGAAGACGCTGGTTTTCGATACGGAAAGTATCGAGAACATACCCGCGGGTTATAAGGCGCGGGAAACATATAAGATCCTGAATGAGAACGAATTTACCGAGACGTTCGAGATAGCCGGTCCAGGCAAGGAATACGAGGTTTACTCGGAAAACCGGTTCAAACGAAAAAAATAGTCGCCGCCGAAAAATCTTTCCAAAAAATTCCGTTTAACTACCGCCAGTTTCCGATGAAAACAAAGGGCGATCAGTAATACGACTGGGCACATTTCACTTTAAGAGTGTCTATCCTTGTTGATCGGTAACAAATCCAGGCAATCCAGGCGCACTTTTTAAAAAGTCGATTTTTATTGCATATACGCGGCTTTTGTTCTACTATCGAGGCGGAAAATCATCGCGTTCATCCATACCAAGCCCACCCTTTTGAAACCAGTTTCGGAATCCGCGCGAATGGAAATGAAGGAGGTCGCTCAATATGCTCGTTTTGAAGCCCTTTTTAACCCGTCTTTCGGTTATTCTTCCGTCCCCGTTTTTACACAGACTTTCCCGGTATCGCCGCAGACCTTTTGCGGGCGCGCGCATGTTCGCGATCCTGCTTTTATCGGGCGGGGCCTTGATCATCGGCATCGCCGCCGGGGCGCAAGGCTTGTGGTCATCCGGTGAAACAACCGCGACAAAATTTACCGGTCCGGACCCCGGGAATTCTGAAATCGAAGGAAGCAGGAAGCGGCACCTCAATCTCGACATCCGCGTCAATGCGCAGGGAAATATAGCCCGGGTGATAGAGGCAAACCGGACCGCCGGCGGTATGGACGTTACCGGGATTTCTAAAAAGGCCCTCGAACAGGTAAATACCATCGATCGAGGACTTAAAACGCTGAAGCTTCGGGTTCCCGGCGCCGAAGCGAAGCTGTCACCCCTGACAGGCGCGCTCGAGCTGCTTAGAAGCCCCGGCACGTTGAGCGGACCCGAGCCGGGTCAGACAGGCGAGGTGATCGTGCGAGGTTTTATCCGCGATAACAAGGACCTGTACGGGCTGAGCAACCGTCAGATCGACGGCCTTAACTTCCTCGGAGAAAGCATTAGCCGAAGCGGTTTGCGTATGGTCCGCGCCGAGCAGATGCTCAACGGCTACCCCATATTCCAAAGCGAAACACGATTTCTCCTGGACCGCGAAGGCCGGATGGTCCGGTCGGTAGGGTCGATGATCCCGAAGGCTGCGGCCCCCGTTTCCGGGTTAAACGGACTTATGCTGCCGCAAGAGACGCTGCGGTCCGCGATGGCATCGCTTGACGTCGAGATCGATGCCGGGCGGGCGGAGGTCGTTCAAAAGAAGGGCACCGGCTCCGGCATCGAGATACGCGCGAACGATCCGAATGTAAAAGGTATCGTCACGAGCAGGCTGGTCTATTTTCCGGTTGCGCCGGGGGTGCTGGTCCCCGCCTGGTCGCAGATCATTTTCGGGGTAGATGCCGACTGGTACATCCTGACCGATGCCCGTGAGGGGACGGTGTTGTGGCGTAAAAACATCCGATCGGACGCCTCGACGCATGAAGCCCGTTTCCGGGTCTATGTTCAGGCGGACGGAAAAACACCAGCCGATAGCCCCGCGCCGAGTTCGCCCAGCAGCGCGCTTCCCGGCGGCGGAACGCAGTTCGGTGAGATACTTCCCTCGATCGTCAGTATGTCCACAGCGCAGGATATTCTTGCCAGCCCGAACGGTTGGATCGACGATTGTCCGGGCGGCGTCTGTACTTCGGCGCAAACTCAAACGCAGGGCAACAACGCAATAGTCTGCATGGACCGCGATTTGTTCACGGGTATCGATTTTTGCGATACAAGCGGCGCCAGCGGTCTTGATGGTGATGGAATGCCCATGGGTAACCCGGACATAGCCGGCCGGAGCCGGGATTTTTTGGGTACAAGCCCGCGCGATTTTATGACGAACTATACACCGCCGCCGCAGGGAGGACCATCGGGGGCGGAAATCGGGGTAGCCGCATCTGGAAACGGGAGCAGCGGAACGCTCCCGATCGACGAGTTTCGTCGGGGGGCGGTAACACACCTGTTTTATGTGACAAATTGGTATCACGACCGGCTTTTCGACCTCGGTTTCGACCCGGCGTCCGGTAATTTTCAAACCGATAATTTTGGAGGCGGCGGGCTGGGTTCCGACCGCGTGCTGGGTGACGCCCAGGATAATTCGGGTGTTGACAACGCTACTTTTTCGACCCCGCCGGACGGGACCTCGGGGAGAATGCAGATGTTTCTCTTTCCCGGGCCGACGGTCGATCGTGACGGCGGGCTCGATGCGGAGATCGTTATCCACGAACTGGCCCACGGGACGAGTAATCGCCTGATCGGTAATGCGGCGGGCCTGGCGTGGCATCCCGGCGTCGGGATGGGCGAAGGCTGGAGCGATTTTTTTGCGCTCTCCTTGCTCAATAACGCGCTGACGGATACGCCGGCCGGGAATTATCCCGTTGGCGCCTATGCCACCTATAAAATCGGCGGTACCGCCTTTTTCGACAATTATGTTTACGGGATAAGGCGTTTTCCTTACTCTACCGACAATACGGTCAACCCGATGACCTGGGCCGACGTAGATGAAAATACCACCGATTACACTGGCGGCATCGCAATTAGTCCTCGTGGTGTAGAGTTCGTCGGGGCGATGGAGGTACACAATATCGGCGAGGTGTGGGCGCTTACCCTTTGGGAAGTTCGCGGCCGTATAATTGCCGCTTCGGGCGGTGTGCCTGTGGGAAATGAAACGACCCTTCAACTCGTTACTGACGGAATGAAGATGACGCCCCTCAACCCCTCGTTCACCGAAGCGCGCGACGCCATACTAGACGCCGATTGCGCAACCAATGGGTGCGACAACGAGGAATCGATATGGGGCGGGTTTGCCGACCGCGGCCTGGGCTTCAAGGCTTCGGCACCGCTCGGTTATCAATTCGCGTGGATATCGCCGCATATGGGCATCCTCGAATCTTTCGAGCTGCCGAATCTCGATATCGACGACGTTTCGATCACCGATACTATCGGGAACAGCTCGGGGTTTATCGACCCTGACGAACCGGTCCGCGTTTTTGTCGATCTGAAGAACGGCTGGCGGGATAGTTCCAAGGACGTGGCTTCGGCAAGCGCCACGCTTACTTCTTCAACGCCGGGTGTGTCCATTCTCGACAGCAGCGCCACCTATCCTGCTATCGCGGCTCAAGACACCGTGACCGGTGATTATTTTGTTATCAAAGCGCCGGCGGCCGCCGCGTGCGGGTCGTCGATGAAATTTACGATATCGATAACCAGCACGCTGGGAGTGGTTTCACGGGACTTTACGCTTAGGATCGGCGCGCCGAGCGGAACCGGCCCGATCGTGACATATACGAAATCGGGGGTCGGCCTTGCCATAACCAACGCCGCCCCGCGCGGTGTTTTCGACGGGATGACAATCACCGACGATTTTGAGATCGCGGACCTGAATTTCCGGGTCGACAGTATCCTGCACACGGCCACGGGCGATGTAACTGTTGGATTAAAAGGTCCTACGGGTTACGGCACCGATCTGATAAGCGCAACCGGAGGCCTTGTCGGCGGCGGCGGTGCGGGCGATCACTTTACCAGTACCGTGATCGACGATTCTGCGCCCGCGGAACTAACGACGGCTCCCAATGGCGCGGCGCCTTTTACGGGCAGTTGGAAACCTATGTGCAACAACCCGTCCTTGTCGACGGTCGACTTACCGCCTGATCCGGTCGGTCAGCTCAGCAGGTTTAACGGGACAAGCACCATGGGTGTCTGGATTGTTCGTGTCTCGGACCAGGCCCAATTTGCGAATGCGACCGGGACGCTGGCCGGATGGTCGCTGATCGTAACGCCGAGAGCGTTTACCTGCACGCCGTTTGTACCGACCGCGGCCGCGGTATCGGTTTCCGGGCGGGTGCTTAATGACCTTGGATATGGTGTTTCAAAGGCGATCGTTACTTTGTCGGGCAGCACCGGCCCCGCGCGTACTGTCCTGACCAATGCCTTTGGCTACTACCGCTTCGACAATTTGACAGCCGGCCATACTTATTTTCTTAACGCGGCGTCGAAACGCTACCGGTTCAGCCCGCGGGTTTTGACCATTGGAGAAGATCTGACGGACGTGAACTTTATAGCGGAGTAAACAAGAAGGACAGAAAAGCAAAGCTACCTAACAGTACAATCAATAGCGCAGGTTTTAGCATAGCCACGCCGTTTACGGCGTGGTAAAGATGGTCTAAATTTTATCACCAGCCCGTTTTAACGGGCTTACAAACTGGGGAAGGGCGTTAAAACGCCCTGTCAGTCATTTTATCGGCTCGGTACCACGCCGTAAACGACGTGGCTATGCGAAGCCGAAATCGCCCACTACCTACCTCCAATTCCCGATCAGCACAAAAGGCGACCAGTAATACGGGTGGGCGAAAGGTTTGTTGGGGTCGAAGACGAATTTCGGTGCGCCGGATGTTCCGGCGGCGGGACCAGGTTTTGGCCTGAAGATCTCGGCGCGCGTTAGGTCAACCTTTAGCCTGCCATCGATAAATTGCTTTTGAACGGATTGAATGGCGCCGGACTTACCTGTCAAGGGCAGGTCTTTCCGGATGCGGTAGAATTCGCTCATCAGCATCGACGTGCTTTCATCCGAGACCGACCAGAGCGTGGCCAGGACCGCCTTTCCGCTTTTTGCCTGGATAATATCGGCCAGCGAGTCGATCTCGCGGCCGGTCGAATTCGTCCCGAAGGCGGTATTACAGGCCGAGAGGGTAACAAGCTCGACGCCGCCAAAGCTGATACCGGGAGATCGGCTTATCGCCTCCAGCGAAAGCGTCGTCCCGTCGCCGAGCAGCAGGAATGAGCTCGAGCGGTCGTCTCCAAGACGAAAATGGCTCGCCATATGGACCGCATTGAATTTGCGGCCGCCCGCACCTGCAAGAGAATTGGAAAAGGCGGCGGCGGTAAAATCCTTGTTCATCAGCCTTCGGCCGTTAAATATTCCCGTTTCACCGGGTTTATTACCATCGCGAACAATCTTCATCAATTCGGTCCGTGCACCGGGCAGGGCTTTGAACTCGATCATTTGATTGGCGTCCATCGGGTCGGGAACGGTCGAGGCATTGGAAACGCCGACACCGAGGACGTTCCAATTCGAATTCGCGTTGGAGATATCGTCCCGCGTTCTCGGCGTAAGTACGGTGTTCTGGTATTTTTCGACGAGGTAGGTTTTCCCGTCGGGCGACAGCGCGGCAAAAGGTATATAGCGCAGGGGCCCATCCAGCGACCAAACCAGCGTTTTGGCCCCGACCCCCAAGAGGTCGTCTTCGATCGGCCCTATAAGTATGTTATACAGCTCCGTGCCGAGCGGCGGCGGGTCCACGGAGCGGTCTCGCAGCGCGGCGCGAAAGGCGAAGATCTTCTTGTTCAGCTCGGAGATATCTATATCGGTCTTTCCGTCGACCTGCACCGTGGGGGTGGTAAGGATGACCCGGTACCGGTTTTGGACGACAACGGTATGGAGCACCACCGTACCCTTTTCCCAAAGACCGATATTGGCCTGCAGCAGGCGGTCGTATTCAATGCCTTTCCTGATCTCCTCGCTCAGCTCTTTTGAAAGCTCTACATCCAGGAACAATTTGAACGCCGCGTTAGCGTCGGCGAGCTGCGCGGAGAGCTTTTCGTATTGGGCTTGTTCGGCGGCCGAAAGAGACTTGTTCGTATTTTCCAGTAAACGCTTTCGCCCATCCAGCTTTGAGAAGGCGGAGCCGGCAGCGGTGATCCGCCCGGTAAGCGAGTTATAACGTGCGATCAATTCCCGTTCTTTAGGGGTCAGCGCCACGCGCTGGCCGAGCGTTTTTATTTCACTTTCGTCACGGCCGACGAATTCGAAAAACTCCTCCTCTTTAAGCATCCTGAGGACCTGCTCGGCCTGGGCGAATTGGCCCGCCTCGATCAGTATGTCGGCCAGCACCCGGTAATCGTTCTCGATAGTGCCCAGATAGGTTTTGCGGGTAACCTGGTCCAGTTCCTTGATATTGCCGCGCGTCTCCTGGAGCAGATTTATCATCCGCTTGCCGAAGAAAATGGCCTCTCTCGAGTTACCCATCCTCTGGTAGACGGACATCAGATTGCTGAGGGTTCTTGGCTCGTTGCCTTTTTCGCCGTCCAGCTCGATAAGCGCAAGCGCGCGCTTAAAATAGTCCAGGGCCCGGGCGTTGTCGCCCATTTTGTAATAGACGAAGCCGATATTATTTAGGGCGAAATGCTCGCCTTTGAGAAACCCCGCGACCCTCATCAGGGTGAGCCCCCGCTCGTATGTCTCGAGCGATTCCTTCAGCTTGCCCTGGCTTTGATAGACGCCGGCGATATACGTAAGCACCAAACCGAGATATTCTTCATCGGCGTGTGACGAGTCGTCGCGCGTACCCTCGATGTAAAGGCGCGTGAGGTTGTAGTATTGAAGCGCTTTCTCGTAATTTCCGACCGCCTCATAGTAACGGCCGATATTGTTTATCACCGGTATCGCCTCAACAAAGGTATCGAGTTTCTTGAAGGCGTCCAGGGAAAGGTTATAAAACCGGATCGCGACGTCTCGCATACCCAGCGAGGTATATAGAAGGCCCATGTGATTCCAGAGCCGGGCCTGCCAGATCCGGTCTTTTGTATCGTTAAAAAACTTACCGGCTTCGACTGCCGTGTTCAGAGCGGTCTTCCTGTCACCGAGGGTGTTTAACGTCTGGCTTGCCCGGAAGAGTGCCTGGCCCTGGCCTTCACGATCGCCCAGTTCCTTGTAGATAGCGAGGGCTTTTTTGAACAGCTCGTAAGCCTTCGTGTCGGTTTCGAAGGTCTCCTGCAGGGTGAACTTGACCCCTTCGCGCATGGCATCATCGGCCGCGGCCTTTTTTACGAGGTAGTCCGTTGGCGGCTGTGCGTAAACCGCGGTGCAGATCAGGCCCGCGAAGATCGCGGCCAGGAGGATGAATTTTCGGGGGGATCGATTCACGTGTTATATGCCTCTGGTTCTAAGAACAAGACGAACATTGAAAACTTGCAGTCTGGATTATACGGGAGACGACAAAATTTTAGGGAATTTTGTTGTTGTCAATTAGAGAGAGAGATTTGAGAGATCTCAAGAGTAAGGAGAATCCAGTAGGGATTTGCCGGTAATGGCCCAGCGATCTATCGCCGGGTACAGTTAAATAAAGAACAGTGGTCTACTAGCTGAAGCTAGCGGCAATTTAAAAAACTGCCCTCAAGGAACTCGATAAACTCAACGAACTCAATGAACTCTTTTAGGAATTCCACGCCAGGCCGCTTCTTAATCTCAGGATAGACTTCTCTTTCCCGATCGTCTCGAAAACCGCCAGCATCGACGGGCCGACCGCGAGGCCGGTAAGCAATGTGCGCGCGCCGTTCATTATTACGCCGAGCTTGGTGCCTTTCTCCTCGGTAAATGCCTTGACGACCTCCTCGATACGGTCGTGGCTGAAGTCTTCCATTGGCTCAAACCTCGTAGCGAGCTCCGGCAGCCAGGTTTGCAGATCGGGGAATTTTTTCAGGTTTTTCTCGATCGCGGCGTGATCGAAATCGTAGTCCTCGCTGAAATAGGCACGGCCCTGCGACGAGAAATCCTTCAGGGTAAAAAAGCGCTGGCGGATGAGGTCGACGGTGTTCTCGTACCAGGCCCGGTCATCGTCCTCGTATTCGTCGCGCCAGAGCTTCCCGGCCTTGAGCTCCGTTTTTACAAGCGGCAGCAGCTCGGCCAGCGGCATCGTCCGGATATACTCGGCGTTCATCCAGAGGGCCTTGTCGTCGGTCCAATGATGTGGGTCGTTCTCGGTGAAATTGAAAACCGCGTTCGAGCGGTGGACGCCGTCGAACGAGAATTTCCCGACCAGTTCTTCGAGCGTATAGATCTCGCGCTCCTCACCGGCGGACCAGCCCATTAGCGCCAGGAAATTCCGGAAGGCGGCCGCCACAAACCCGGCGTCGCGGTAGGTGGTCAAAGATACCACCTCGCCGTGCTTGCGCTTCGAGAGCTTGCCCTTGTTTGGCGCGAGGATCAGCGGCAGGTGGCCGAAAACCGGCGGCTGGGCCCCGAGCGCTTCGTAGATCAGGACCTGCTTGTGCGTGTTGGTCAGATGGTCCTGACCGCGGATCACGTGCGTAATCCCCATCTCGATATCATCGCAAACGACGGCCATGTTGTAGAGCGGGTGGCCGTCGCTGCGGAGCAGAACGAGGTCCTCGGTATCGGCATATTCGCGCTCCTGCAGGCCGTAAACAAGGTCCTCGAACGCCGTGCGCCCGGTTTCGCCGACCTTGAGACGGATTGCGAAAGGCTCGCCGGCGGCCGCGCGCGCGTCGGATTCTTCCGCCTGGAGGTCGCGGTACGGGTTATCGCGCATGTTCTTTACGCCCTGGTTTTGGCGGGCGCGGTCGGCGATCGTCTGTTTTATATTCGCGTCGGACGGCGCTTCCCTGGGAGTAAAGTCACGGTAGGCCTTGCCCTCTTCCAGCAATTTCACGGCCGCGGCCCGGTGTTTATCGGCATTGTCGGACTGAAAAACGACCTCCTCGTCATGCTCGAGCCCCAGCCATTTAAGGCCGTCGAGGATCGATTGGGTCGATTCGTTCGTCGAACGCGCGAGATCGGTATCCTCGATCCGCAGGAGGAATTTCCCGCGCATGTGGCGGGCGAAAAGATAATTAAAAAGGCCGGCCCGGGCGGCCCCGAGATGAAGGTAGCCGGTGGGGCTGGGTGCAAAACGTACGCGAACAGTCATATTTATATATTTACATAGCCGCAAAAAGGCGCAAAAGACGCAAAAAGAATTTTACCGCGGATAACAGGATAAGCGCTGCCGCCTATTTTTGATTGTCCTTCCAGGCATCGTAGGTTTTCGGAGCATACATTTTCTTCACTTCCTCCCATGCCTGGATGGCTTGTTCCCGGGTAGATCCTTTTTCATTCTTCAGAAAATCGCTCAGGAAATTAATGTATCTTCCCGAAGGCGCCGCCTGTTTGAAAGGCTCCTCTGCCTGGTTCAACTCGATATATTTATTTACCAGGTCGCGGTAGGTTATCGGGGTACCGGCTGTGAGCCGCTCCTCACGCCAGCGGTTCAGGCGGTAGCGCGCTCCGGACCTTTTCTTCAGACCAGGCACGATCTTGTTTGCCTCGCCGACGATAAAATCCTTGGTTTCCTTGTTACTCGTGTAATTAACGACCGGCAGATCGAGGCCCAGCCCGATTTCGGTGTCCCGCGTTCCCGAACGGTCGAGGTTTCTTCTTACCGGATTTTCCGCCTTTCCTTCTGCAAGAAAAGTCTTAATCGCTATTTCGAGCTCGTCCTTTCTCAATTTTGCCGCGTCCGGGATGCCGATATACTTTGCAAAATCGCGGACCTCCGTCGCATACCAATACCCGTTTTCGAATTCCTCGACGGTCATCGATCTGGATAGTTTCGGTGAACTCATATCCTGCTTATCCTGTCCATCCTGTTAAATTTCCTTTTTATTCTCATGGACCTCTTTCATATACGCCGCGATCTCCTGCTCGCCCGCCGTTCCTTTTTCAAAAGCCTCGATCACCCGGAGCGCGTCTTCGCCGGGCTTGTTCTGGTTGAGCTTTTTCTTGCCCTGCAGATCGGTAACCTCGATCTCGAACGCCACGATGCCTTTCGCCATGTTCGTCTTGTAATCATCCGGGATCTCGCGCCAGTTGGTCTCGAGATACTCAGGATCGAAGGTCCCGATCATTTTTTCCAGCAGGACAAGATTTTCCTCAACGCTTTCGAAGATTTTTACAGGTCCGTAAGCGTGGACCGCGACATAATTCCAGGTCGGGACGTTCACTTTGTCCTTATATAAGAGGGGCGATACATAGGCGTGCGGCTCGGAAAAGATAACCAGCGCCGGCTTTTCGGTAAACTGCTTCCATTGCGGGTTCGCCTTTGCCATGTGCGCCAGGAGAATCAGCTTATCGCCGCGCGTTTCGATAATGAACGGCAGATGGGTCGCCTCGGGCCGCTCATCCTCGGCCGTGACCAGGACGGCAAAATTGTACTCGCGCATAAAAGCGAGCAATTTATCCGTATCGGTTTCGGCGAAGAATTTAGGTGTATACAAGGTTTTAGCATAGCCACGCCAAAGACGAGCGTGGCCCAAGATCAAAGATCAAAGATCAATCGAACGCTGCGCGTTCATTGCGGGCGAGCCACCCGCGCTCCCGGGAACAAAAATAGCTATCAAAACCAGAGGATTTGATAGCCGGGTGACACAAAAATCAAAATGGCGGAGACGACAGGATTCGAACCTGTGGTAGTCTTTTGAACTACAACGGTTTAGCAAACCGCCGCTTTCAGCCACTCAGCCACGTCTCCTTGCTTTCAGAAAAAGCAAGGTTTAATTCTAGCCGTCAGACAAACTTTGTCAAGTTTCAGGCATCACACACTCCACAGACAGGTGCCTTTTGAGCTTGACACATTTGATTTTTCGCAAGAAAATACGAGAGTT
>Ga0190272_10000731_pt1 | contig 16340 bp, 12 predicted proteins | sample Popmic504T_FD_133746 | JGI IMG/M metagenome (GOLD analysis project Ga0190272, IMG submission 133746) | Populus adjacent soil microbial communities from riparian zone of Shoshone River, Wyoming, USA - 504 T | ecosystem: Environmental > Terrestrial > Soil > Riparian zone | place: USA: Wyoming... | reverse complement strand
TGATGGTTTTCGCCTTCGCCGGCGATTCTACAATTACTAAGCTTTTACCCATGTTGAAAAAAATATGTCAGACGTTATTAAAACGTGCTGACATTTTGACTACTAACACCTAAGGTTGTTTCGCGTCAATGCCTGACACGCAACGATACCCAATTTGACCCGCTTTTACAAATCGCCTCATTTTCGCGCTATCCGGGTGCCCGAAATATTTGTTGCTTCCAAAGCCTTCCGGTAATAAAATCGCGTGAGGGTAAGATGCTAATATAAGAAAAACGTTTGCGCGGAACTTTTTACGTCTTTATCTATCATCTATCACTTATAATCTATAATCTATTCCGAAACGGTTTTTTATAGCATTATGAAAATTCGTCTCTTACCAATCTTCATCCTTTTGAGTCTTACGGCCGGCGTCTTTGCGCAGAAGCCGGCCAAAACACCGTTCTCGTCAGGGCGCTCCCGATGGTCCAGAAGGTAGACAGGCTGGAGCGTGCCCGAGGCGATCGCGATCACCGCCAGGGCGATAAACGAGCTGCCTACTCCCGGAATCGACGACAAGCCGGGAACAAAAAAATATACCGATTATGTTTTTGCGACGATGTGGATGAATTACAGCCTTGCAGCGACGACCACGGTGCTTTTATCGCGGGACAAAACGGACGCATCGGACCTGGCCGAACGAATTCAAAAAAGAGAGGTCCGGATCGTCGCCGACCTCGTTTTGGCAACAGACGCACTTGAAACCGCCCAGAAAGAGGCCGAGAAAAAGGCCGCTGAAAAGAAGTCGCCTGCGCCACTGGCCCGACCGTGAAGGAAGCGCGCGAATGCATAAGCCCGCACGTCAGTAAGGGCGAAATGCTCAACGTCCCCCCAATCCGAAATCCGCAATCCCAAATCCCAAATCGAGTGAGGGGTGGCCCGCAGGGCCGGGGTGGTTCGTTCTTCCGTTTTACGCGCCTAATTCGGTCAACTCGGGGGCGCGTGCGTCACAGGTCAGAACCGGGAGCGGTAGCGACCGGGTTCTTTTTTCTTTTTCCTGTCGCGTAGCGACTAGCTGATTTTAGCCGTGGGTTTTAACCCACGGAACGTAGGGATAAAGGTGGTTCGTCGCGTCAGCGACGATTGAATCTTTTGTTCAGCCGTCGCTGACGCGACGGGAGATTCGTTTCGCGAGCATACCGTGAGCCTGCGAAGCAGGTGATAGCATAAAGCCTGGTGCGTAAGCACCCGGAAATCGTACACACCGACGGCGTAAGCCCGCAAAGACGGGCGACAGCCTTTATAAAGGCTATCGCTATCTTCGATAGCTTTATGAGTTGACCAGGTTAACAGGGTTAACCGAGTTTCGTCGGCTAACTGACTCCATTAACTCGGCAAACTCGGTCAACTTCTTCTCGCGTAATGCTTTCCCGGCAAAACCCGGATCAGATCGCGGATATCGAGGCCGACGAGCGCAGTATTGAGCTCCCCGAATGACAGCCCGCTTGTCTCGAGCAGCGCGTCGATATGCACGTTCTCGTCCGGCGCGAGCAGCGACCATACCCGCCGTTCGGTTTCGCTCAGGCCGGCGGGCACCAGCTCCGGCTGTTTGGGCGCCGCGGCTTCTTCGCCGCCGGTCCCTTCCATTTTCGGCGGAAGAATACCGGCCGCTATCTCCTGCGGCAGCTCGGCCACCACGTCCTGCCATTGCTGGACCAGCTTGGCGCCCGATTTTATGAGAAAATTCGTGCCCAACGAATTGCGCGACGTGATATTGCCGGGTACGGCCATCACCTCGCGGTCCTGCTCCATGGCGAGCCGGGCCGTGATCAGCGACCCGCTCCGCTCCGAGGCCTCGACGATCAGCACGCCGAGGCTGAGCCCGCTGATGATCCGGTTGCGATAAGGAAAATTATCCTTGAGCGGCGGCGTTCCGAGCGGGAATTGCGTGACGACCGCGCCGCCCGAGCTAAGTATTTCCTCGACGAGTTTTGCATTCTCCTTTGGGTAAACCGCGTCGATACCGGTCCCGAGAACGGCTACGGTGCGCCCCCCAGCCTGTATCGCGCCGCGGTGCGCAGCGGTATCTATCCCGCGGGCGAGGCCCGAAACGATACACAGCCCCTGCGCCGCCAGGTCGCGCGAGATCATCTCCGAGGCGTTCGAGCCGTAGGTCGAACACTTTCGCGAGCCGATCACGGCTACGCAATGCGCGTCGAAGCAGGCCTGCCAATCGCCCTTTACATACAGCGTGATCGGCGGATCGGAAATCTCGCGCAGCAGGTATGGGTAGCTGCCGTCATCGAGGACCAGCACATCGCCGCCTAAGCCGCGCACGCGCTCGAGCTCTTCGATCGCTTTTTCGTGAAACTCCTGCCGGATAATGCTTTCGGTGGTTTCGGGGCGAAGGCGCAAGGCTTCGAGCTCGCTCCTGCGCGCGTGAAAAACATTCTCGGCCGAGCCGAAACGCTCCAGCAGCCTGGTGGCCGCGCGCGGGCCCACACCAGGGGTCATGTTGAGTGAAATCCACGCTTTCATGTCAATTTGGGATTTGGGATTGCGGATTTGGGATCGCGCTTTTGTTTAATTGTCTTTATCGAGGCAACTACGATCGAAAGAATCTCGTGGGCTTCCTTCATTAAATTATCGACCAGATTTTTCTTTATCTGGCCCGATTCGATAAGAAGCTCCATCCAATATATAGATTCATCGGCCTCTTCCTCGACAATGGCGAGTTTCGAAATAAAATCCGCCCTGGATTTGGCACGGCACGAGGCCCTGTAATTTGATCCGACCGATGTACCGCTGCGAAGTAGTTGATGACCAAGCACACCGGAAGTTTTATTGTTTGGGAGGTTTTCGACGAGCCGTATTATTCGTAACGCGAACTTCATCGTACGCGCTTTCATTTCATTTTGAGTCATTAATCAAGCGGGAGCTGATTTTTATTGAAAACTCTCATGCTATCGTTTGATAGTACAATTCAAATTAACATTAAATTATATTCAACATCAAATCCGCAATCCCAAATCCCATATCCCAAATTGTTTGGCGGAGGCGTGTGGGAGTCGAACCCACCTGAGCTTGCTCTCGCAATCTCACTTACGGTTTTGAAGACCGCGCCATTCACCGGAACAGTTTCGCCTCCTAAAAATCGTCAACGCCCTAACTGGAGCGCAAGCAAAGCTCCCCTCCTTACGAAGGAGGGGGTGGCAGCCGTTTCGGCTGACGGGGTGGTTCTCGCATTGAGCGCGCAGCGCGAAATCATTAGATTCGTCCCGTTTTTAACAGAAAATTACCCGTTTTCGCAAAAACCAGCCATTTTCGACCGGAAAAAGCCCTTTTTTGGGTAACAGAATCGTTACCGCATTTTCGGACGAGTCGCCAACCCCTTTATTTTCAATAACTTTATGCGCCGAAGTAAGTGTTTACTTACTGAAACACCCCTTTTGAAACACTTGAAACACCTGGAACACTGAAACACCTGAAACTCGCTACATCAACATCAATGTCATCAGCGCCGCCCGGTTCGCGATATCGTCGACCAGGATGTGCTCGTAGAGCGTATGTGCTCCATCGCCGCTGACCCCAAGCCCGTCCAGCACCGGCACGCCGAGCGCCCCGACAAAATTCCCGTCCGAAGCCCCTCCGACCTGCGTTTCGCCCAACTCGTACCCGAAGCCCGCCGCAAGCTCGCGGGCCTTTTCAAACAGCGCCGCTACCTCGGGCGTCCGCTCGAGAGGCGGCCGGTTCACGCCGCCCAGGATCTCCAGTGAAACCCTATCGTCGAAAGGCTTCAGGGCCTCGATCGCGAGTTCGATCCGCATGGCCTCGGCAAGCGACGTAAAGCGTACGTCCACGGTGCAGGTAGCGTGCTCGGGGATCACATTGGTCGTCGTCCCTCCTCGAATGGTGCATGTGTTTACGGTGGTGCCAATGGCCGGATCGTTAAACCCGTCGAGCCGCTCTATCTGCCGGGCAAGCTCTAGTATCGCGCTGGCGCCTTTCTCGGGCTCGAGCCCCGCGTGTGCCGGCCGGCCATGAGCATTGAGCGTAAACATCCCGGTCCCTTTCCGCCCGGTTTTTACACGCCCGGCGGCCGAAGGCTCGCAGACCAGGCAGAACTCCGACTTCATCGCCTCAGCCTCAACTATCGGGCGCCCGGTAAAGCTCCCGACCTCCTCATCGCAACAAAGCAAAACGGTTACTGGACGAGCCGGCACCGTTCCGGAAGCGGCAAAAAATCGCAGCGTTTCAAGCATCAGCACGGCATTCGCTTTCATGTCGAAAATACCGCAGCCGTAAAATTTTCCGTCTTCTATGCGGGTGGGATTTTGAGCTTTCGCACCCACGGGATGGACGGTATCGGTGTGTCCGAGCAGCAGGGCCTGCTTTTCAGATGAAGGAAATGCGCGGATAAGTATATGCTCGCCGTAATTTTCAGCCGGGACCTTTTCTATTTCCAGATCGAGTGGGATCGACCTGGCCTCCTCCTCCACCCACCGGACGACCTCCTTGCTGCGGTCAACATCATATGACGGCGATTCGATCTCGACGATCTCGCGGATCGAGTCAACGGCCGCCGGTTGTCTTTCCCGGAAGTATTGCAGTATTTCGTAAGGGGTCATTCGGCTTAAAGACTCACATCGGTAATGTTATTTTCCGCCGCAAATTTCCGGGCCTCATCGGCGGTTTTGAAGGTCTGGACCACGTCGTACTCCCTCATTACCGGTTTGCCGTCGATCATAAAGGTCATCATCGGCCGTGAGGCTACCTGCTTCGGGCAGAGCTCGATCAACGCGATCTCCAGTTTTTGTGGATCCGAAGCTTTTTTGGTGATTGGGTACATCACCTTGCGTATCATCTGGCACGGTATGGCTGCAGCCGAAGCCACCACGTTGGTCGGTTTCGCGCCGAATAGCTGGTTGAACATCTCGCCGATCCTGTAGCCGGCCAGTGCAAGCTGACGCTCGGAGATCCGGAGGGCCTTTTTTTCATAAGCCTTTGACGGCATCTCGAAGCGTTTCAGGTCTGCGGAATAAACATCGGTAGGCGCCATGTTAAAGCTTTCCTTGACCCAATCCTCGAATTTTCCGAGCTCGAGGCCGCCCTGCAGCGAGGCGTAAGGGTATTTTTTCATGATACTTCGCCCTATCGGCTCGAGATAAGCGGCGTCGCACGCGTCGTTTTTGATCGGTATGCTCCGGTTGATTATCGAATCCCAAAAGCGGTGCAGGTTTTCCTGTTTATCGCGCGGCGTATCTTTGGGCGTCAGGAGGACGAAGTTGCCGCCCTGGTCGCCTTTCGGCTCGAGGTCGGTCACTCGCGCCGAGGTGTGAAGCGGCTGGTGTATATCGCCGGCGACGTGCAAAAACCAGGCTATAGCTATCGCTTTATCCCCGGCCGAAGCGGAATCGCTCCGCATCGTCTTATCGAAATCGATTAGCTTTTCGAGCGCCTTTCCGCCGTCCTCGGGGTCGGGAACAATCACTACTTTGCCGTCTTTCATCGTCCAGAAAGTATCGGAGTAATGCCAGTTAGAATGGTTGTATTTCTTGTAGCGGGTTTCGAAAGCGCGGTCTTTGATGTAATCGGGCCAGCTGCTGATGACCATAAAAAAATCCAGCTTTCGCGCCGCCTCTGACTGCGCTCCGTATGACATATAAAAGGTCGAGAGCTGCGAGTCTTCAGGCGCGGCGCGCAGGAGCTTGATCACCTGCTCGCGCGTCTCAGGCGTCATCCGCTGCCACGCGATATAGGCCGTGAGCTTATGCCCGGAATCATCCCAGGCGAAGGCCGGCAAAACGGAAGCAAATACCAGCAACGCGAATATCGATACGATAAGAATTTTTTTCGACATAATTAACCTCACTAAGGCGGCTATATTGAATTAGATCATGGGCAGGTGCGTACAAACCGGGTCAACTCGGCAAACTCGGTCAGCTCGGCAAACTTTCCCAATCTAAAATCCAAAATCGAATTGATTTTATCGAAATAAAGGGATTAGAGAAAGGTGAGAGGCCTTTTAAATAACATTAAGGACAAACCCGTGAGCAAATTATTCATCATAAGTTATGCAAAACTTTCCCCGCGACACGTTCTTATAAACGAGGATGGGTCACATTCAAGAAATGTGAGGAGCAAAAGGTTATGCAGGCAGTATTAGAACAGAATTTTATAGCGGAAAGAGCTATTAACAAAACGGACGGGTCGTTTGGCGACAAGATCGGAATCATAGGCAAAATTTTCGGTTGCTGGCACAAAGAGATAAGCCGGCCGTTTACGACAAAAGAATCTTCTTATCGCGCTTGCTTGGATTGTGGGGCTCGCAAGCGTTTTGACTCCGAGAGTTTTCGGACGATCGGGCCATTTTACTACCCCCCTGCAGTATCGTTTACGCAAGGCTAAGGCTAAATGATATTTTTACCTGCTTTATAAGCCTACCAAAGCAAAACCTACCGAGTGCGATTTTCCAAAAAAGTCGCACTCTTTCAATTTTGGATTTTAGATTTTGGATTTCGGATTTCACCACGGAGACACATAGAGCACCCAGGAAATCATAACAGGGATAGAAGGGATGCAGGGATATTAAATCGAATTTTCATTAAATAATTTTTCCGTTTTTATCCCTTTTATCCCCTTATCCCTGTAAAATTCTTCTCTGCGTCTCGGCGGTTCAAACCTGCTTACGCCGGCACCTTACGCGCGGTTTCCCGGGCCCAGTTTCTATGCTTCGCGATGGCCTTTATAAAGTCGGCGGCAGCCTGCGCCGCCTTTCCGCCCGTGATCACGGCCTCGTCCTTCTCCGCGTTGGCGGCAAAGGTCGCATCGAGAAAACCCCCGGCATCGCCCGTAAGCGCTATGGCCTTACAATGTTTAAAGGCCTCATTCACAAAATGTACGGCATCCGGCTCGGCGCTTAACGCCTTGACGCTTGCCGCGCCGCCGGGAACATACACGGCATCGAATAAAACCGAGGCCGCTGTCTGGAAACTAAAATCGGCCGTTACCGCCTTGCCGTCGGCGCCCGCGATCTCCCCTAGCCGCGGGGCGACCGTTTTAAGTTGGGCACCCTCGGCAGTAAGCGCCTTTTTCATCGCTGCGAGCTGGGCGCCGTCAAAACCGTCGGCGATCAGGGCCGCTATCTTGCGCGACTTGATCGTGTTCTTGACCGTATTTTCCATGCTCAACGGGGCGGACCTTTCGATCGAGGATTTTACTTTTCGCGGTTGGACGGACCTCGGGTCGGTATCGGCCCCAAACGAATGGTTGATCGGCTGCTCGGGTTTAGGTACTTCTATTCCAAGTTTCGCGGCCACGTTTTTTGCCAGGCCCTTGTCGATCTGGCTTAGTATTCCCACCATCCGCGAGCGGATCGCGGGCGTTTCTACCTTACCGAGCTCGAAACTCAATGCATCTGTAATGTGTTTCTTTTCCGGTTCCGACTGGCTGTTAAAAAACAGCGTAGCCTGGCTGAAATGGTCGTGGAAACTTGCGCTCCGCGCCCTGACCTTCTTGGCGTCGATCCTTTCCTCATGGCTGTGAAATCCACCGTCTTTCATCGCCGCTTGGTACGGGCACCCGGCGTTCAGCGAATTGGGCTCGTAACTTACCTTGCCCGTGTTGATCGTCTGGCGCATCTGCGCGTCGCGTTGATTGTTATGCACCGGCGCGACCGAGCGGTTGATCGGGATCTCGTGAAAATTCGGGCTGCCGAGCCGTTTTAGCTGGGTATCGGTATAGGAGAAAAGCCGGCCCTGCAGCAGCGGGTCGTTTGTAAAATCGATACCTGAAACCACGTGGCCCGGGTGAAAAGCGACCTGCTCGGTTTCGGCAAAGAAGTTGTCCGGGTTGCGGTTTAGCGTTAATTTACCGATGCGCTGGACCGGCACCAGCTCCTCGGGAATGATCTTGGTCGGGTCGAGCAGGTCGAATTCGTACTTGTGCTCGTCCGCCTCGGGAACAAGCTGAACGCCCAGTTCCCACTCGGGAAAAGCGCCCGTTTCGATCGCTTCCCACAGATCGCGGCGATGAAAATCCGGGTCTTTGCCCGAGATATTCTGAGCCTCGTCCCAAGCCACCGAATGAACACCCAAAAGCGGTTTCCAGTGAAATTTTACAAAGGTCGACTTGTTTTGCTCATTGATAAAACGAAAGGTGTGAACGCCGAACCCTTCCATCATTCGAAAAGACCGCGGTATGGCCCGGTCCGACATCACCCACATGATCATATGCGCGGATTCGGGCATCAGCGATATAAAATCCCAGAAGGTATCATGTGCCGAGGCCGCCTGCGGAATTTCGTTGTGCGGCTCCGGTTTGACCGAGTGAACAAGGTCCGGAAATTTCATCGCGTCTTGGATAAAAAAGACCGGGATGTTATTTCCTACCAGATCGTAAACGCCTTCATCCGTATAAAACTTAACGGCAAATCCGCGCACGTCGCGTGCCAGGTCGGAGGAGCCGCGCGAGCCCGCAACCGTCGAAAAACGAACGAAAACGGGTGTCGTTCGGCTGGGATCCTGAAGAAACTTTGCCTTTGTTACTTTCGCCATCGACTCGTAGACCTGGAAATGGCCGTGAGCTCCGGCTCCGCGGGCGTGGACGATCCGCTCGGGGATCCGTTCATGGTCGAAATGCGTGATCTTCTCACGCATAATAAAATCTTCGAGCAGCGTTGCGCCGCGCTCGCCCGCCTTTAGCGAGTTCTGATTATCGTTAATTCTTAGTCCCTGGTTTGTGGTGAGAAACTGGTCCGTTCCGTCTTCACGGTTTACGTCCAGGTCCAGTTGTTTCTTGTTCGCGGTATTATTCTTGTTGGTATTTTGCCTTGCCATTTTGTCCCTCCCTTGGATCGCTGCTTAATTTAAGTATCGGTGGGTAGTGTCTCATATGGGGCGAGGCGTGTATGCCACCTACCCCACATTGCGCTTAAAAAGTTGCGCTCTTTCCATTTGGATTTTGGATTGGAGAAGGTTTACCGAGTTAAGCAGCTCCATCGCTGTAAATTCTCTTCCAGATCCGAAATCCCATATCCGCAATCCCAAATTGAAGAGCTGTCCCAGGGGTGGGACAAGCCGGGACAACGGCTGCCTGTGAGTCGGGATGCGACTCAGATTGCCCATATTTTCAGGGCTTCAAATCCCAAATCCGAATTCCCAAATCCCAAATTGTTTTGTCCCACCCTGGGACAAAATGGGACAATAAAAGGCCAAAAAAGACCAAATTTACCCCTTGCATCCCTTTCATCCCTGTAAAATCCTTTTTTTCCCGTCCCGGCGGTTAAACTTTCCTAAGCACCATCGCCGAGTTTTTCGACCCGAAACCGATGCAATTACACAGGGCAGTATTGACCTCAGCCGCGCGCGCCGTATTCGGCACATAATCGAGGTCGCAGTCGGGGTCGGGGATATCGAGGTTTATGGTCGGGGCGATCACGCCCTCGCTCAGTGCCAACAGCGCGGCGCCGATCCCGGCCGCTCCGGACGCGCCTTGCGGATGCCCGACCTGCGATTTGGTGGCCGACATCGGCACTCGATAGGCATGCCGGCCTAAGGCAAGCTTGATCGCCTGGGTCTCGATCCGGTCATTCAGTTGGGTGGATGTGCCGTGGAGGTTAACGTAATCGACCGTTTCCGGCGCGACGCCTGCATCGGCCAGAGCGATCTGCATCGCGCGTGCGGGCTCGATACCGTTTTCCTCGAGTCTCACGCGGTGATAGGCATCGCATGTCGAGCCGTAACCCGCGATCTCGGCGTAAATACGAGCTCCCCGGTTCTCGGCCCTTTCCATCTCCTCCAGCACGAAGATCCACGCGCCCTCGGCAATGACGATGCCCGAACGGTCTTTGGAAAAAGGCCGCGAGGCCCGCGCCGGCTCGTCGTTCCATTCACGGGTCAACACGGTCATCAGGTCGAAACCGAGCAGTATGCCGAGCGCGATCGGCGAATCCACGCCGCCGGCCAGCATTACGTCTCCGCGGCCGAACGCGATATGCTGCGCGGCGTAAAAAGCGGCGTCGGTCGAGCTGGTGCAGCCGGTCGAGATGATGTGCGACGGGCCGTGCAGCCCGAAAACCATCGACAGCTCCGAGGATAGGCCGCCGTGCGTGGATGACGGGATGGTGTAGATGCTCGCCTTGCTCTTTTCGCCCGTGTACCAGTATCTATACTGCTGCTCGGTGAAGGAGAGGCCGCCGCCGCCCGTGCCGAGCACGACGCCGAATCTCTGCTTTTCTTCTAATGAAAGGGCTTCCGGGCGAATCGCGGCATCCGCGAGGGCTTCCCGGGCCGAGGCGAGCGCAAGCGGCACGGTACGGGGAACGTGCTTGCGGTCTTTGATATTGAGCTCGGCCTGCCAGTCGAAATCCCGGACCTCGGCCGCTATTTTTACCTGCGCGTCCGTCGTGTCGAAGCTCTCGATCCGGCGCACACCGCTGACACCTGTTTTGAGTGAATTCCAAAATGCGTCGCGACCGATACCGATGGGGGTAACGCACCCGAAACCAGTGATAGCAACCCTGCGAGGTGTGGAGAAACTACTGAACATACTCTTTTCTTCGAGGATACACTTTTGATGGTAAATGCAGAAGCCCGCGCGTAAGCAAGGGCGCAGTTGAACCCGTGCATCAGGATCTTTGATCTTAGACTTTAGACTTTGGACCTTGGACTTTGGACTTCCTTTTTCGTCGAAAGACGAAAAAGATCACCACCGCCGCGATGAACGCCAGGCCGAGCGCGAACTCGATCCATTTGAAGTCGGTAACGAGGCGGCGGAGGCTGTAGCTGAAAAAATAGCCGAGGGCGGTGAGCGAGGCGCCGAACAGGATGCAGCCGAGTAGGTCGATGGCGGCGAAAGTCGCGAAGTTGAGCCGCTTAAAACCCCACAGGGCCATCGAGGCAATGCGCACACCCCAGACGAAACGGGCCAAAACGATTTGTTTGAGGCCGAATTTCTCGGCAAATTTTTCGGCCTTCGGTTTGGCGCGCTTGTAAAAGCGCGTTCCTTCCAGTCGGTCGCCGAAGAGCCGGCCGGCCCAGTACCAGAAGCAGTCGCCCGCGAAAATGCCCGCGATGCATACCAGTCCGGCGGTGACGGGGTGGAAATAGCCGAAAGCGGCCATGGCCCCGGCGGTCGGCACTACGATGTCGCCCTCGAACATCGAACCGAAAAAGATGGCCCACAAGCCATACTTGATGAGGAAACCTTCCATAAACCCCTTGCCTCGTAACAGTATAAACGATTCAGCGCGTTCAACGTTCCGTGTGTTCCAGTGTTCCAGTGTTCCAGTGTTCCAGTGTTCCATGTGTTCAAGGCGCACGTGCTGAACGGAGAGTAGCTCGGCTATTTGCGATTTCATCGCCCGCAACCATTGGAAAATATGAAATATTACAAAATTGTAATATTATATGGTATAATTGGCCCGGCGTATTATGACCGGAGCAGAATTAAAAAGAGCGCGAAAAAGAAACGGCCGGACGCAGATAGAGGCGGCGGCCGACCTGGGCGTATCGCAAACCTATCTTTCGCTGATAGAAAAAGGACTGCGGCCGCTCACGTCCCGGTTAAATCAAAAAGCGTCGCGGGTGTTCCGTCTCTCCCCAACTCAATTTCCGTTTAAAACCGATCTTTGGGATGTGCCGGCGGCGACGAATGAAAAACTGGCAGGCGATCTGGCCGCGCTTAGATACCCGGGCTTTTCCCACATGAAACCGGGCCGGACGAGGAACCCGGCCGAGGTGCTGATCGCCGCCCTGATCGCCGGCGACCTTGAGGCACGGCTGGTCGAAGCGCTTCCCTGGGTTGTGCTGAAGTACTTCGATCTTGATTGGAAATCGCTAATAGTGGCAGCCAAGGTCAGGGATGTGCAAAACCGGCTTGGTTTTGTTGTAAATGTTGCGCGGCGCGTGGCCGAAGAGAGAGGAGATACAAAATCCGCCCGCTTGCTCAGGAAAAAGGAACAGGAACTGGAATCCGCTCGCTTATTAAAGGAAGACACCCTTTGCCGCGCCAGGATGACGGGCGCCGAGAGAAAGTGGCTGCTCGAAAACCGGCCCGAGGCCGCCCGGGATTGGCGCCTGTTTACCCGGCTTGGACCGAATGCAATAGATCATGACTATTAGATCGATCCTCGAACCGTGGCCGTATTTCCAATCCAAAATCCAAAATCCAAAATCTAAAATCCAAAATTCTTCAGGTCGCTCACCTGCGGCCCCCCGAAGATGACCGACAAACCTTTAATAAGGCTATTGTTGGAGAAAGAAAAACCTCACAGATAACGGAAAATTCGTGCTATAATTCTGTTTTTTTATGTATTTTTTCGTCCGTTTCTTTTCTTTAAGTAATAAAATAATTACGGTTATGGCTTCCAGGCAAGATAGAACCATGTATGCTTAATGAACTCGTTCCCACTAAAATTAACTCTGAAGAAAGAAAAAGCCTTGGTATATTTTATACGCCCCCAGCGCTTACCGAAATCTTATGTAATTGGGCGATTAAAACACCGGACGATTTAGTTCTAGAACCTAGTTTTGGTGGTTGCGGATTTCTAGAATCGTCGTTTCAACGTCTTAAACAGCTTGGATGTAAAAAACCTGTGGAACATCTGTTTGGATGCGATGTGGATGAAAAAGCTTTTCGAAATTATTTATTACCAAAGTATTCAGATGATGATCCCAATTTATCGGACCGATTTATCTGGGATGATTTTCTCGACATTAGTCTCGAGGATTTTCCTGCACAGCACTTTAGCACCGCTATCGGAAATCCACCTTATATATCTTACCATCGGATGTCTAAGGATCAGAGAGCCTCAGCTTTTGATAAGGTGGCTGGTGTGGGTGTCCGTATGGACAAGCGTGCTAGCTTATGGGCTTATTTCGTACTGCATAGCTTAAGCTTTTTAAAAGAAGGTGGGCGAATCGCGTTCGTGTTACCGGGTAGCTTTCTTCATTCATATTATTCAAAAGCGGTTTGGAATAAATTATCATCCCATTTTAGCCGCAGTTTAGTTATTCAAGTGGGCGAAAAATTATTCTCCTCCGAAGGCACTGATGAAAATACCGCAATCCTATTTGCCGACGGATATTCTCTAGTAGCTGGAGGCTCACCAATCGAGATAAAATTTGCCGGGGGACTCCCTCAAATCGCCCCTTTGGTCTCGGCCTGGTCTGCAGGTAAAGATCTAAACAGGCTTTTATTAAATAGGGTAAATCATGAACTATTATCTGATTCGGCTTTTATTGCTTTTAATAAGTTCAAAGAGACTTTACCGATAGTAACCGTTGGAGATATCGCGGACATTAAAATTGGGGTCGTAACGGGGGCCAATCATTTTTTTATTAAAAATAAAAAGGTTCTGGATGAATGGGAGATTCCCTTGGAATGTCGGGAACCAATCCTTTCGAAATTTAGAATGGCTGAAGGTTTATGTTTTACCGGCAAGGATTTAAGAGAGAAAAGCAACGATAATTTTTCCTGTATCCTCATCAATACCGGTGGCAAAGCAAGAGTTGAAAATAAAAATTTAAGATCTTATTTAGCCAGTTTTCACAGAAAAGACAGGAGGAAAAACGTTACTTTTGGAAAGCGACCGTTCTGGCATCACCCCCAGTACCTAGAAATTCCCGACGCTTTTTTTCCTTACATGCATAACAGCGGTCCAAAGATAGTTTTGAATAAGATTAGGGTTATATGTACTAACACTATCCATCGTATCTTTTTTAAGAAGATACAAGGTAAACGTATTAAACTTGCTCAAAAGAACTTTTTGGCGCTTTCGATTTTAAGCACGTTTAGCCAACTTTCTGCAGAAATGGAAGGTCGTATTTATGGGTCTGGCGCATTAAAACACGAACCCAGCGAAGCTAAAAATATCGAGGTTGTTTTTCCAAAACAATTTGATGAACAATTGATTAACGTACAATTTAGGTATTTAGATAAGCTCATTAGAGAGCTTTATTCAGAATCTGCCTCAAACAGTAACGAGATCATTCGACAGAAGGCTGATGAATTTATTTTAGCTCATTTTAAGGAAATTAATCTCGAGAAAGAACTGGATATACTATCGGCCGAACTAAAAATTCTTAGAGATAAAAGAAGATAGTTTGAATTTTTGTATCGATTCCCTAATGACAAACGACCTCGAAAATATTAAGCGTGAATTAGAGAAAGAATTAAAGAAACAATCTCTTGATTTTGGTCGAGTACTATCATTGGCCAACGAAATAGCAGTTCGGGATGAAGGAGCGGTGAGGTTTTCTATCGATGCGGGCGTTATTAACAGACTTGGACGGGAATTAGTAGCAAAAAAGGAAACCGCGGTTGCCGAACTAATTAAAAACTCGTTCGATGCTGATGCTACCGAGGTCGGCGTAAGCTTCTCGGTAACAAATGGCGGAAAGATTACAATCAAAGATAATGGAAATGGAATGACGGAGGACCGATTAAAATTGGGCTACATGCGAATTGCAACCGATGAAAAGATAAAGGAACCAGTTTCTCCGAAGTATAAAAGAAATCGCGCGGGTAAAAAAGGAATAGGCAGATTTGCTACTCAAAGATTAGGCCATTGCCTGAGGATTGAAACTCGTTCGGAAAACGCCAAGGCGGGGTTAGTACTTGAAATCGACTGGGATAAATTTGAAACAGGACGGGATCTCTTTGAAATCGAAAGTCTCATTACGAAAATACCGAAAAGAACATTAGTTGGTACAACTTTGGTTATCACCAAATTAAGAGACGAGTGGAATGAAGAAGAGATTAAGACAGTCTACAGTGAAATTTTGGACCTTCTTCAGCCCTTTCCTTTAAATAAGAAGAGAAAAGTACTGAAAAAAAGAGGCCGAAACTTACCTAAGTTAAAAAAGCCCGATTTTCAGGTTGAAATTGATTCCCACAAGGCGATTCTAGGTGATGTAAAAATCAATTTACAAACACAGATCTATGACTATGCTGTAGCGGAGATTGACGCTTTTGTAGATCAAAACGGTTACGCCTTTGTTTCATACGATTCAAAAGGTCTTAAGGAACATGAGGAAAATTTGCCGTTGACCAATGAGGGGAAGCCTATCCATTTTACCAAACTTAAGAACACTGCCCTCAAAGCCTATTACTACATTTATAAGAAGAAGCTAATTAATAGGACGCGAGAAAAAGACATTTTGAAACTGGCACAATTCAAAGGAGGTATTAGAGTCTATAGAAACGGATTTAAGGTGAGTCCATATGGTGAGCGGGGTGACGATTGGCTTGGACTTGATGCATCCAGCCGGGGCAGAAAATTCCTCCCACCTCATGCCAATATAAATTTCCTGGGTTTCGTGGAATTAACAGATTCGGAGGGTACCTCATTTGAGGAAACAGCAAGCCGAGAAAAGCTAATCGAAACAATTGAACTAGACGAATTAAAAGTTTTTGCATATGAAGCACTTATAGCCGTTGTCCTTCGGATAGCAGCGGTAAGAGGGAAAAAAGAAACTGCCTCACAAAAAAATTGGAGCAATTTCAATGAAGCGCGTAAACAATTACGGGATGTGATCGTTCGACTCAATTCAACTATCGATGAGGCGAGGGCTTATATGCGACATGATGGCGCATCCAAACCCGCCATACTAGAAGAGTTAATAACCGTTGCGGCGGAAGCTAAATCGCAGGTTGAAAAATTTGATAGAACGTATAGTTCATACGAGCGCAAATCCCTACAAGAACAGGCCATGTTAAGAATTTTATCGAGTCTTGGTTTGGTAATTGGCGAGTTTACTCATGAAATTAGGCAAACGTTAAATGCGGTTAGCCTTGGATCTAGTCAGTTGATTGACTTGCTGGAAAAGAAAACGGAGGCATTAGAAATTGCAGTTGAATTGGCGGAAAATATTAAGAGATTTAATACATATGCTTCATATTTTGGCGAAACCATTGCCGCTAATGCTGATAGAGATTTATTCCCCCAGAATTTGGAGACCGAGGTAGATAGATTCATAGATACCATTCGACCCGTCGCCGTATCTTCCGGCATCACGATTATTAAGAAAGTTTCAGCTCCAGAGGAGCAGTTGGTAACTTGTCCGATGCATCCCTCAGAATGGGCTTCAATTTTATATAATCTGTATTCGAATTCACATAAAGCAATTATCCGTAGCGGTAATGAGGGCAAGATCCTCGTCGATATTTCTGCGGATGAGAGCAGGGTGTACTTAGCTTTTTCCGATAATGGTGACGGAATCCCAGAAAACAACAAAGATCGCATTTTTGATCCGTTTTTTTCAACAACTAGAAGATCCAGTTCGGCGTTTGAAACAGAAATCTACCCTAATGGCGCCGGCCTGGGACTTAAAATAGTTAGAGATATAGTAACTAGTTATGGT
>Ga0190272_10000730_pt1 | contig 16380 bp, 12 predicted proteins | sample Popmic504T_FD_133746 | JGI IMG/M metagenome (GOLD analysis project Ga0190272, IMG submission 133746) | Populus adjacent soil microbial communities from riparian zone of Shoshone River, Wyoming, USA - 504 T | ecosystem: Environmental > Terrestrial > Soil > Riparian zone | place: USA: Wyoming... | reverse complement strand
GCGATTCAGGCGAGGAGCGGATCGGTGGCGGAATGCCGTCCTCACCCATACGTTGAACTCAGGTGACGAGACTCACGTACGAAGGGAACGACATGACGACGCACCCCGCAGGCAGCCACACTCCCGAGCCGGCCACGGATGCCGAACCGCGCGTCGAGCGCAACGACGACGAGGGTCGCTACGAGATCTGGCTCGGCGACGTGCTGGGCGGGTTCACCGAGTTCACCCCCGACTCGCGCGGTCGACTCGTGTTCCCGCACACGATCGTCGATCCGGCATTCAAGGGCCAGGGCCTCGGCGGGGTTCTGGTCGGCCGTGCACTGGCCGACGTCGCGAGCCGCGGCGAGACGATCGTGCCGCGCTGCCCATTCGTCGTGCGCTACCTGCGCGGCCACGAGGTGTCTGGCCTGCTGGTGGACTGGCCGAACGCACCGGACTTCGTGCGATGACACGACTCGACACCGACGACGGGGTGGTCGCGGCCCTTCGACCGGCTCAGGAACCGGATTCGGCGGCCGACGGCCCGCGGGCGCTGCTGCTGGAGTCCCGCGAAGTGCCGCTCGGCGGCGTGCGGGCGATGTCGGTGCACCGGTCGCTGCCCCAGCGCGACCTCCCGCTCGTCGGGGCATGGTGCTTCCTCGACCGGTTCGGACCGCAGGTCACGCGGATGCGAGTGGAGCCGCATCCGCATATCGGGCTGCAGACCGTGACCTGGCCCTTCGCGGGCGACATCCGTCACCGTGACACGGTCGGCAGCGACGTCGTCCTCAGCCGTGGAGCGCTGAATCTGATGACGAGCGGCGAGGGCATCGCGCACTCGGAGTACTCGGTGGGCGAGGAAGCCGTACCGCTCGATGCGCTGCAGCTGTGGGTCGCCCTGCCCGACTCGCGCCGGCACGGTGCGCCCGCCTTCGAGCGGCACGAAGAGCTCCCCTCGGTGCACCTCGCCGCCCGGTCGGGCCCGCCGGTGGCCGCGACGGTCGTGCTCGGTGAGCTCGCCGGCGTGTCCTCCCCCGCGACGACGTACACGCCGATCGTGGGGGCCGAGATCAGGCTGCCGGCCGGCTCGCGCGTCGAGATCCCGTTGAAGCCGGAGTGGGAGTACGCGGTGGTGGGCGTCGAAGGCCTGACGACGGTCACCACCGGCATCCCCTCGATCGAGTCGGCTCTCGATGTGGACCGGCACCACCTGCTGTACCTCGGCACAGGGCGGGAGTCGGTGAAGGTCGCCGCGGACGGCGAGGCGCTCGTGTTCCTGATCGGCGGAGAGCCGTTCGAGGACGAGATCGTGATGTGGTGGAACTTCGTGGGCCGCACGCACGAGGAGATCGTGGATGCCCGGAATGCCTGGGAGGCGGATGCCGCACGCTTCGGCCATGTCGTCGAGCACGGGAACGAGCGGGTGCCTGCGCCGCCACTTCCGGCAGTGCGGCTCACGCGTCGGCGACGGCGCGTCTGACCACCCGCCGCCGCGAGATCAGTCGACGATGAACCCCGACACTCCCGTCGCGCCGTCGACGCCGACACTGCCGGCGTACTCGGCGACGACGACGTGGATGCCGCGCGATTGCGCGGGAAGGGCGAAGGTCACGCGGCCGCCGGCGAGTGTGCCGTCGTACTGCGTGGCGTCGACCCACACCGAGACCGACCCGTTCGCGGGCTCACCGTCGGAGGTGGTGGTCACATCGACGGTGACGGCGTACTGCTGGTCGGTCGTGCCGCGGTAGCGGTCTATCGTCACGGCGACGCTGGCGCCGGCGTTCACGATGACCTCGTCACTCAAGGCCCTGCCGGAATTGACATTGCCGCGCTGGGTCGCGATCACCTCGGCCGAGACGGCTGTTCCGACGTCCGCATCCCTGATCCGGTACTCGTCGTCGACGGCCCCGGGGATCGGCTCGCCGTCGCGGAGCCACTGATACGCGACGGACACGTCCTCGGGACTCCAGACGCCCTGGTCGACGCGGAGCATGGCACCCACCTCGGCATCGCCCGTGACCGAGGGCACATCCTCGGCGACAGGGGGCGCGGCGCCGGCGTCGACCTCGACGATGGTGCGGACGGCGGAATCACCGTACGTGAGGACGCCGAGGTAACGCGTGTCGGGGTCGAGGCCCTTCCACGCGAGCATGAACCAGGCATCGCGACCGGCGACCCCGGCAACCGTTCCCGGCGAGACTTCGAGCGCGACGGCTCGGGGGGTGACCACGGCGGTGGTGAGGTCCCACGTCATCTCTCCGTCGGCGCGGCTGACGTTGGCCACCACGAGGTAGTGCCCGGCCGTGGGCGCATCGATCGTGATCTGCTCATCCGCGCCCGCAGCCCGCGAGACCCATCGCTCCACGTAGCGGGTGTCGGTCGGACCCACGATGCGATACGCAGTGAGGTCGAGATCTCCCCCGCCTTCCGAGGAACTGAGCGAGAACTGCGCGAGCGGTGACCCGGTCGGAATCTCCACGACCCACGCCACGTCGCCGTTGGCATCGCCCGAGTCCGCGTTTCCGGAGTGACCCTCCACGACGTTGTCGGGATCGACCAGGCGCGTGACCGGCGCGAGCCCGCTGACGTTCACGTCGATGTCGCCCGTCACTCCCGCGAGCGCGGACACCCGTGTGCTGCCCTCGATCCCTGCGACCGCAACGCTGTCGGGCGGGCCGGCCGAGACCGGGCGGACGGCGAGCGGAGACTGCACGGATGTTCCGTCCTCACCGGTCCAGGTGAGCCGGCCGAACGCCCAGACGTCGACAGGGGCCGTCGCATTCGTGAACGACACCGTGAAGTCGTGCCGGTCTCCAGGCCCCTCGAATGTCAGCGTCGAGGGCTCTACAGTCACCTCCATGCCGGGCATGCTGGCTCCGACCGTGTAGGTTCCGGGCCGCGTGGCCGTCAGCGTGCGGGTCACGGATTCGGTGTGGGCGAGAGCTCCGACCGCTATCGACGCAAGGTTCAGGTCACGCCCGTCCACCTCATCGGCGTCGGCATCGATGAGGCCCTGGGCCGCGGCGAAACCCGCCCATTCGCCCGCACTCACGTAGACGAGCCCCGGATCGAGGAAGCGGCGGGGGTTGATGTGCCCCGCGCCCTGCGCGAACGGGTCGATGTGGGCGGAGCCGTCGGCGTTCACCGTCGGGTACGTCGTCGTCATCAGCGCCGACTTGATCTCGTCCGGGGTGGATGCGGGGCTCATCCCGAGCGAGAGCGCCGCCAGTCCCGCGACGTGCGGAGCCGCCATCGAGGTGCCCGAGCGGACGCCCCATGTCGGCTCGCCGTCCGCGTCACTCTGCGTGGCGGCGGCAATGGCGACGCCGGGAGCCGCGAGGTCGGGCGTGAGGATGTCGCTGTCGCCTGCGAGCGTCGGCCCGCGGCTCGAGAAGCCGGCGATCTGGGGCGCGGGGATCGGGAAACCCGTGACGTTCGCTCCGACCAGCGTCGCGTCGGCGCCATTCGCGAGCCCGCCCAGCAGCGCCGCACGGTGCGCCGCATCGATGTGCACGGTCGGCACGGCGTGGAGATCGTTGTCGAGTGAATCGGGGGTGACGTTCACCAGAATCATCCCGACTCCGCCGGCGTCGGCGACCTCCTGGGACTTCTCCCCCCGCGGATTCGTGCCGCGGTCGCACACGACGATCTTTCCGGTGACCTTCGCGGGGTCGAGCGTTCCCAGATAGCAGAGGTCGGCGCCGGCGGCTCCGGGCAGTCCGACGTTGCCCGCGTAGACGGCCGGGGCGGTGACCGACGCGCCGGCCGGAACGGAGACCGACGCACCCGCCGCCTGGAATCCCGTCGACAGCTGCGCCGTGCCCTCGAAAGTCGGGACAGTGGATGCGGCGACCGTGGTGTACCACGGCGCCGCACGGCGATCGAGAGTGGATGCGCCCGGCCCGGAGTTGCCCGCGCTCACCGCGATGAAGACCCCGGCGACAGCCGCGTTGTAGAACGCGAGGTCGTCGGCGGCCCACTCGGATGCGGCGGCACCCCTCCCGATCGAATAGCTGATGACATCGACCCCGTCGGTGACGGCCTGCTCGACCGCCGCGAGCAGGTCGCTGCCGACGCAGACGTCGTCCGCCGTGCCGAGCGGGTCGCCCCCGACGTAGCAGGCTTTGTACGCGGCGATCTTCGCCGCCGGCGCGACACCCGAGATGACACCGAGGTCGACACCGTCCACGGATGCCGCGACTCCGCTGACACCCGCAGCGGTGCCCGCCGTATGCGATCCGTGGCCGTCGCTGTCGCGCGGCGAGAGGACATCGTGATCGAACGCGAAGCCTGCGTTCTCCGCGCCGGCCGAGAAGTGCTGTGCGGCGACGAGCTTGGTCGAGTACGCAGACCTGGGCCACGCGTCGCCGGTGACCCGCGTGCTGCGGAACTGGAGCCCGTCGGCCTTCTCGAAGACGATCTCGTCCCCGGCGATGTACGGCTCGCCACGGTCGACGCCCCTCAGTCGAGCGCCCTTGAACGACGGGTTCTCCGGCGCGATCCCGGTGTCGATCACACCGATGACGACACCGCTGCCCGCCGCTTCGGTCCCGCCCACTGCTTCCCATGCGCCGCCCGCGCCCTCCAGCCCGAGGAAGTCGGTCGTCGGCACGGCGTCGGGGCGGAAGATCTCATCGGGGTGCACGGCGCGCACGCCCGCGTGAGCCGCGAGCTGCGCCGCCGTCTCGGGCGACATCTTCGCGCTGAAGCCGTTGAGGGTGATCTGGTACGTCGCCGCGGGGTCGACGCCCGCATCCGCCGCGACGGCCAGCTGCCGCTCCTCGAGGAACGCGGCGTACTCTCTCACGCTCGAGGACCGCGGGTCGAGCTGCTCACCGTCTTCCGGCTTGGTCGACGCGAAGTCGCGCCGGTCGCCCTCGTAGGTGGCGGCCGGCTCCTCGTCGAGGAGCACGATGTACGAGCCCGTGGGCGACTCGAGCGGCACCGGCGCGACGCTGGTGTCCGCCGGGGCGCCGACCGCTGCGGATGCCGACCCGCAGAGCAGCACGACGGTGGCCGACACAGCCACCGCTCGCACGGAATTCCGCCCCATCGGTGACCCCCATGGACAGATGAGAAGAGCCGCACGCCATCCTCGGACGCGCAACCGCTCTCAATCTATCTCGCGCGCCGCTCCTGCGTAAGCCTCAGCGCCTTCGAGGTGAGTGCCCGGACTACGCTGATCAGGTGGTCCCGGCATCCCGACTTTCGACGAGCGTTCTGCTCACCTGCGCGGCGATCGGCGTCGCGACGGGGGCGCTCTCCGCCGGGGCCGGAGCGATCAGCGCACCCGTCTCGGCCGCCGTGCCGATCCTGTACGGGCTCGTGCTCGGGGTCCACGTGCTCCCCGGCGTCATCGCCCAGGAGCTGCTGCGGCGCCCCTGGGTGGCGCTCATCACGCACCTCATCGCGGCTCTGGTCGCAAGTGCCGTGGTGCCGCTGTGGATCGGGCGCTACATCGGCACGGCGCTTCTGATCGGAGCCCTCCAGGAGGGGATCGCCGCGATCGGTCGCTATCGCCGCTGGGAAGCGTGGCGCTTCTTCATCTCGGCGATCGTCGTCGGCGTCGTCGTCGCCGTCCCGATCTGGTTCGCCGCCGACGTCTCGCGCTTTCCCCTCTGGGCGCAGATCATCTACATCGCCCTGTTCGTCATCGGACCGGTCGCGTGGACTGCTGTCGGCCTGGCGATCGGGGCTGCGCTGCGCCGCGCCGGAGTGGCGCGAACAAGCCGTCGGTGATGAAGTAAGGGTGGGCTAAGTTAGGTGGGACTCACCTACCACCTGGGAAGACCCGTGACGGCACTCGAGCGCGATCCTTCCGCCTCGGCGCGGACTTCGCCGCCGGGCGTCGCTGTCACGCCCCTGCTCCGCCTGCGCGATGTGGCGGTCACCCATCAAGGGGAGGATGCGGCCACACCCGCCGCCGTCACCTTCGACATCGCGCCGGGGGAGGTCGTGCTGCTGCTCGGCCCGAGCGGGTCGGGCAAGTCCACGCTCACCCTCGCCCTGAACGGCCTGATCCCGCACGCGGTTCCTGCCGACGTGCGCGGCGTGATCGAGGTCGACGGGCGGGATGCGTCGGTGACCGCCGTGGCGGAGCTCAGCACGCGCGTCGGCATGGTGTTCCAGGATCCGGACGCGCAGCTGGTGACCGGCACGCTACTCGATGAAGTCGCATTCGGCCCGGAGAACCTGCGAATGCCGGTCGCCGACGTGCTCGCACGCGCAGAAGGGGCGCTGCGGCGCGTGGGGCTCTGGGAGCGGCGCGCGGAGAACCCCGACCGCCTGTCCGGCGGAGGACGTCAGAGACTGGCCATCGCGTGCGCCCTCGCGATGGGCTCCCCGCTGCTCGTGCTCGACGAGCCCACCGCGAACCTCGATCCGCAGGGCATCGAAGAGGTCTGCGCGGCCCTGGCCGAGCTCGTCGCGGCGGGCGATCGCGCGATCCTGCTGGTGGAGCACAATCTCGACGCCGCGATCGGCTTCGTGGATCGCGCGGTTGTGCTCGACCAGGAGGGCCGCCTCGTGGCGGACGGCACGGTGGGTGCCGTGCTGCGCGACCGCGCCGAAGAGCTGCACGCGATGGGGGTATGGCTGCCGACCTCCGCGCTGGCTGCTCTGCGGCTGCGGCGCGCCGGGTACGCGCTCGACCCGCTGCCACTCACCCCCGATGAGCTGCGCGCTGCGCTGGAGGACGCCCCGAATCCACAGAAGCAGGCACCGGTCCACACATCCGCCCCACTCGAGGGCGTGGATTCGCACGCCGATGTCTCGACTCGCGGTGGCGCGCCCGCGGACACCGAAGCGCAGGATGCCGCATCCCCCGTCATCGCCGTCCGCGGCCTCTCGCTCACGCGCGGCCGGACAGCCGTCCTGCACGACATCGACCTCGACGTGGCCCGCGGCGAGTTCTTGGCCGTCGTCGGCGCGAATGGCGCCGGCAAGACGAGTTTGATCCAAGCCATCGCGGGGGTCGTCCCCCCGCCGCGCGGCTCGGTGCACCTCGGCGGGCTCGACGTCGGCCGCACCGACATCCGCACGCTGTCGTCGCAGATCGGGTTCGTGTTCCAGAACCCCGAGCATCAGTTCATCGCGAACACGGTCTTCGATGAGCTGGCGCACGGCCTGCGCCTGCAGCGCCTCCCCGACGACGAGGTGCGCCGGCGCACCGAGGCGCTGCTGGAGCGCTTCGGCCTGACCGCCAAAGCCCGCACGCATCCGTTCCTGCTCTCCGGGGGGCAGAAGCGCCGTCTCTCGGTCGGCACCGCACTCGTCGCGGGGGCGCCCGTGCTGGCACTCGACGAGCCCACCTTCGGCCAGGATCGCGCCCGTGCCGATGAGCTGCTCGGGCTGCTGCGGGAGTTGAACCGGGAGGGGACGACGATCATCGTGGTCACCCACGACATGCAGCTGGTGGCCGAGTACGCCGACCGCATGGTCGTGATGGCCGGCGGCCGGATCCTCGCCCAAGGACCGACCGCCGAGCTGTTCTCCGATGCGGAGCTCATCGAGAAGGCGGGTCTCCGGCCTCCGCCGCTCGCACGCGCGCTGGGTGGCCTGACGCGGCATCCCGCGCTCGCGCGCGTCGCGCGCCTCAGCGATCTGCCGGGCGGTGCGTGATGACCGCCACCGGACCCGTCCTGGCCGCCTCGGTGTCGCATGCGAGGTTCGACCCGTACGCGGATGCCGTCACCGCGCCTCCGGTGAGATTCCTGTACCGGCTCAACCCGCTGGCGAAACTCCTGGCGCCCGTGCCTGCGATGGTGCTGCTGGTCTTCGTGCGCGACGCAGCCACCCCCCTGGCCTTCCTGCTGCTGTCATACGCCGTGCTGCTGATCGGCGTGAGGTTCACCCGGCGGCTCGCGCTGATCCTCCTCGTCGCGCTCCCGATCGGTGCAGCGGCGATCGGCTTCGGCTTCTCGCTGTGGACCGACCCGTCGCGCGTGGATCAGAGCGTCGTGGTGTGGCAGATCGGCTCGTGGACGCTCTACGGCGGAGCGCTGGCGGTCGGCTTCGCCACCGGTCTGCGCATCGCGGCGATCGTGGCCCTGGCCCTCATCGCCGGGCTCAGCACGACCGGGCCCGACCTGGTGCGCTCGACCGTGCAGCAGCTGCGGGTTCCGTACCGCATCGGCTACACGGCGCTGGCCGCCTTCCGCTTCGTGCCCAGGTTCGGGCACGAGCTCGAGGTCATCCGGCAGGCGCACCGCGTCCGGGGTGCGCACGGCGGCCGCGGCCCGTTCGCGGCGATCGCGCGATGGAGCGGCTACATCGTCCCACTGCTGGCCGGAGCGATCCGGCACGCCGAGCGCGTCGCGCTGGCCATGGATGCGCGTGCCTTCGGCGCATATCTCGACCGCACGGAGCGGCATGTCGTTCCGTTCCGGACGCGCGACGTGGTGCTCATCGTCCTGTTCCTCGCCGCAACGGCCGCGATCCTCTGGGTGCTCCCGGTGCCGGGGTGACAAACCACTTTCAGCGCGAGACATCGCGTCGCGCGTGGTTTCCCGCGCTGAAAGTGGTTTGTCGACGAGCCGGAGGGGGCCGGGTGCCTCTCTACCTCTTTCCGGCGAGCTGCCGACCGACGATCTCGCGCATGATCTCGTTCGTGCCGCCGTAGATGCGGTGCACACGGGCATCCATGAACGCGCGCGCGATCGGGTACTCGGTGATGTAGCCGTAGCCGCCGTGCAGCTGCACGCCGATGTCGAGCACCTCCCACTCGCGATCAGTCGACCAGAACTTGACCTTGGCAGCCTCTTCGGGTGTGAGCTTCGCGTCCTTGTAGAGCATCATCGCGCGATCGATGTAGGCCCACATCACGTCGACCGTGGTCGCCATGTCAGCCAGACGGAAGCGCGTGTTCTGGAAGTCCAGCACCGGCTGCCCGAACGCCTCGCGGCTCCGGGTGTAGTCCAGCGTCCACTTCAGGGCGGCTTCGGCTGCGGCGGCCGCGGCGACGCCGATCGACAAGCGCTCCAACGGCAGGTTCATCATGAGCTGGATGAACCCGAGACCCTCCTTGCCGCCGATGAGGTTGGCGTCCGGGACGAAGACGTCGGTGAACGACAGCTCGGCGGTGTCCCACCCGTGGAACCCCATCTTTTCGAGCTTCTTGCTGTGCTCGAAGCCCGGCATCCCGTCTTCGAGGATGAGCAGGCTGAACGCCTCGGGTCGGTTGCCCTCACCGGTCTTGACGAAGGTCACGATCATGTCGGCGGTCTTGCCCGACGAGATGAACGTCTTCGCGCCGTTGACGAGGTAGCCGCCGTCGACCTTCTTCGCCGTGGTCTTGATACCGCGGAGGTCGCTGCCCGCCCCGGGCTCGGTCATCGCGAGCGCGCCGAGGATCTCGCCGGTCGCCATGCCGGGAAGCCACTTCTCCTTCTGCTCCTGCGTGCCCATGTGCACGACATACGGCACGGCCAGGTCGTCCTGGATGCCGAGGGCCCCGGCGAGCGAGCCCAGGCCGGCACCGATGACCTCCTCGTTCACGATCGAGCGGAAACGGTAGTCCTGGAGCATGCCGGCGCCGCCGAATTCCTCTGGGACAGCCAGCCCGATGATCCCCGACTCGCCGGCAGCCAGAAGGGTCTGCCTGTCGACCTCGCCGTCGCGCTCCCACTGTTCGCGCTTCTCGTTCGGGGCATACCGCTTCACGAACTCCCTGACGACGTCGCGGAACGCCTCGTGGTCTTCGTCGTAGATGTCGCGCTCCATGTGCGCCCTGCCCTTCTGTCCGCATCGGTGGCGCGGGCCGGGTCTTCCGACTGTCGTGCACGGCCGCGTCGCCGCTGGCGATTCTATGGCACCGAAGAGAACGGGCGGCGAACGGCTGTGGCATTGCATCCCAGGAGTCGCGGTACTGGGTACCGTGTTTGTCGGATGCCGCAACCTGGCCGGCGGCGACCTACGGAGCGTAGGTCGGAGCGGCGGGGAGGCCGAAGAACTCCTCGAGCGTGTGCCAGCCGCCGTCGTGGTACGCCCGGGCGAGTTCGGGACCGATGTAGCGCAGGTGCCAGGGTTCGGGTACGTAGCCGGTGACCGGCGTATACCCGTCTTCGTACCGCGTGATCCACCCGTATTCCCAGGCGTGTGCCACGATCCACTGGCCCTGCGCGGTGGCCGCGAGCTCGTCGAGAGTGCCGCACGTCTCCGCGCAGGCGACGACGTCACCCGCGAGACCCGACTGGTGCTCGCTGAAGCCGGGGCGAGCGCTGGAGAGGTCGGCCTGCTCGACCCCGACGGCATCGGACTGGCTGCCGTACGTGGTCTGCTGCGTCTCGAACGAGCGGAATCCACTCAGGAGTGCGATCTCCCCGACTCCCGCAGCCGCAGCCGCGCCGACCATCGCGGAGAGGGCTGCCGCGGCATCCGATCGCAGCGACCCGCCCTCGACGCTCCGCACGTCGGGAATCGCGAGGGCGGCAGGACGGAAGTCCAACGGGGAGTTGGGTCGCGTCTTGTTGAGCACGACCCACACGCGCGCGGAGTCGCCCAGCGCGACGCACGGAGCGCCGCCGCTCGCGACCGCCGTGCGGAACGATTCGGCGCCACCGGCCGCAGCGATCGCGGCGGCATCGTCACCCGCCGCGAGGGCGCCCGTGAACGCCGGTGTCGCGCACAGCTCGAGCGCCGCCGGAATGGCCTCGACCGTCGGCGAGGGAATCGACTCGGCCCTGGCGGGCAGCGGGACGCTCACCTCCGCCGTCGGTGCGGGCTGCTGGGCGTCGACCACCTCGGCGACCCGGCCCTGCGCGACACCGAACAGCTGATCGCCGGTCACGGCGGCCGTCACGGTGGCGGCGGAGCCGAGAACGAGAGAGGCGACGACCGCAAGACCGGCCACGACGCCCACCCGCGCCGCGCGGTGGCCGCGCGCGTGGCGTGCCGGCGCGGCGCGCGGATCGAGCAGCTGCGCGGTCTTGGCCGCGCGGCGGGTCGGCGCGGCAGCGACTCCGCGCGCGCCCACCCGCGTCGGGGTGGGTCCTGTCGTCGCGCGACGTCGGGACGAACGCGCCCTCAGCGGCGCCGGCACAGCGGGCTCCGCAGCGGCCGGTTCGGCGGGGCGCGTACGGAGGTCGATGATCGGCAGGGGAACGGTGTGCGGCAGCACCTCCTGTCGAACCTGTGCTGCGAGCGTGGTCGGCGTCTCCGCTGCCGGCGCCGCATCCCCCGCCGCGGCGGGTGCCATCGTGGCTTCCCGTGCGCTCTCCACGTCGACGGCACGCTGAGCATCTCGTTCGCGCTGCTCCCTGGCGGCACGACGAGACAGTGGGGGATTGTGCGGTTCGGGTGCCGTCACTCGCCCTATTCTTCCCTGTGGGAGCGCCAGGGTCGAGCGCTCATCGCGACCCGGCGATTCTTCGTCTGTTTGTACTATGACTTCTTGACTTGCTTTCGTATTTCTGTTCCCATGGATGCATGCGCTGGCAAGGTCAGGAACTGGGTGTGGCGGATGCCGCGGCCCTGCCCGGTCTGGAGCAGTTGAACGGTCTCGTGCGTTCCGTGACGACTCCCGACTTCGCCGACGTCACGTTCCACGAGGTCATGTGCAAGAGCGCGCTCAATCACGTGCCCGGCGCCTCGGCCATGCCCTTCGACTGGACGGTGAACCCGTACCGGGGCTGCACTCATGCTTGTGCCTATTGCTTCGCTCGCGGCACCCACGAATACCTCGAGCTCGATGCGGGCCGCGACTTCGACTCGCAGATCATCGTCAAGATCAACGTCGCCGACGTGCTCGAGAAGGAGCTTCGCCGCGGCACCTGGATGCGCGAGCCGGTCATGTTGGGCACGAACACCGATCCGTACCAGCGCGCCGAAGGCCGCTACCGGCTGATGCCCAGCATCGTCTCCGCGCTGACCGACTCGGGCACGCCGTTCTCGATCCTCACCAAAGGGACGCTGCTGCGGCGAGACCTGCCCCTGCTGCGCGAGGCCGCGGCATCCGTTCCCGTGTCGATCGCGATGTCGGTCGCCGTGTTCGACGACGCGCTGCAGAAGCTCGTCGAGCCCGGCACGCCTTCGGCGGCCGCACGCCTCGACACCGTGCGCGCCGCTACCGAGGCCGGATTCCGCGTCACCGTTTTCTTGATGCCGATCCTTCCGCACCTCACCGACTCGATCCCGGCGCTCGACCACGCCCTCACGCAGATCAGGGATGCCGGGGCCCACCGTGTCGTGTTCGGGGCACTGCACCTGCGACCCGGCGCCAAGCAGTGGTTCCTGCAGTGGATCGCCCGCGAGCATCCCGAACTCGTCTCTTCCTACCTCGGCCTGTACCCCGGAGCGTCGGCCACCGCTCCGAAGGCGTACCGGGCGTGGCTGTCGAAACGAGTCCGTCCACTCCTGCGCGTCCACGGCCTCGACGGCCGGTCTGAAGACGATGAACCCCGTCGCTCCGCGATGCCCGGCCTCGCGACGCGGTCGCCCGTCTTCGTCACGACCTCGCGCGGGCGAGCCGCAGAGGAACCGAAGCTGTTCTGAGCACGCGCAGCTCAGCCGGCGAGCGCGAGGACTCCGCCGGGCTCACGTCGGGCGGACGGCGCACCTCGACCGATGTCTCGATGATCGGCGCATTCAGGAAGTCCAGCACGGCATCGAGGAACGGATCCGCTCGAAGGATGCGGCTGTGACCGAGACCGGTCGTCGCGAGCACCCGGGCGCCGGGGTTGGCGTGAACGATACGCGCCGCCTCGCCGAACGGGACCATGCGATCGCTCTCGTCGTGCACGACCAGCAGGCCGGTCCCTCGCGGGAGCGGATGCCGCAGCGGCGACAGACGTGCGAACGGATCGGCATCGCCCGGGAAGAAGCGGCGCGCGAAACGGCGGCGCAGCTGGGCCGCTGTCCGGTCGTCGAAGCGCAGCCCTCGCTGGAACTGGGTGAGGAGGAGGTCGGCATCCCCCGGCGCGGCGATCGTGACGACGCGGTCCGCCGCGATGCCCTGACCGACTCCCACGAGCGTGGCCAGACCGCCGAAGGAGTGGCCGATCACGGCGGCGAAGCGCCCGTGGCGTTGCTGGACCGCGCCGAGCACGGCGACCCAGTCTAGGAGATAGGTGCGCCGCCCCTCGGAGTCGCCGTGCGCGGGCGCATCGAAGGCGACGACTCGATACCCCTCGCTCACGAGCTCGCGCACCAGCGTCGCGAACTGACCGGCTCGGCCGTTCCATCCGTGAGCGAGGACGACCACGTCACCGCGGGCCGTGCCCCATTCGTACACGGCGGCATCGGTGCCCCGTCGATCGATCCCGGGGATGCGGACGGTCGCACGCTCGGCGCTCCCCATCGTCGCGACGTCTTCGGGCTGGATCGGCCTGGGTGCCGCGACATGCCCGAAGATCGGCAGCGCGATGGCCGCTCCCCACTGCGGCGCGAGAGCTCCGCCGGCGCGCACGGCGGCGGAGGCGAGGGAATGTGTGAAGGACATGGCGACTCCTCATCACCTCGGATATGCGTACGATCGTACGTATGAATACGAACGATCGTACGCTAAACTGCGATCATGGCGCAACAGCATCTCGACGGCCGGCGCGTGCGAGGCGACGAATCGCGCCGCGTGATCCTGGCGCGTGCGATCGACACCGCATCGGTCGATGGGCTGGAGGGCCTCACGATCGGCCGCCTTGCCGACGCGTCCGGTCACAGCAAAAGCGGCGTGGCCACGCTGTTCGGCTCGAAGGAACAGCTCCAGCTCGCGACGGTCGCCGCCGCGCGCGATGTCTTCGTCGAGCGCGTGGTAGCACGCGCGCGGGCGCGCTCCGAACGGGGGATCACCCGCGTGAGCGCCCTCATCTCGCATTGGCTCGCCTACTCCGACGAACGCGTCTTCCGCGGCGGCTGCTTCTTCGCCGCGGCATCCGTCGAGGTCGACGCCCGGCCCGGGGCGGTGCGCGACGCGATCGTCGCGGCGATGGCCGAATGGGAGGACTACCTCACCGTCTCGATCGAGCACGCGATGACCGCCGGCGACCTCCCCGACCTGGATGACGCACGACAGCTCACCTTCGAGCTCGTGTCGTTCCTCGAGGCGGCGAACACGCGATCGCTGCTGCACTCAAGCACCGAGCCGTACCATCGCGCAGCAGCCGCGGCTCGGTCTCGGCTTCTTTCATTGGGCGCGGATCCGGCACCGGTGTCCGAAATCGTCGGCCCGGAAACGGCCCGCTGAGCGAGGCCCTCTCGCGACCGGCGCACGCGCCCGACGCTGCTTCAGGCCACAATGTCTGCAGGAGGCACCGATGGCCCGCTTCATGCTGACGGCGATGCCGTTCACCGGACACGTCACCCCGATGCGCGCGGTCGCGGCCGCACTGGTCGCGCGCGGACACGAGGTGCGCTTCTACACCGGGGCCGCTTTCCGGGAGGGTGTCGAGTCGACCGGCGCGACGTTCGTGCCCTGGCGAGCTGCGCCGGACTTCGACGAGTACGATCCGGCTGCGACCTTTCCGCGTCTGCTGGGCAAGAAGGGCATGCGACAGCTGCTGATCAACGTCCAGGACGTGTTCATCAAGACGTCGCCGGCGCAGGTCGAGGACCTCACCGCGGAATGGTCACGGGAGCCCTGGGACGCGATCGCGGGCGACGAGGTGTCGGTCGGCACGGCGCTCTTCGCCCAGCGCACCGAGTGCGCGTGGGCGACGGTCGCCCTGCTTCCGCTCAACCTCGTCGGCACGCAGGGTCCGCCCAGCGGGATGGGTCTGGCGCCGGGTCGCAACCCACTCACGAAAGCGCGCGATGCCCTGCTCCGCGCGGCCGTACCCCTCTTCGGACGCTCGCTGGCAGGGCCCCTCGCGCAGGCGCGCGAAACGATCGGACTGCCGCCGTCGAAGCTGACGTTCGACAGGGTGGTCTTCTCGCCACGCCTCGTGGTCGCCAGCGGTTCGCCGCTGCTGGACTTCGAACGCACCGACCGCCCGCCGTCGGTGCATTTCGTCGGATTGCTCACGACGACGCCGCCCCCCACCCCGCTCCCGGACTGGTGGGCCGACCTGGACGGCCGCACCGTCGTGCACGTCACGCAGGGTACGCAGAACATCGACCCGTCCGATCTCATCCGGCCCACCCTCGAGGCGCTCGCCGACCGCGACGTGCTCGTGACCGTCGCCACCGGCGTCCCTGGGCGAGACACGCTTCCGTTCCCGGTTCCGTCGAACACGCGGGTCGCCGGGTTCCTCCCGTATGCCGAGCTGCTGCCGCGAGTCGATGTCGTGATCACCAACGGCGGCTGGGGTGGCACGCTCGCGGCACTGAGCCACGGCATCCCGCTCGTGATCGCCGGCGGCGACCTCGACAAGCCCGAGATCGCGGCCCGGGTCGCCTGGTCGGGGGCCGCAGTGAACCTGAAGACCGGCACGCCGAGCGCGGCTCAGGTGACGCGGGGATTCGACCGGGTCGCGCAGGACTCGTCGTACCGGGATGCCGCGGCCCGCGTCGGCGCGCAGCTGAACGCCCTGGGCGGGGCGACGCACGCGGCTGAGCTGCTCGAGGGGCTGCTGGCCTGAGCCGCGTTCTCGGGCGCGAAACAGCCCCGGTCATCGAGACCGGGGCTGTCCGTGAGAGTGCGCTAGGAGGTGAGCTCCGCGGTCGTCGGCACCCGGCCGGCGAGCTCCTCGATCGTGTCATCGCCGGGGCGGGCGTCCTCGAAGGGCGCGTCGATCTCGGCGCGCTCGAGCATCTCGGTCATCTTCCGACGACGCTGACGCGTGATGAGCGTGACCACGCGACCGGTCTTGCCGGCGCGACCGGTGCGGCCGGAGCGGTGCAGGTAGGTCTTGTACTCGTCGGGCGCGTCGGCCTGGATCACCAGATCGATGTCGTCGACGTGGATGCCGCGGGCTGCGACGTCCGTGGCGACGAGCACGTTCACGCGGCCCGAGGTGAGCCGCTCGAGGTTGCGGGTGCGGCGCTGCTGGTTGAGGTCACCGTGCAGCGAGACGGCCGGGATGCCGACATCGGCGAACTGCTCGGCGAGCATCTCCGCGTAGGCGCGGGTGCGGGCGAAGACCAGGGTCTTGCCCTCCCGGTCGACGAGCTGGTCGAGGATCTGCGCCTTGTCGCGGTGCTCGATCACCAGGATGCGGTGCTCGATCGTGCTCGAGGCCTGGTCTTCGCCGGCGACCTCGTGGACTGACGGGTTCACGAGGAACTCGTCCACGAGCGCCGAGACCTCGCGGTCGAGCGTGGCGGAGAACAGCAGCTTCTGCGAGTCGTCCGCCGTTTCGCGGAGGATGCGCTGCACGGGCTCGAGGAAGCCGAGCTCGCACATGTGATCGGCCTCGTCGATCACGGCGACCATGACCTCGCTCAGGTCGAGCTTGCGCTGCGTGATGAGGTCTTCGATGCGCCCGGGCGTGCCGATGATGATGTCGACGCCCTTCTTGAGCGCGCCGACCT
>Ga0190272_10000729_pt1 | contig 16385 bp, 12 predicted proteins | sample Popmic504T_FD_133746 | JGI IMG/M metagenome (GOLD analysis project Ga0190272, IMG submission 133746) | Populus adjacent soil microbial communities from riparian zone of Shoshone River, Wyoming, USA - 504 T | ecosystem: Environmental > Terrestrial > Soil > Riparian zone | place: USA: Wyoming... | reverse complement strand
GGCGAAGCTGGCCGGCTATCCCATGCCGGGCTGGTCGAGCATCGAGCGCATGGTGCTCCCGCGCCGCGAGCTCAAGGCGTGGATCCCGCGGCTCGCGCGCATCCCCGCCGATACCCGCCAGGAGCTGCCCGGCATCACCGCCGACCGCACGTTCCAGATCGTCGCGGCCGCCGTCGTGCTGCATCAGGCCATGAAGGCGATGGACGTCGACGAGCTCGAGGTCAGCCCGTGGGCGCTGCGCGAGGGTGTGCTGCTGCGCTACATCGAGTCGCTGTCCTGGCACGCGCCCTCGGCCTAGCGCAGAGGCGGTCAGTCGCTCAGGGTGACATGGTCGACCATCAGATGACCCCAGTCGCCGGTCGCATCGTCGAGGATCTGGAACTGCGCGGTGCGGCCCGCCCACTCCCGCACGTCCCATTCGACGTGTCGCAGATCCGCGGTGTCCTCCCCGGTCGCCGTTCGCACGGGCCGACCGTCCACGAGCAGCTGCACCGATGTCGCAGGCTCCACGCCGAGCGGGTGGTCTCCGCCGCCGATGAGGAAGTGCACGAAATTGCGATCGACGGTGAACGGTGACGACGTGATCGTTCCGGTGGCCGCGTCCCCTCCGCCTGTGAACGTGTCCGCGGTCCGCGTGCCGACCTGACCGACGAGGGCGGATGCCGTGGGCCCGGCTCCGGCGAAGCTGCCGGTGGCTGCCCACCCGTCTCCCCAGCTGCTCCCCTCGAAGTCGCCGATCACCCTCGCCGGGCGCTGCGCCACGCTGCCGAACTCCGTGATCGTGAGGTCGTGGAACGTCGCAGCTCCGCCAATGGAGTACAGCGCGAGACCCTGGTCGCCCGGCGGGGCGAACACCTGGCTGGAGTGCACGTGGCGGCCGTCGTCGACGAAGACCTCGATCGTCGTGCGGTCGACGAGCACGCGCAGGTGTACGGTGCCCGCGTCACCGTCGAAGGGTGTTCGGCTCTCGGTCTTCCACGTGGCCGCCGGGAAACCGGTCTGGCCGCGGTTGAGGTAGGCGTACGCGTGCGTGACGCCCACATCGGCGTGGCGAGAGCCGTCCGCCGAGCGGCGCAGCTGCATCCCGATGTTCGCGGCGGTCTGCCACGTGACCTCCGCCGCGATCTCGTACGCGTCGCCCTGATATGCGAGCGGCAGGAAGCCGTCCACGGTCACATCCCCCAGGTCGGCGCGGGAGGTCGCGATGTTCTGCAGCGCGGCGACCGGCTGCGAGACGAGGCTGAACGTTCCGCCATACCTCTTCAGGCGGATCTCCCGCGTGATCGAGTCGGTGCCGTTGAACCCATCGGCGCTCCACGTCGGGGTGGAGTGGGCGTAGTCCCAGTTGTTCATCCAGCCCACCGCCAGGCGGCGGTCCAGCGGTGCGGCCGGATCCTCCCAGGTGACGGCCCCGTACCAGTCGAAGCCGTGATCGAGCCATTGCGGCGCCGGGTCGTCGAACGTGAAGGACGTGCCGTCGAACGACCCGGTCCAATAGGCGAAGGTCGCCGGCTCGTTCGTGGCGTAGCCGTTGGCGCTCACGCCGAACACCCACTTCATCGTGCCGTCGTCGGCGCGGATCGGGAACAGGTCGGGGCACTCGATCGTGCCGATCCCCGCATTGACGTACTCCCACGTCCGCGTCCAGCTCTTGAGGTCGGACGAGGTGTAGAAGCTCACACGGTCGCGCTCGGCGATCAGGGCGACCCAGCTCCCGCGCTCGGCATCCCACACCACCTTCGGGTCGCGGAAGTCCTTGCGTCCCTCGTTGGTGATGACCGGCTGATCTCCGTAGGGCCGGAAGTTGCGCCCGCCGTCGGTCGAGTACCAGAGGAACTGGGCCTGTGGACCGGATGCCGTCGCCTGCTGCTGCGGCGTGGGGTGATCCATCTGGGTGACGAGCATGACGACCGCGCCCGCGCCGAAGCCGGCCGTGCCGGCGGAGTCCACGACTGCCGACCCCGACCACAGGTCGTAGTTCGCGTTCGTCTTCTTGGATGCGGCGATGCCCTGGTCGGCGAAGACGACTCCGTCGTAGGTGGTCGCGAGCCGCCACGCCGTGCCGAAGTTCGCCGACGGATCGGCGTCGTAGTCGCTGTTGTACAGGTAGTAGTAGTGGAACTTGCCGTCCACGTATACCGGCCGCTGCGGGTCGTTCTTCCAGTGGTCGGGAACCGTGAAGTGGTACTGGGCCCTGTAAGCGTCGGGGGTCGCCGCCGCGGCGGGCCGGGCGGTGCCGGGCGCGGCCGCCGCCGACCCGCCGAGCACGCCGCCCGACAGGCCGACACCGATTGCGGCGACCGCGGCGATCGCGGCGCGGAACAGTCGTCTCCGGGGAGCTGACATCATCGTCGTCCTTTCTGTCGGTGCCGGCATGCGGCTACCCGGTGGCGGCGCGCGCGTCCTGATGCACGACGAGCCGATCGCCGTCCCAGCCCACGGCCATGGGTCCGGTCACGCCGCCGACGAACCGGCCGCTCTCGTCCGCATTGCGGAAGGCGAAGAGCATCCACTGCCCGTCCGTCCGACGCTGGAGCAGGCGGCCGACGTAGAGCCGCTCATCGGTCAGGGGGTAGGCGGCATCCACGTCGAACGGGCCGAGCAGGCTCTCGGCGGGAACCGCCCACGTGCCGCCCCCCTGCCCTCGCCGTGATGCGGTCGCATGCTCGGCCAGGCACGAGAAGATCAGCACCGGGCGGCCGTCGACCACCTCGACCTGGGTCACCTCGAGCTGGCCGAAGCCGTCGATGCTCGGAGCGGTGAGCGGCTCCCGCAGCTCCCACGCGCGCAGATCGGCCGACCAGGCGTGTCCGATGACGCCGCGGCCCGCGATCGGGCCGTGCGGCGCCCGCGCGGTGATGAGCATGTGCCACCCGTCACCGTCCGGGTCGGCGAACACCCACGGATCACGGAACGCCTCGTCGTGCCACGCGCCGCTGGCGAGCGTCTCGTACCAGGGTCCGGCCGCCTCGAGCACAGGACCGCTGGACTTGGTCCAGGTCTCGCCGTCGTGCGAGGTCGCGTAGCCGATGCGCTGCACGTTCTTGCCGCCGGGCGCCAGGGACGAGCCGGTGTAGAAGAGGAACCACGTGCCGTCGGGATGCCGCACGGTGGACCCTGTCCACGTGGCCAGGTCATCGAACGCCGGGGCGTCGCTGCGCACCAGCGCGTCGGCGACCTGCGACCACTGCACCAGGTCGGTCGAGACGGCATGGCCGATCGAGGCCCGGTAGTGGCGCGCGTCGGGGTCGTGCAGGGCCCGCGAGGCGTACAGGAAGTAGAGGTGGTACCGCTCACCGTCGTCGGCGAACCAGAAATCCCAGACCCACGAGCCGGGCAGATCGAACGCCGCCCTCATCCCTTCACCCCGCTCGCGGCGATGCTGCTCACGAACGCCCGCTGGAAGATGAGGAAGACGATCAGCACCGGCAGGGTGATCAGCGACGTGTAGGCCATGACCTCGCCCCACGCGGTGTTCAGCTGGAAGAAGTACTGCATGCCGACCATGACCGGTCGGAGCTCCTCCCTCTGCACCACCATGAGCGGCCACAGGTACTGGTTCCACGCCGGCAGGAACGTCAGGATCGCGACGGTCGCGAAGGCGGGGCCCGACAGCGGCACGAGGATGCGGCGGTAGATCGTGAACCAACTCGCGCCATCGATGCGGGCTGCTTCGTCGAGCGACTTGGGGATCGTCGAGAAGTACTGCGTGAACAGGAAGATCGAGAAGGCGTTCGCGATGAACGGGACGATCTGCACTTCGTAGGTGTTGAGCCAGCCGAAGTCGTACTTGAGCACTCCGCCCTCGATCACCAGGGTCGGCAGCTGGGCGACCCAGTAGACCATCGGCACCGCGATCGTCTCGAACGGCACGATCAGGGTGGCGATGATCACCGCCAGCACCACGATCCGCCCCTTCCACGCCAGGCGCGAGAGGGCGAACCCCGCCATGGAGTTGACGATGAGGCCCAGCCCGACGGTCAGCACCGTGACGAGGATCGAGTTGAACATGAACTGCGCGACCGGCACCCGATCGAAGACCCCGAAGTAGTTGTCGAGACTGATGTCGCCGACCGGCAGGAACGCCATCGGCGAGTCGACGTCCTGCAGGATCTGCGCGTCGGGCTTGAGGCTGGAGACGAACATGAATACCAGCGGGAACAGGAAGACGATGCCGAACAGCGACATCGCGACGTAGAGGAAGACCTTGCCGCGCACGCGCCGCGACTTCTCGCTCTGCGGGGTGGACGGACGTGTGGCGCGCCGTGTCTCGGGCTCGGTGGTGAGGGTTCTGGTGGCGGACATGGTTCAGTCCTTCTCTCGCGTCAGGCGACGCTGGATGAGCGCGATGACGAGCACGGCGACGAAGAAGATCAGCGAGATCGCGGCCGCGTAGCCGATCTCCTGCTGCTCGTAGCCCTTGCGCACCGCGTGGAAGACGATGGTGGATGTCGAGCCCTCCGGGCCACCCTGGGTCATCACGTCGATCTGGACGAAAAGGCCGAGCGCGGCGATCGTGATGGTGACGAGGACGAACACCATGGTGGGGCGCAGGCCCGGCCAGGTGACGTTGGTGAACTGGCGCCACGGGCTCGCGCCGTCCATGCGCGCGGCCTCGTAGAGTTCCTCGGGAATGGTCTGCAGTCCCGAGAGCCAGATGATCATGTGGAATCCGACCGCCTGCCAGATCGACATGAAGATGATCGCGCCCAGAGCGGTGTTCGGATCGTTCAGCCAGTCGGCGCCCGACCAGAGGCCGAACGTGAGGGCGTCGATCATTGCGTTGATCAGCCCGTCCTGCTGGTACATGAACTTCCACAGGATCGACACCACGACGATCGAGGTCACGACCGGGATGAAGAAGATCACCCGGAAGGCGGTGACCCCGCGCATGCGCCGGTTGACGAGCACCGCGAGCAGAAGCCCCAGCGCTGCCTGCACCGGCACGACCACCAGCGCGAAGACGGCGGTGTTGCCGACGGACTGAATGAACACCGGGTCGGCGGTGAAGGCGCGGATGAAGTTGTCGAAGCCGACGAAACGCGGCGGGTTCGGCGAGATGAGTCGTGCGTTCGTGAACGACAGGGTGAACGCGAGGATCACGGGGACGATCAGGAACAGGACGAGGAGGATGCCGGCGGGGGCGATCATCCCGAGGCCGGCCCAGGTCTGGCGGCCCTTGATGGAGCGGAAGCGACGGAGGGCGCGCCGAGGTTCTTCGGCGGCGACCGTCGGTGGAGTGACAGTCATGGCAGGTCTCTCTGAGGATGCGCCGGCGGGGGCGCGAGGCCCCCGCCGGCGCGGCGGATCACTGGAAGCCGTAGCCGTCGTTCGACGCGATGTTCGCGTCGATCTCCGACACCGCCCGATCGAGGGTCTCGGTGACGTCGGCGCCGCTCATGATGTCCTTCGCAGCGGTCTCGAAGGTGGCCGAGATGACCGCATATGCGGGCGTCTCCGGGCGCAGCACGGCGTACTCCTGCGAGAACTCGACGAACGGGCGCAGTGCGCCGTCATCGCCGAAGTACTCCGACGCCTGAGCGGCGGCGTCGGTGGCGGGGATCACGACCTGCTTGTCGGCGAACTCGGTGATGTACTCGTCCTGGAAGCTGAATTCCAGGTACTCGCGGGCGCCGTCGGCGTCGTTGCACTCCGACGAGATGCCCCACTGCCACGAGCCGCCGCCGATCTTCGGGCCGTTGCCGAGGTCGGGCGGGGGGAGGATGAGCAGGTCGTCACCGACCGCGTCCAGCGCTGCGACGGCGTTCCAGACACCGGTGTAGCTGAGGGCGACCTCGTCATCGACGAACTCCTGGTTGCCGACCGTGCCGCTGTTGTCGGCATACCCGTCGGCGAACAGGCTCGCGAACCACTCGCCCCACTCGACCGCCTCGGGTCCGTTGAGCGCACCGTCCGAACTGAGCATCGTGTCGCGGTCGATCAGATCGCCGCCGAAGCTCTGCAGGAACGGCGAGTACGCGTACGGCCACCATTCGCCTGTGTCTTCCGCTCCGATGTCGATGGGTGTCTCGTAGCCGGCGGTCTTCAGCGTCGCCAGAGCGGCGCCGAACTCGTCCTTGGTCCACGGCTCCTCGACCGTCGGAATGCGGATGCCGTTGCCCTCGAGCACCGATTCGCGCGCGAAGATCGCGAGCGCGGCATCCCAGTATCCGGCCGAGTAAATCTGGTCGTCCCACACACCGACGGCCGTCGGCAGGAGGGAGTCGGTGAGCTCGGTCGGCAGGTCGAGCGGCTGGAGGTAGCCTGCCCACGCCCAGTTCGGCATGATCGGCCCGTCGAGGTCGAGCAGGCACGGCAGGTCGCCGGATGCCGCAGCAGCGACGATCGCATCGTTGTAGGCGCCCTGCGGGAACGACTCGTTGACCACCTCGTACTGGTCCTGCGAAGCGTTGAAGTCCGTGATGATGCGTTCGTACACCTCGAGCTCCGCCGGGTTGCCGGCGGAGTGGGTCCACATCGTCAGCTGGGTGCGACCGTCCTCGGTGGTGGTCTGTCCCTGCCCTGCCTGTCCGCATCCGGTCAGAGCCAGTGCCCCGACCAATCCGGCCGATACGAAGATCGGCGTCTTTCTACGCATAATTGTGGTTTCCTTCTCTTGGTGACCCACGCCCGCGTCGGTCACTGTCGGAGGCTGCCTAGAGCAGCCGTTCGGTGAGTGAAGCCCGTCGCCGGTTCGGTTTGGCGACTTGCGCCGGCGGCGGGCCTACAGAGTCTCGTCGGACGACGGGACACTTCATCAGGTGCGTGGCGTCCTCATCCCCCTCCGCGCGGACGCCGAGCGCGACCTCCATCGCCCAGCGGCCCATGTCGTAGTGGGGCAGCGCGATGGTGGTGAGGGGAGGATCCTGCTCCGCGGCGATCAGCTGCTGGTCGTCGTAGCCGACGATCGAGAGATCCCGCGGGATGTCGAGACCGAGCCTGTGCGCGGCGATGTACACGCCGACGGCCATGCGGTCGTTGAAGCAGAAGATCGCGGTGGGACGCTGATCCTCGGGGAGGTCGAGCAGCCGCTCGAAGGCGGCGCGCCCGCCGCGGGCGGTCGTCTCGCCGTGCACATGGAGCGCTGGATCGACCGGGATGCCGGCCTCGGCGAGCACTTCCAGATAGCCTTCGTGGCGCAGCGTGGACGCGATGGGGTTGTCGTCGGTATCGATGTATGCGATGCGGCGATGCCCGGCGGCGACCAGTTCGCGCACGGCCGCCGCGCCGCCGGCGCGATCGTCGGGAACGACGGAGCGGAAGCCCCCGTTCTCGGGCCGGCAGTCGAGGAAGACCGCCCCCGCGGGCAGTCCGGTCGGCGCCGGGACCACCTGGTGCCACATGCACGCGTAGATGAGGGCGTCGACCTGCTGGGCGGTGAGCGCGCGGATCGCGTCCGCTTCGATCGCACTGTCGCCGCCGGTGTCGATGAGAAAGACGAGGTGGCCGTTCTCTCGCGCTGCGTCCTGCGCGCCGGCGAGCATGTCGCCGGCGAAGGGGGTCGTGGCGATCTGGTCGGAGATGAGGCCGACCGTGCGCGTCTGCTGCGTGCGCAGCCCTCGTGCGACCGAACTCGGCGCGTAGCCCACGGCCTGCGCCGCGGCGCGCACACGGCGGCGGGTCTCTTCCGAGATGCGGGATTCGACGTCGTTCATGACGAGCGAGACGGTCGTCACCGACACGCCTGCCGCCGCTGCGACATCTGAGATCCGCGCTCGAGCCACGTTCGCACTCCCTTGTGATAAATCGATTTATCGAACAGGGACGATTATGAACCTCGGCGCGGAACCACGTCAAGTGCGAATTTCGAAAGAGGTTACCCACGCGACCCGGCAGCACACCGGATCGCGACGTCCACCGACCCGTCGATGTGCGATATCGCGGTCGGCGTGTCAGTATGGCAGCGCAGTACAAATCGATTTGCATTGCTTCCCCCACTGAAGGAGCAAGAGACATGCACACTCCCCTGAAGCGCGCCGGGCGCCTTCTGGCAGGCGGTGTCACCGCGAGCGCACTCGTGGCAACCGCGTTGATCGGCCTGCCCTCTGCCGCCCTGGCGGCTCCCGCCGTCGCGACCGCGGTGCCCGACCTGCAGGACGGCCCCGAGCCGACCTCGCACACCCAGGAGGCGTACGCCCCCGCGGACGACTTCACCGCGAAGTGGACCCGTGCCGACGCGCGCCAGCTGCAGCGCCTGTCGGATCCGACCACTCCCTCGCGGGAGAACTCGATGCCCGCATCGCTGACCATGCCCGAGGTTCCGCAGGACTTCCCCGACATGTCGAACGAGCAGGTGTGGGTCTGGGACTCGTGGCCGCTGACCGATGAGGACGGCAACCAGTACTCCATCAACGGGCAGGAGATCATCTTCTCCCTGGTCGCCGACCGCAGCCTCGGCTTCGACGATCGTCACGTGTTCGCCAAGATCGGATACTTCTTCCGCCCGGCCGGCGTCCCCGCCGACGAGCGTCCGGAGAACGGCGGCTGGACGTACGGCGGACTCGTCTTCGATGAGGGCGTGACCGGCGAGATCTTCGACGACAAGTCCTTCAGCCACCAGACCCAGTGGTCGGGATCGGCCCGCGTGTTCAAGGGCGGCGAAGTCAAGCTGTTCTTCACGGATGTCGCGTTCTACCGCAACGCAGACGGCACCGACCGCAAGCCCTACGACCCGCGCCTCGCGCTGAGCGTGGGCAAGGTGCACGCGAACAAGAACGGCGTGAAGCTGACCGGCTTCGACGAGGTCACCGACCTGCTGCAGGCCGACGGCGTCTACTACCAGACCGGCGAGCAGAACCCGTTCTTCAACTTCCGCGACCCGTTCACGTTCGAAGACCCCGCTCACCCGGGCGAGACCTACATGGTGTTCGAGGGCAACTCGGCCATGGAGCGCGAAACCGCCCAGTGCACGGAGGAGGACCTCGGCTACCAGCCCGGCGACCCGTTCGCCGAGTCCGTCGAGGAGGTCAACGCCTCGGCCGCAACCCTCAACATCGGAAACATCGGCCTTGCGAAGGCGACCAACGACGACCTGACCGAGTGGGAGTTCCTCCCGCCGATCCTGTCGGCCAACTGCGTCACCGACCAGACCGAGCGTCCGCAGTTCATCTTCAAGGACGGCAAGGCGTACCTGTTCACGATCAGCCACCGCAGCACGTTCGCGGAGGGCCTTGACGGACCCGAGGGCGTCTATGGTTTCGTCGGCGACGGCATCCGCAGCGACTTCCAGCCGCTGAACAGCGGATCGGGCTTGGCACTGGGCAACCCGACGAACCTCAACTTCGCAGGCGGCCAGCCGTTCGCACCCGACTACAACCAGCACCCGGGCCACTTCCAGGCCTACTCGCACTACGTGATGCCTGGCGGTCTGGTGCAGTCGTTCATCGACACGATCGGCACGCACGACGACTTCGTCCGCGGCGGCACCCTCGCCCCCACGGTGAAGATGGACATCGCCGGCGACTCGACGAGTGTCGACTACTCCTACGGTGACGGCGGGCTCGGCGGCTGGGCCGACATCTCGGCGAACATCGACATCAACCCGGGCGGCCAGGTGAAATCCCAGCGCTGACCCTCGGACCGTGGATGCCCCGGAGCGGCCGGCTCCGGGGCATCCACACCCCGCGTGCACACCCGTGCATCGCGCAGCTCCCCTCGCTTCACGGAAGGACATCGACATGCCCGATCAGGATGCCCGCCCCACTACTCGGCGGCGCACGGTCGTCATCGCGATGCTCGCGGTGATCGTCATCGCCGTCGCGACGGCGGTGACGCTCACGCTGTCGCGAGGGAACGAGACGGATGCGGCGCCCTCCCCCGCCGCTTCGGCCGAGGCGAACCCGTTCGAGCGGCCCGCCGACTGGTCGCCGCACCGCCCCGCGGTGCACTTCACGCCCGAGCAGAACTGGATGAACGACCCGCAGAAACCGTTCCTCCTGGACGGGGTGTGGCACTACTACTACCTGTACAACGCCGACCATCCCGACGGCAACGGCACCGCGTGGTACCACGCCACCTCGACCGACCTGATCCACTGGGAGGACCAGGGCGTCGCGATCGAGAAATACCAGAACGGTCTCGGCGACATCTGGACGGGCACGGCCGTCGTCGACCACAAGGGCACCGCCGGGTTCGGCGCGGGCGCCGTGATCGCGCTGGTCACGCAGCAGGTCGACGGCGTGCAGCGCCAGTCGCTGTTCGCGTCGACCGACGGCGGATACTCCTTCGAGTCCTACGAGGGCAATCCGGTCATGGACAACCCCGGCGTCGCCGACTGGCGTGACCCGCGGGTGTTCTGGGACGACGCGGCCGGCCACTGGGTGATGGCCCTGGCCGAGCACGACCGCATCGGCTTCTACACGTCGCCGAACCTGCGCGACTGGACGTACGCGTCCGACTTCGTGACGACGGGCCTCGGCGTGCTCGAGTGCCCCGACCTGTTTCCGATGGCAGTCGACGGCGACCCCGAGGATGTCCGGTGGGTGCTCGTCGCCGGTGCCAACGGCGCCGCCGAGGGGATGACCACCGGCACCGCGTACTGGGTCGGCGACTGGGACGGCGAGCGCTTCACCGTCGACGGCACCGGACACCAGTGGCTCGATCACGGTGCGGACTACTACGCCGCCGTCACGTGGGACGACCCGAGGCTTCCCCCCGCCGAGCGCCTCAGCGCGCGGTACAGCATCGGCTGGATGAACAACTGGGCGTACGCCGGCCGCTTCCCGACCGAGGATTGGCAGGGCGGCTCCGACACGATCGTGCGCAGCATCCGACTGGGTTCGGACGGCGAGCGCACGAAGCTGTTCTCGGCGCCGGCCGACGAGCTGCACGTCCTGGAGGGCGCGCCGCAGACGATCGACGACGTGCGCCTGGATGCCGACAGCACGGCCGAGCTCGACGCTCCGGCATCCGATGCCTACCGACTGACGTTCGACGCGACGCGCGCCGCCGGCTCGGGTGAGGTGCGCGTGCGGGTGATGACCGGCGACGGCAGCGTCGCGACGGTCGGCTACGACTTCGACACGCAGGTCGCCTTCGTGGCTCGGGATGCCGATGCCGTCGCCGCAGACATGCCCGAGGCCTACCGCGCGGTGCGAACGGCGCCCGTCGCCGCGCCCGAGGGACGGGTGCGACTGGACATCGTCGTGGACGTCGCCTCCATCGAGGTGTTCGCCGGCGACGGCGAGGCCGCGCTCACGATGGCCACCTACGGCTCGTCCGGCGAGCGCGGACTGCAGCTGGAAGCGGCGCGAGGCGGCGTCGAGATCACCGACGCGACGGTCACTCTGCTGCGGGTCGCGCCTGTCAAGCGGCTCTCGCCGCGCGGGTGATGCGGTTCGTCCGCGGTGTCAGCGCACGGGTGCGGCGACCGAGCCGCGCTCGACGAGCCACCCGGGCAGCTGCTCCACGCCCTGATCGACGGGAATCGGAGTGCCCTGGATGCGCTCGATCAGTCGCGCCATGCCCCACTGACCCATCTCCGCGTGCGGCAGCGCGACCGTGGTGAGCCCGGGGTCGAGGGCATCGGCGACCGGATGCAGGTCGTCGATGCCCATCACCGAGAGGCTCTCGGGCACGGGGATGCCGCGGCGCGCCGCCGCCTGCATCACGCCCATCGCGATCTGGTCGTTGAAGCAGATGATCGCGGTGGGCGGCTCGTTCTGGTCGAGCAGCTCGCCGCCGGCCCCGCGACCACCCGCGGCATCCGACGAGCAGAACACGACGCGGCCGTCGCCGAGCGCGATCGCGGCGTCGCCGAGCGCCGAGCGCACCCCGAGCAGGCGTCCGTGTGCGGCACGGGACTCGTCGGTCGTGCCGACGTACGCGATGTCCCGGTGACCGGCTCGAGTGAGCCGTTCGCAGGCGAGCGCGGCGATCTGCGCTTCGTTCGGCACCACCGCGTCGACGTGCCAGTCGGGTTCGGGTGCGGCATCCACGAGCACGATCGGCAGGTCGTCGGGCACGGCGGGCCGCTCGACGCGCTGGTGGTACATGCGGGCGATGAGCAGCCCGTCGACCCGCTGTGCGAGGAAGCGCGCGACCAGATCCTTCTCGACCTCGGCATCGCCGCCGCTCTCGCCGACCATGAGGAGGACGTCGTGCTCCAGGCCCGCTCGGCGGGCGCCTTCGATGATGCGTCCGGCGAACGGAGTCGCGGCCAGGTCATCGCCGATCAGCGCGACGACGCCGGTTCGCCGGCGGCGCAGTCCGCTCGCCACGCGATCGGGCACATAGCCGAGCTCGCGGGCGACGGTCAGGATGCGCTCGCGCGTGGCCGCGTTCACCGTGCGCGCGCCGCTGAGCGCGTGCGACACGGTCGTCGGCGACACTCCGGCGGCCGCGGCGACATCGCTCACGCGTGCCCGCCCCTCACCCGGCGCACGACCAGTCCCCATGAGCCCAGCCTATGGGGGGCGCGGGAGCGCCGCCCCCTCGAAGCCGGCGCGACGGACGGAAGAGACCCCCGGCGCTGGGGGACGCCGGGAGTCTCTCTTCCGCTAGGGAGTGCGAGCCACCGGAACCCGAATCCGGGTGGCTCATGCATCAGCGGGGGGATGCTCCTTCCAGCGTAGGCACCTCTCCGCGACCTGTCTGTCCCCACTTCGGCGGACACGCCGCCCCCGTTCGTGACCCGACAGGTGGTGGCGCACCGGCCGCCATGTGCGCCACACTTCTGGGATGGACGCTCACCCGGCGTCGATCCGGACTCCCGACCAGCGCATCCGGGTCTTCCTGAGCTCCACACTCCGCGATTTGGAGCCGGAGCGCGAAGCGGCGCGGGCCGCGATCGAGGCGCTCCGCCTGGCACCGGTCATGTTCGAACTCGGGGCACGGCCGCATCCGCCGCGCTCGCTGTATCGTGCCTACCTCGCCCAGAGCGACATCTTCATCGGCGTGTACTGGGAGAGCTACGGATGGGTGGCGCCCGACGAGGAGGTCTCCGGACTCGAGGACGAGTACCGCCTTTCGGGCAGCATGCCGCACCTGATCTACATCAAGCATCCTGCTCCTGAACGCGACCCCCGGCTCGCCGACCTGCTGAACCGCATCCGCAGCGACGACCACAGCTCCTACCGCGGGTTCTCGACGCCGGAAGAACTCGGCGAGCTGATCGTCGCCGACGTCGCAACGCTCCTGGCCGATCGGTTCGACGCCTCGCGAACCCCGGTCGCGGTGTCCGCGACCGAGTCCCCGCTCGCGATCCCCGCTCCGTACACCCGGCTCGTGGGTCGCGGCGGCGAGCAGGAGCGGCTGCTCGCGATGCTCGCGACACCCGGCGTGCGGATCGTCACGATCGTCGGCCCCGGCGGCATCGGCAAGTCGCGCCTGGCCATCGAGGTCGCCGAGACGCTCTCGGCGGCGGCGCGCGAGGTCGCTTTCGCGAGCCTGGAGTCGGTGACGTCCGCCGACCGCGTGATCAGCATGATCGCCCGCGCCGTCGGCGTGCGCGAGACCGGTGACGAGCGCCTCGAGACGAAGCTCATCACGGCGCTGTCGGGTCGCGACCTGCTGCTGGTCGTAGACAACATGGAGCACCTCCTCGATGCGACCGCCGACCTGGTGAGCCTCATCACCCAGCTGCCACGACTGCAGCTGCTCGTGACGAGCCGCTCACCGCTGCGGGTGCGGGCGGAGCGCACGTTCGAACTCGGCCCGCTGGACGTGCCCGACGCCGATGCGTCGCCGACGGATGCGGCGAACGCGAGCGCCGTGAGTCTGTTCGTCGAGCGGGCCACGGCGGTGAACCCGTCGTTCCTGATGAGCGAGGTGCATGCCGCGGACATCGCCGGGATCGTGCGAGCGCTGGACGGAGTGCCGCTGGCCATCGAGCTCGCCGCGGCGCGCACCCGCACGATGTCGCCGGCAGAGATCCTCGAGCGCCTCGACTCGGCGCTGAGCCTGTTGGTCGGCGGACCGCGCGACCTTCCGGAGCGCCAGCGCACGGTGCGGGGCACGATCGAGTGGAGCGTGCGGATGCTCGATGCCCCGACGACCGCTGCGTTCGCGGCGCTGTCGGTGTTCTCGGGTCCGTTCGGCTTCGAGGCGGCCGAGGCAGTCCTCGGCGGCGACGACGACGACGCCGTGGATGCGTACACGGCGATCGAGGCGCTGATCGACACGAGCCTGCTGTGGCAGCACGATCGCGACAGCAGGCGCGTGTTCGGCATGCTCGTTCTCGTGCGTACGTACGCCCGGGAGTGTGCGGAGCGCGCCGATGCGGCATCCGCCACCGCCGCAGCGCGCGAACGGTGGGTGTCGTACTACGTGGCGCTCGCCCGTCAGACACCCCCGCGGATGCGCGGGCCGGGTCAGCTGGGATGGATGCGGCGGCTCGATGCAGAGGGGGAGAACCTCGCCTCGGTCATGCGGCTCCTGCTCGACTCGTCGCGGCTCGATGAGGCCGCTGAGTACGCGTGGTCGCTACCTGTACCTGTGGATCGGCGGCCTGCTCGGTGTCGTGCGGGACTGGATGGCGGAGCTGCTGGAGCGCGCGCAGAGCGACGGCATTCCACTCGCCTCCCGCACCGAGGCGATCGCGCTGTATTACACGCGCGCCATCGCGTACTGGCAGGATCCCGATTTCGAGGTCCTGCCCGGGCTGCAGCGCGGTGCGGAGCTGTTCGACCGCTCCGGCGATCCGGCCGGTGCGGCCCTCACGCGTGTCTCGGTCGCCCTCGCGTACCTGTCCGCGCCGTCCGGGCCCGATCTGGCTGCCGCGCGGGCGACACTGGAAGAGGGCCTGACCGGGTTCACCGGCGCAGCGGACTCGTGGGGTCAGGCGATGACGCTGGTCACCCTCGGGCGGATCGACCTCGCGATGCACGATGTCGCGGGTGCCGCGCGGCGCTTCGATGAGAGCTTCCGCCTCGCCTCGGCGGCAGGTGAGATGCTCGGGATCGTGATCGCACAGCATCATCGCGGGTGGCCGAAGTTCTTCGGCGGCGACATCGCGGGCGCCGAGGAGGACTTCGCAGAGTCGCTGGACACCTCGGTCGCGATGCGCCACGACGAGGGGATCGCGTACGGGCTCGAGGGCCTGGTGGCGATCCGCGCCGCCCGCGGCGACGCCGAGGGGGCCGGGCTGCTGCTCGGTGCCGCGCAGCGCCTGCGCCGCCGCACGGGGCTCCTGAATCCGGCGGAGCTCACTCTGTACGGCCCGGTCGTCGAGTCGCTGCGCCAGGGCGGTGGCGCCGACGCGCTGGATGCCGCGATCCTCGCGGGCGCTGACCTGCCCGTTCCGGAGGTGGTGGCCCGTGTCACCCATTGACCCGGGTGCGGATCGCGTCCTGCCCGTCACCCGGGTCGTCGCGGTCATCATCCTGCCCTTCCTCGTGGCGGCCGTGATCCTGCTCTTCGGCTTCCCCGACCGCACCGGCGAACTGTTCGCATGGCCGATCTCCCCGCCCCTTTCGGCGTACATGCTGGCTTCTGCATACGTCGGCGGCATCTGGTTCTTCGTCGGGGTCGCGGCGACGAAACGCTGGCACCGCGTCGCACCGGGCTTTCCCGCAGTCATCGTCTTCGCCGCAGCACTGCTGGTCGCGACGCTGCTTCACCTGGACCGGTTCACGCAGAACCTTTCGTTCTTCACCTGGATCGCGCTGTACGCGACGACGCCGTTCATCGTGGCGTGGCTGTGGTGGATGCAGCGGCGCAGCGACGACAGACAGCTCGAGTCCGCCGACTGCCGGGTCCCACGGGCGGTGCGGGCGATCATGGTCGCGGTCGGCGCGGCCTCGCTCGTCACGGGCGCCGTGCTGTTCCTCGCGCCGGCACTCGTGATCCCGGTGTGGGCGTGGGACCTCACGCCCCTCACCGCTCGCGTGCTCGGTGCGGTGCTCTCGCTGCCGGGAGTCGTCGCGGCCGGGTTCCTGCGCGACGATCGATGGACTTCTTTCCGCATCCTGTTCCAGGCGCAGCTGGTGAGCCTGCTCGCGATCGTGTGTTCGCTCATCGCAGGTCGCGATGCGCTGCACGCGGACCGGCTCGCGACCCCGGCATTCCTCGGGCTGGTCGCCGTCGCGCTGATCGGCTACGCGGCCCTGACGATCGCCATGGAACGGCGTATCCGCCACGCTCCCGCGGCGTCCGGCGTCGCGCGCTGAGGCGGCGCGGACAGGGGTATCCGGCGCCGCCCCGCAGGACTACTGTGCAGGCATGTCCACCAATGCTCGCAGAGGGACCCGAACCCTCGCCACTGCCGCCGGGGTCATCGTCGCCCTCGTCGCCCTGCTCTTCGGAGTCACTGCGCCCGCGCTCGCCGCGTGCCCCAGTACGCCCGTCGTCGAGAAGTACGTCGCGCTCGGCGACTCGTATGCGGCCGGCCAGGGTGCCGCCGCTCCGCTCGACTCCTGTCTGCGCAGCACGGCCGCCTATCCGGTGCT
>Ga0190272_10000728_pt1 | contig 16388 bp, 17 predicted proteins | sample Popmic504T_FD_133746 | JGI IMG/M metagenome (GOLD analysis project Ga0190272, IMG submission 133746) | Populus adjacent soil microbial communities from riparian zone of Shoshone River, Wyoming, USA - 504 T | ecosystem: Environmental > Terrestrial > Soil > Riparian zone | place: USA: Wyoming... | reverse complement strand
GCCGAGACGTTTGAGATTCTCGAACCAATCATGAACGTCTTGAATACGGCGCACGCAATGGGCGTGGTCCATCGTGACCTGAAACCGGAAAACATCATGATTGCCAATGCGGCTCCGGGGCGCGACTCTTCCGTGAAGCTGCTGGACCTGGGGATCGCCAAGATGCGCGAAATTGCCGGGGACGCATCCGGCACCACCGAATTGACGATGGCCGGCCAGGTTCTCGGCACGCCTTACTACATGTCGCCGGAACAGTGGGGCGAATTGTCGCGTGATGGAAATCCGGAGATCGATGGCCGCGCAGACATCTACAGTCTAGGTCTGGTTGCCTATCAAATGGTTAGCGGCGGACGAGCCTACTCGGGAACCACGCTTCATGAGTTGCGGCGCGAGCACATTCAGGTTAATCCAGCGCCATTGCGTGAGAAAATGCCGGATGTCTCGCAGGGTTTTAGCAACGTAATTGACCGGGCGATTGCAAAAGATCGTGATGACCGCCAGTCAACTGCCGGAGAGCTGGCGGCGCAGCTACGTTCCGCCTTGGTTGGCGGAGGTGATGGGTCAGGCGTTGACCGGACCATGCCCGACATTCCCCGTCCTGAAAGTTCTCATGCGAACACTCGGGAGATGGCAGCCGGTCTTGTAACTAAATCTGACGTAAACGCGGCGACGATAATCACGACAGATTCTGTTCCCACTTCCCCGCCAAGCACTGGGTTGCCACCCAGGCCAATGCAGGGAGCAACCCCTGTTTCTCCGATCGCTGCAGATCAAAAAACGCCTCACGTATACGTCCCTGATCTGGGGTCAAGCGTTACCGTTCAGCGTGCGCCTGCAACCCCGGCTGATTCACCCATGCCCAGCAAGAGTGGGGGCAAATCCTTTGCATTAATTGGCGGTGTCGTCCTGTTGCTAGTTCTCGCTGTGGTTGGGGTGGGCGGATTTTTTGCGTGGAAGTGGTTAAAGACCGGACCAGCTGGACCAGTTGAAGGATCGACGGGGGTCTCTGGTTCGACGAATCCTGCTGTACCGATCGAGGTTGGTCGTTACTGGCTGGAAGTTTTTCCCGACTCCGCCGCTGCCACGCTTTCGAAGGTTGCCGGCCCAGTGCCGCTCGTTTCGGGACAGACGTTTCGGTTTAAATTTGTCTTCGCCGAAGCCGGATATCTCTACATCATTGGACCAGGCGAAGAAAGCCAGCCGGTAATGTTTCTTACCGGAAAGCCGGCGCCCGAGTCAGGATTGAGCACGAATGCCGTGGCTGCGGGAACCGCCATTAGTTTTCCGGCGGGCTCATTTTCTGACGGAACGCCGCATTCAATCACCCTCGACAAGAAGCCTGGTATTGAAGCGTTTACTGTAATTTTTTCCAGGGAACCGCTAACCACTCCGGCATTTCTCAACTCGCAGGCAACTGGAAAACCCCTCGGCGATTCAGACAGGGCAGAACTCGCGAGTTTTCTCGCCAGTCACAAAACCAGCGAACCCGTCACGGAGCTAAACGAGAAGGATGCAAGCGCACCTTTTGTAGCTGTAAAATTACCCAAATCAAACGCACCCGGGGAGCCGGCCAATCCGATTGCATTTGAAGTTCGTATTCAACATAAGTAATCTCATTCCCGGTCTGAGTTAGACGAAGGAGAGTGTATTTGCATGAAGAGTAAGACATTATTGTTGGGATTGTTGCTTTCTCTGACGTGTCCCGGGTCAATGCAGACGTTAGTGGCTCAGGATGAAGACGTGCGCGGCGCATTTCTTACCACCAGGCCGAAAGCATCGGCGAAGGGGAAAACGAGTAGTGCGAGTACGAAACCCAGTCGACGCCGGCCAAAAACAGTGGCACCAAAGGCGGTAGACGCCTCCAACACCTCTGCCGGGAATACGAAAACTCCAGTCCAAACTCCTCCAAAAGTGGCGGCGGCACAGCGCATCGGTCTGGGGTTAACGCTATTCATGCGTGACTCAAACGGACTCTCAGTTCGGGTAGATCCGACCCGCGAATTTCGCAAGGGCGATCACGTCAGAGTCTTGCTGGAGAGCAACGCCGACGGCTACCTATACATTTTTAATACGACCGATGCCGGCACGCCGATGATGATCTATCCCGATCCTCAGTTAGACGAGGCAGGGAATTACATTCAGAGTCATGTGCCCGTAGAAATCCCTTCAAGCCTCGCCGCGGAAGAGAGGCTGAAATGGTTCACCTTCGATGCGAACCCTGGGATCGAGAAACTGCATTTTGTTTTCACGCGCGAACCGCTGGCGACAGTTCCCATCGAAGACGATTTGATTAGTTTCTGCCGCGACAATGCAACAGCGTGCCCCTGGGCACCCGGAGCGGAAGTGTGGGCCCGGATTCAAAAGCAAGCATCTGAATCCGGTCAAATCGCGAAACCGAAAGGGCTCGGCACAGCCCAGACGGGCGCAGAGCAGCAGGCAGCCACACGGGGAATTGGGCTCAACCGAGACGATGCCGAACCCTCGCTTATCATGCTGACGGCATCCACCGGTACCGATATGCTCGTCGCGACTATCGAGTTGGTTCATAAAGTCGCCAGCCTGGACACTGAAGAAGGCGCGGCCGAAGCCGTGGTCCAGGTCGAGGAACAACCAAAGCGCTAGAGCGAGGAGAATTTACAATGAGCGCCAACGGGAAGCAGGTTATCGCTTTCGTTTTATGTGCGAGTTTGCTCACTGCGTTCCCAGCCAGTGGCTCCGCGGCAGAACCAGAGGACGAGACTCGTCCTGTAGTCTCGCCCCTTGTTCCGCAAACAGACACCGCAGGGGCAGCACTAATTGAAGGACGACGCCTGCTCAAACGAGGTAAAGGCGATCAGGCCCTCAGCCAGCTTCAGAATGCCCTCAAACTGTATTCCGCCTCCAAAAACAATCACGGCATAGCTGCGGCGCACAAGGAGCTCGGTGATCTTTACCTGCGCCAGGGCCAGGATAAGACTGCGCTGGACCACTACCAACAGGCGCATAAAACATTGACCGGCGTTATGGGGAAGGAACAACGTGAGGACACCGCCGGCAGCGCCGCGGCCCGAATGGTGGATTCGAAGGCCGGCACAGTCGCTGAAACCGCCGCGAGCGCCAGAGACACGAGCTTCAACGCCAAACTCCTGCTGGCGAAGATTGGCGACACGAATTACCGTCTCGGTCGCATGGCCGAAGCAGCATCGGCCTATTCGCAGATGGATCCTAAAAAGCCGGAGAGTGCAGCCAAGAAAGCGGGCGGAATGTTTGGCAAGCTGGCCTCGGGCATTGCGATAGGAAACGCCACTGACAGCATCGCGCTGGGCTCAGCAGCTGAAGCGATTGGCGGCGCCCTCGTCGTCAAGAAAGAATTCGATCAGTATCGCGTGGCGATTGTTTACATGACCTACGAAGTCGGCATGGGCCGCATCGCGTTTGCCAACAACGATCTTGTAACCGCACAGACTCACTTCAAGAACGCGGCCGAGGCCGGCAAAGGCGCCTTGCCGATGATTGCCAATTTGGGACAAACGCGAAGGTTTCGGGCCGCAGCGCGCACCAGTCTTGCCGACGTCGTGTGGCGGCAGGGAAATTACAAAGAGGCTGCCAAGCAATACGAACAGGCAGCGAAGGGCGCTAAAGAAGATAAGCAGCTCGATCTGATGTGGCCGGCGCAGAGAGGATTGGGCCGCAGTCTTTGGTCGCAGGCAACTCTGGAAAAGGATGCAAAGAAGGCCCTCAAGTTGCGCGAAACAGCGGTTGGGCATTATCGCGGGGCGATCAACACAATCGAAACGCTACGCTCAGGTAGCCTGCGGGCTGATGAAGCTCGCACAACTTTTCTGGCCACCACCAAAGACGTCTTCGATGAAACTGCGACCGCTCTGGCCGAGATGGCGTTGTTCTCCTCTGCAACGCCCGGCGCACCCCTCGAAGGCAAGGGGCTCGAGTATGCGGCCGAAGGCTTCAGAGTTATCGAGCAATCGCGCGCGCGTTCTTTGCTGGATCTATTGAGTGAAACCGGCGCTTCCATTACCGAGGGTATTCCCGCCGACCTGCTTAAACGCAAGCAGGATAACCTCGATCGGCAGCAGGAAATCGCTGAAGACCTGATGGGGATTAGCCTCACGGATGACGAGAAGAAGACCAAACCATCGGCGCTCGAGGGACAACTGGACAAGCTGCAAACTGAGTTTGACGATCTTGAAAACAAGATCCGCATTGCCAGTCCGCGTTATGCAAGTCTCACTGCGGGCCAGCCGATGTCACTGGCCGATGTGCAACAACAAGTGCTTGACGACAAGACGGTGCTGCTGGAATACAGCCTTGGAAGTGACGCTTCGTATCTTTGGGCCGTCACGAAGTCAGGCGCATCGATTTACAAGCTTGCGCCACGGCCCACGATCGAGAAGCTAGCCACTGATCTGCGCGCTCAGCTCATTCCCACGAAACTTCAACGGCGCATCGTGGGCATTGATGTGATGGGCGACACTCGTGGTCTTGGCGTCAGCGCCACGCCGTTTGCTGAAGACGCCGCCGGCTTTGTCGCCGCTTCCAGCGCCCTGTACAAGGCCGTAGTCGAGCCGGCGGCATCGTCGATCAGCGACAAGCGCGTGCTGGTCGTAGCCGATGGTGCGTTGAACTACATTCCGTTTGAGGCATTGGTGAAGACTGCCGAAGCAACTGACTATTCGTCGCTTCCCTATCTGATTAAATCGAACGAAGTCGTCTATTCGCCATCAGCTTCGGTAATCGGCGCAATCCGAAAACAGGAGAGGTCGAAGACAGGCCGAACGATGCTGGTGGTAGCAGATCCGGTTTTCAACTCAAACGACGCACGCGCTCGCGGCGCAAGCGTTGCCCCAGGTTCCGCCGAGACACGCGGCCTGGGAATCGCGAGTGCCCTGACTGACGTAGCCGGCAAAGAGGCAGACACCAATGCGACAGCAAAGATGCAGGGTCTACCGTTGGCCCGGCTCGGCGGAACGAAACTCGAAGCCGACCAGATCGGCAAACTCGTGAAAGCGTCGGGCTCGCAGGCCGACCTGTGGCTGGACCTCGACGCGAGTGAAGGCAATCTCGAAACTCGCGATATCAGCAAGTATCAGTTTCTCCACATCGCCACGCACGGATTGTTGAATGCCGAGCGGCCGCAGTTTACCGGGCTTGTGCTTTCACTGGTTGGCAACAAGAGCGACGACGGCTTCCTGCGCACCGATGAAGTTTTTAATCTGCGACTTGGCTCTCCATTGGTAATTCTCTCCGCCTGCGAAACAGGATTGGGGAAAGAGAAGCGCGGGGAGGGTGTGATGGGCCTGACGCGTGCGTTTATGTATGCGGGAGCTCCGACGGTCGGCGTGAGTCTTTGGTCAGTGGCTGACAAGTCGACTGCAGACTTGATGACAGATTTCTATAAACGGCTGCTGTCTCCGGCGACGCCCGCTGGTTCCGCCGTCGCCCCCTCAGCCGCTATGCGCGACGCGCAGCTGGCGATGATTGACGGCAAGAAATACAGCGCGCCATTCTATTGGGCGCCTTTTATCCTCGTCGGCGACTGGCGCTAGAGCAAGGGTGCGAGCGCAGGTCCTGCCTTCAAACGGCTGAACTTCCTCGACGTATCGCTCCTCCCTCGCGGGCCAACAGTCGGTCACTTTTGAGGAAAGGCTCAAACCTCCCCCCCGGGATCCTCGGGGAGAATTCACCTTGATATCCCGTTCCCAGCTACGCAGGCTTACTTTGTGGTCAGTTTGTCGGTGCCGTGTCCGTAAGCTACTATCGAATCAGCAAGGCAAGCCAGCGAGGATTAGGGTGCATATGGAAAATCACTTTGTCAGGGTCAACGATACGGAATCCTTCAAGGCATTGACGGAGCGTTCAAACGATCGGCCCGTCGTCATTTTCAAACACAGCTTGACTTGCCCCGTAAGTTCGGCTGCATATGAACAGATGTCGCGGTATCAAGGCGAGGTGTCGCTGATTGAGGTACAGGTATCACGCCAACTTTCAAATGAGATCGAGGCCAAGCTGGGCGTGCCGCACGAGTCGCCCCAGGTTATCGTCTTGAGCAAAGGTCAGGCAGCCTGGAACGCGTCCCACTTCAAGATTACTGCAGAGTCAGTGGCGGAAGCTGTGGGAGAGGCAGTGGGCCGTAAGTAGGACAGACATTCCTGTCTGTCAGATCGCGGACTGAAGCGAGACATTGGACAGGCAGGAATGCCTGTCCTACCAAGACATGATTACGACTACTGAGCGACGCGGGCCCGCGATTGAGCCGCGCGAGATTAAACAGGAAGGCGAGTCGGGCCTGCGCATTACCTGGGCCGACGATTGTGTCTGCGTTTATACTGCGGCTGAACTTCGGCGCGCCTGCCCATGCGCACAGTGCGTAAACGAATGGACTGGCCAGCGGGTTTTGAAGCCCGAAGCGATTTCGGATGAGTTGACGATATCGAATCTCAGTGTGGTGGGGCGCTACGCATTAAACTTTCGCTGGAGCGATGGACACGAAACCGGGATTTACAGTTTCCGCTATTTGCGGGAGCTGGGCGATCGATAACGACGGACCACTGTCGACGGGTGACACATGAACGAACAAGACTTCTTTAATGAAAAACAGGAATTGAAAAAAGCCACTTTCAGCTGTCCTCATTGTCGCTCGCGAGACGAATATGACGTGCGTTGGTTGAAGCGAACTAAAAAGGCAGCTCCTCCACGCGGCGGCAACGAACAGGACCGCATGCGTTTTCAAAAGTCCCGCGATTACATGGTGCGTATTGACGATATGCTGGCGTGTCGGAGTTGCCGGCGCCGCTTCGATATTCCCAGCTCACAATCAGTCGTGTTTATCTAGCCCTTCGCCCAACCGTTGTAGTCACACCTTCCTTTGTTTCTGAGGGGTTTTGCACAAATACTAAATCCTACGGTGCGGCAAAAATTCGAATAACGCTGAAAGCGTTGGCTAACATCAGCCCAGGGTTTGCTTTGAAACCCTGGGTCCAAAAGTGCCCGAGGAATTGCCGCAACCCTGAAGGTTTGCGCGGCTCCGCGGTTTCAAACGTCTTCGCAACTCCTTCAGAGTTGCGTTTTCGATAATGAGGTGTTTCCCCCAGGGTTGCCTAAGCGCAACCCTGGGCTGGAATTAGCGAACGCTTGCAGCGTTGTTGGTTTCCTTTAGTCGTTTCCTGTCGAGCCTCAGTGCGAACAGCCGCAAAAATGTTGCAGCTGACACGTTGAGCGGACGAATACTCCCCTCGACCGCACGCCTTCTTCAATATCACTAGAGTAAATGACAACCCGACCGCGGCCTGGGCTTTGCACGCGCATCAGCGGAATATTCTTCAGTCAGCTTCAACGGGACACAGGTGTAGTGATGAACAACCAAGAATTCGCGGGAGCCAGCAAAACCAACACATCATTCCTATCGCCACTCGAACGGCGCCTCGCGCCCTTTGTGTTGCCGCGAATCCCCCAGTGGCTGGAAACTTACCACCTGACGATGCTCACCCTCGTTTGGTCGCTGCTAATCGTGCTCTTTAGTTACTTTGCTGCGACAAACCTGCGCTGGTTGTGGGCGGTGTCAGCCATGATCGCTTTGCAATGGGCGACTGATCATTACGACGGAAAGATTGGTAAGTTTCGCAATACCGGTTTAGTCAGGTGGGGATATTACATGGATCACCTGCTTGACTACTTTTTTCTCTGTTCCATCCTCATCGGCTATTCCTTTATCCTCCCGGAGAGCTCGCGCTTCCACTTGCTCCTCATGCTTGCGCTTTTTGCGGCCTACGATTTCAGCACCTTCCTTGCGTTTGCCGCGATGGACAAACTTCAGATTAGTTACCTGAAATTTGGACCCACTGAGTTTCGGCTCGCCTTGATTATTATTAACGGGCTGGTGGCGTCGTTTGGTACCCGGCACATGATCGGTAGTTTGAAATGGGTGAACGCCGGAGCGGCCGTCGGCTTATGCTTCCTTGTCTACTCGACTCAGAAAAAAATCTGGCGGATTGATATGGGAGCCAGGAAATTAGAAAAGGTCGTAACCGTAAAGCCAAGGTCTGAAAAATCGTACGTGGCTGCCGAAGAGTGTACGTATTGATACCAACTGCCCGGGAACCTCTCGATCGAACAGAATCAATCCATTCAGTTTAGCTCCCTCGTACTATTTGCTGAGACAGGACAATCCTAAATCTCCGTGCGGGCAGAAAGCGAAGCTAAAAAGGGACTCAGGCAGGCGCAAAGAGTCGGAAGTGAGCGGAATTTCAGTCTTACCTCGCTTCATTAGGGGCGGTGCAAACTCGTGGCTCGGCTTTTGCAGGGTGACGGATGCTGGAAAAAATGCAAGACTGTAGAGAACGAACGTTCCTTACCAGTCGGAATAAGAGACAACAACCAAGAATCACGGAACTCTTCTCCAGCAAGATCGTTTAAGTGAGACAAGTAAAATAGTAAAGGGCCCACCAGGCTGGGTGTAGAAATGTCAGAAAAGAAAACAATACGAGTAATTAAGAAGGACGAGCGGACGCGCAAGCAGAAGCCCGCTCCAAAAGAAGCCACGCCGCGCCAAACCGCGCGTGAAATGGTTCAGACCGTCACCAATTGGGTTAATGAACTTCAGCAGAAACGCCGCGTAGAAACCGCCAACGCCATCAAGCTGTTGCTGCCGGAGAATGCCCGCACCAGCGAGGCATAGAACTTCCTCCAAAAATTTCGCACTAATATCACACGACGGAAGCGAATCCTGTTCGTGTGGTCTTGGTGTGTCTGGGCTTCCGGCGCCTCTGACGTCGCCCGACATTGACACCGGATTCATGGGGCGATAGCTTTCCGCCATGAGTTCTCACGATATCGCTAAGTCAGGAAACGTCTCTCAGGCTTTCGTCGACAACGCTCGCTCGCTCCTCAGTGAGGAATATCTTCCTAAAATTGAGCGCTGCCTGGAAAAGCTGAGTAGTGAGCAGATCTGGTGGCGTCCCAATGAACAGTCGAACAGCATTGGGAACCTGATCCTTCACCTCTGTGGCAACGCGCGCCAATGGATAGTTTGCGGGTTGGGAGACGAAGCGGATAAACGCGAACGCCAGACTGAGTTCGACGAGCGCGACGGCATTCCCCGCGAGGAACTGCTTCAACTGCTCAAGGACACGATCGGCGACGTTGACAAGGTGTTGGCGGGTTTTGATGTTTGGCAGCTGCTAGAGGTCTACCAGATTCAGGGCACGGATTCCACCGCGCTGGCGGCCATCTTCCACGTGACCGAACATTTCTCAATGCACACCGGTCAAATCATTCTCGTCACGAAGATATTGGCGAATCTCGATCTCGTCTTCTACGACTTCTCCGACGGCAAGCCGACGCACACCTGGCACGAGCCACAGTCTTGACCAGAGCGAAGCCCGAGACCTTGCGCTAAAATCCATCTTTCAAAACCACGGCATTACCGTTTAAGATAAGAAGCCTAAGTTGAAATTGCGGATTGACAGGCGGGAATGCCTGTAACACTTTGAAGCAGAGGAGATCCTAAGCTGAATGACTTACGTCGTTGCTGAACCCTGTGTGAATTGCCGTTACACCGATTGCGCGCTCGTCTGTCCGGTTGAAGCGTTTCATCTTGACGATGACATGCTGCACATCAATCCTGAGACCTGTATCGATTGCGATGCTTGCGTGCCCGAATGTCCGGTAGAGGCCGTTTTCGCGGAAGCGAATGTGCCGCCCGAGTGGGCCCACTTCACCCAGATGAATGCGGATAAAGCCCTCAGCGGTTTACCCACGATCACGGCGCGACTGGATCCGCTTTGTGAATCAGTAGCGCATTAGCGATGGATATGAAATGAAAAAAGGCACTAAGCGTCTGCTGGGCGGCATTGCGTTGGCCGCCGGAGCTGTCGGCGCAGCGGGCGCGTTCATCAAGAAGAACAAGCGAATGGGAATTCAACCACAACGAGCGGCCAGCAAATCAGAAAACGTGTGGGCCAGGCCGGGAATGACGGTGACATTTCGCGCAGAGTTGATGCCGGGTCGAGACCGCGAGGCTAGAACGGCGCGCGTGAAGGAATTATTGCCGAGTGGTCGGGTGCTGTTGCACGAAGTGGCTGGCGAGCATGCGCAAAATGAATTTGATGCGATCAGGTGACTGCTGGTTTTAAGATCTTCCTACCATTCATAAGTCTTGCCGGACTCCATCACGCCGAGCCCCGGCACTTTCAACGCCTTAAGTTCCTCAATCACTGTTTCCCGATATGCCGGCTTTATATGGACCGCAAGAATATCCAGGCCGTTATGAGTCAGCTTACCTAACTCGCGTTTGAGCGAGGCGGGCGTGAAGTGGCGGGAAACTTCTGCGAGCTGGGCCATCGAATCGGGGAACGATGCTTCAATCAACAATGCCTGAAGACCCTGGGCGCGATTTACTATTTCCCAAAACTCTTCCGTTTCCGCCGTGTCTGAGCTGAACGCAACCGTTGACTTGCCATCTGAAATAACCAGGCCGACGGTCGGCACAATGTGATTGACGGCAACAGCCGTAACGCTGAGGTGAGCCACCTTGAAAGGTTCTCCGAGTGGTATGGGAACGTATTCCATAACCGGCCCACAATCATTCTTGAGTTCTGAGAATCGCGGGTAGACATTCCAGTTAAAAATGTCTCGCTCCAGGGACGAAATTACTTCCGGAGTCGCGTAGACGCGGACCGGTTCCGTCAGAGTGGGAAACAGGTCGTCGATAAAGATCGGCAGGCTGGCGATATGGTCCATGTGAGGATGCGTGACGATGATGTCCCGCACTCGCTCGCGCTGCGCGCTGCTCAAAGCCAGCGCAATGCTGCCGGCGTCAACCGCAACACTTTCGTCGATCAGAAAACACGTCAGACGTTGTTCGGGAGTTGAGTGGCCGTCGCTGTCAAAGGTGCTGGGTAGGAGTTGAATTCTCACGAATTTAGCTCAGGGGCAAAGGCCAACGTTGCGATTGCCGCGCCAGTATAAGTCAATCGATTGAAAATGGGCGAATTTTGTTGGGCCGTGTTTAGCGGATCAACTGGTCCTTAGTTGCTTCAACAAGCTTTCGAGCGCCTGCCGGTAAGCGGCTTCACGTTCGGCTGCATCGGCGGCTGAAATTCCGCGGGCCAACCGGCTGCGATGAAAAGCTAATTCACTTGCGGTCTGGTTCAACTGGCGGCGTGCGTGCCAGTGGCTGAGGCCGCCGCGAGAAAACGCATTGTAGGAAGCGCCCATGCGCCCGCGGATCGAACAGAGTTGGTTGTACTCTTCCTGCGACAGAAGACCGCCCTGAAAATCGGGCGTCAGAAATTCGCGAATCAGCTGTCCCTCGCGACGCAGACCAAGCGCAATAACAACAAACATGATTAAGAAAGCCGGGACCATTATTACGACATACATCAGAATGAATCCGAGGCCGCCGAAAAAGACCGCTGAACCATTCCAGATGCTGTGCATGGCGATGGCCGTGAGAATTCCGACTACAGGGACGACTAGTTTGACGAACAAATTCCGAGACTGGCGCGCGAGCCCTAGTCCGATTCCCGTCATGCTGGTAAACATCGGATGGGCAAATGGCGAGAGTGCCCCGCGGATGACGAAGACTAGTGTCAAGGTTTCGGTCCCGCCCTGCATCACCGCCTTGCCGTAGTAGAGAATGTTTTCCGTCATGGCAAAGCCGAGCCCAACCATCGCGGCATAGACGATCCCATCAATGACGCCGTCAAACTCATCTTTTTTCCAAAAGAAAAAGAGCAGAAGAATTATTGCTTTCGAGATCTCTTCAACGATAGGTGCGGAGATGACAGCGCCAAATGTCTGACCTGCGACAGCGTCGTTGGTCATTATTTCCACGGCGGCTCCGCTGACTGTGTTAATCAGGAAGGCAAAGAAAACTGCTACCAGGGCGCCCCAAAAGAACGCGGTCGCCAGCATCCACAAAGGCTCGGATTCGTAACGGTCAATCCAAATAACCAGGATTAGGTAGACCGGAACCGGCAGAATTGCGCAAACCATCCCAATCAGAAAAGCGACTGGTCCAGTTTCGACTCCGATCAAGAAAAGCACAATGAGCCCCAGCAGGAGGGCGACTAGCGCAGCTATGACACCAAAGATAACTTTGATCGCCATCCTGGCAGTGCCGCCGGTTTTTGGCGGCGGAGCGAAATTTGGGTTCACTGCATATGGGGACTGTTTGCTTTGCATCTTGTCCAGGCGTTGATGTTGGGTGTGTTTAGCTTGTGGTCCTGCGTTCCGTTTTTCGCGGCAGAGTATATAGGGTTGAATCCGGTAAGAGCGAGCTTTCGAAAGCACCGGGACTGGTTCAGTTTGCTTTGCGCTCTTTGCGAAAACCTTTGCGCTCTTTGCGGTAAAGGTTTAAAGAACAAGCAGAAACCGCAAAGGTCGCAAAGGCGGACGCAAAGTTCCGCAAAGAAATGCGTCTGATCGAATCAAACTGCACCAGTACCAAAGCACCTCAACAAAAAAGCACTTCGCTTAGCGCGCACACGTCTGGGCGCGACCCCCGTCTATCGAATAAGTTGCGCCGGTGATCCATGATGCGCGGTCGGAGGCCAGGAAAAGGATCAATTCGGCTACCTCGCTGGCGTCGCCAACCCGTCCGAGTGGATGCGTATCCTTCGAATGCTGCAGAAATGCCGCGTACTGTTCTGCGCTCATCCCGCCGCGTTTATGAATTTCAGTTACAACGACGCCAGGGTTAACTGCGTTTACGCGCACACCCTTGCTTGCCAGTTCCAGTGCAGCACAACGCGTTAACTGGTCCAGTCCGGCCTTCGAGACGCAGTAGGCCAGGACCCCGGGAAAGGCTCGCAAGCCCGTAACGCTTGAGACGTTTACGATGTTTCCGCGCCGCTCGATAATCGAGGGCAAAGCTTTTTGCATCAGCTGAAACACTGCGCGGAGATTGATGTTTAGCATGTTGTCCCACGCGTCTTCGGACGTGGTTTCAATTGTTCCCGAGGAAAGGTGACCAGCGGCGTTAATGAGGACATCAATCCCACCCAGTTCACTAACAGTCTGTGAAACCACCGCGTCGACGGATCCCGGCTTAGCCAAATCAGCTGCGATGGTTGTACTGTTGCCTCCGCCAGCGTTCATTGTTTCGCGCAGCTCGTTGAGAGCGTTTTGGTCGCGTCCGACTGCGGCCACGCGGGCGCCCGACTTGGTAAACCGCAACGCCGTCGCCTTTCCAATTCCCGAAGTGGCTCCAGTAACAAGCACGGTTTTGTTCGCAAATTCTTTGTCCATTAGGTTCCTTTTGTGGGCGGGCGTTCCGGTCCCTTAGCAGCAATGATATATTGACAGCATAATAGCCAAAAGCTGACTATGAGCAGGTGTTAATTTCGTCTGAACACGCATAGCCTCCCGACGGGCTTTCGGCATTCCGAATGAATCGTCGTGGGAGTATTCAACAGTTCCCTGAGAGAACCAATTGGGTAACAACTCCGCTCCAGACTTTTTTCCGAGATCTGCAAGGTCGCACCGGCACGACACCGGCGAACATCGCCGGCGCGCTTCCCGGGGTCGAATGCCTTCCAGCGCCGGATATCTGCTGGGAGCGTTTGTAGCTGCGATGGCCTTGTTTTTTGGGCTTTGGTGGATGCTTGTGAGCGGCGGCGATGAAGCGCCCTGGATTCCGGCCGGGCTTGCCGCCAGCGTCGTGCTTTTGGTAGCGCTTTCCGCGCGTGAAGTTATCATGCGCCGCGCCTGGACGCGATATTTGCTGGAGCAGGGAGGCGAGCGTTCGGCGAGGATGGGCAGCGAAGGGAAGAGTGGTTCGCGAAGCCCTCAGTCGGCATCGTTGCTTTCATCTGCGTGGCGAATCATTCAAAAACAATCGTTGGAGGCAGACGCCGAATCGAATCCTGAGTCTCACTTTGACGTCTTCCATCTTTGTCAGGATTATCTGTCCAGCGCCGACGAAGCGCTTCGTTCAAACAACTTACTGGCCGAAAAGAGAATTGCTATCAAGGCCGGCCAGGACCGTGTCAGGGCTTTGCAAAAACATCATCTGCTGACCTGGGCCAGGGATTCATCGCGTTCTCTTACTTACGACGCGCAACAGCGCGCCCGCACTTCCGACAAGATAGAAGCTGCCAATCGCGCTTTGCATTGTCTCGAGTCGGCTTTGAAGTTTTATCCGGATGAACTTGAGCTAAAGGAATCGAGTCTTGCGATCCAGGAGTTTGTTGGTTCGGTGAAGGTCGCGCACTGGGTTGAACTGGCCGAACGTTCAGCATTCAAAGGACACTATCGCCGCGCGATCGAGCGATACAAAGACGCGCTCTTTTATCTGAATCGTGAGACCGTGAAGGAAGAACTTCGGAAGCCCGGAGTGGAGCGGATTAGCCGGGAAATTGCAGCTTTGCAAAGTAGACTGGGTAACCAAAACAACGGTCGGAGGGAAGTTGCGACCGAGCAGGGGAATGGTACGGATCAGGAGGGGTAATGATTTCTCAACGTTGTCCGAAGTGCCGCAGTTCACGCATCAGGAAGGGCTATAAGCCTACGCCAATGCTCTTTCGTCTGGTTGGCATCCACCACCTTTTGTGCAATCATTGCAACCTGCTTTTCACAGGCTTTGCGGTTCCCTGGACTCTGGAGAGTCCCAAAAAGAAGGGCCGGAACCCGAAGGAAACCAACAGCGGCAAGCGAGCCGGCGCGTGAACGTTTGACCAAGGCTGAGTGGTTCGCTGGATTGAGCCTCGAAATGAGGCATCGTAAGGGACCTCCCAAACATCTTTGAGAGGTTAATTGTTGGATTTAAGCTTTTTGAGGTTGAAATGAAGAACTATTTATTGCTAATTGCGCTTCTCGTTAGTCTGACTTTACCCACCATCGTCGTCACGCAAGAGCAGAGTTCCCCTTCGATGCCCAGTCAGGGTCCGGAAGGTGTGGACGGGCACGGCATAAGAAACTACCTGCTCGGGCCCGGAGACGTTTTGGACGTCCGGGTCTTTGGGCAACCGGATTTAAACGCCATAGTTGAGATCGACACCGACGGGAATGTCAGCTCGCTCCCGTTTCTTGAGGCACCAATACCGGCGAGATGCCGCAACGAAAAAGAAGTCCAGAGGGAAATTGCAAAAGCCTATTCTAAATACATTAAGAATGCTCAGGTCAGCGTTCGCATCATAGAGCGAAAGAGCCGCATGCCCGCGACCGTCTATGGCGCCGTCCGAGTGCCAACGCGAGTTGATATGAAGCGTCGGGTCCGTCTCAATGAGTTGATGACTGCTTCCGGCGGATTTACGGAACGCGCTTCGGGAACCATTCAAGTAATCCACACTGAGCCGGTGATGTGTCCTCAGCCCGGCGAGGAAGCTGATGCCGCACCCATCGATGGAAACAACCTTCCTTTCCAAGTAGTTAAAATTGCTGACCTTAAGGCTGGCAAGACTCAGGCCAATCCCGTAATTCGACCCGGCGATTACATTATTGTCACCGAGGCTGAGCCGGTCTATATGATTGGCAGCGTGATGGCCCCACAGGGAATTTTCCTCCGCGACCAGCTAACTCTCAGCCGCGCAATCGCAATGGTTGGAGGCGTGAGGAAAGAAGCAAAGAGTAGCGATGTGAGAGTGTTCCGCCAAAAGCCCGGGGCAACGGATCAGGAAATTATCAGTGTGGACTACTCCGCTATCAAAAAGAACAAGAAGCCGGATTTCTTTCTGCAGGCTTATGACGTAGTGGAAGTTGGGGAAGCAAGTTACTTCTCGCCCGGAAGACTCGGTCCTACCCTGCTTGGAGCGGTAAGCGGCAGCTTGGGGACAGTGTTCACCAGCGGTGGGTCCAACATCGCAAACAAAGTGATCTATTAAGTGGAATGAGGGCCCTAGGGTCATCGAGGTTAAGAGTTCCGGGGAGTTTTAAGTGAAAACCAGAAATGTAAGCAACGCCAAACGCCGCCGCCGGACCACGGCTATTTTGTGGTCAGCAGTTTTTGCTATCGGTACCATAGCCCTGATTTATTTCGAAATGACGGCTTTGCTCTATATTTTGGCCACACTGGGCGTTTCGGCGATTCTCGTGATCGTGGCGATGGCTGACCTCTCGCGCGGCGAAAAACCTCCCGGCGGCATGGAAGCAGACGATTCAGCGGCAATTGGAAGCGGTATCGTTTCTACTTATGGAACCAATAAAGCCTGAGTAGAGTGCCCGAATATTAACCTTTCCTCACATGTTTTGGTGCGTTGTATTAAATATCACACCCACTCCTCAGGGACCCCTTGAGATAAAATCACTGGCACGGAAAAGTTGGTTGAAAGTTTAACCGGTCTGATGCATAATCCGCCTGCGTCCGCCTCCCCGGTGGACGAAGTGGTCGCGTGGGGGTGAGGACACGTGGCCTTAGGGTGGGGGCTGTGGGAGGCCCCCGCCCGCTTTTATTT
>Ga0190272_10000727_pt1 | contig 16396 bp, 16 predicted proteins | sample Popmic504T_FD_133746 | JGI IMG/M metagenome (GOLD analysis project Ga0190272, IMG submission 133746) | Populus adjacent soil microbial communities from riparian zone of Shoshone River, Wyoming, USA - 504 T | ecosystem: Environmental > Terrestrial > Soil > Riparian zone | place: USA: Wyoming... | reverse complement strand
TTACCCGCGCCCTTCCTCCCAGAAATGTGACTAGATAATCCCACTGGAACTCTATCCACTCCCGCACATCCACCCGTTCCTTCATACGTTTAGCTTAACTCTCAAGCTAAGTTAGTGCATATGCGGCTGAAGCCGGGGGCTACTGTCTTTCAGCGTGCTACGCACGCGTTGATCCGCGCTTAACTGAAGACCGTTGGGCTAAAGCCCGCCGCTCCACGATCGCTTTCACGTGTCACGGTCCGCGCTGAACGCACGATCGGTTCGAGGGGCGACCCTAACTGACGGGCGTTACCCGCTGGCACAAAACAAAAGCGCCGGCATTGCTGCCGGCGCTTTTGTCCATTGAAGGTGTAGCGGAGATTACTTCTGCTCGAGGGCCGCGAGGCGCTCTTCGAGGGAGGCGAGCTGGGCGCGGAGGACGTCGACTTCGGCGGTCTTCTTCTGCAGTTCCGCGGTGCGCTCCTCGAGCGCCTTGACGGCGGCCAGGCTCAGGCTGGCCAGGTCCTGCACGCCGATGCTGCCGTTGCCGACGCCGAGGTTGAAGGCGCTGTAGAAGTCTTCGGCCATCGGGCCGATGTGGCGGACTTCTTTGCCTTCGGTGATGTAGTTCCAGGTGGTGATGGGGATGTTGCGGATGGTGGCCAGGAGCTGCTCGCCGTCGACCGGGGCGAAGTTCTCCTTCGTCTCGCGGCTGGAGGTGCAGTTGAACACGCCGGAGCCGGCCGGCAGGTTGCAGCCGGTGGTGCCGCCGAGGTTCGTGCGGAAGCGGAAGCCGCCGGTGGCACGGGCAGCGAATTCGTTGTTGGCGGTGTTGCGGAACGTGTCGGCCGCGGCGGTCGCGGAACCGTCGCTCCAGATGAAGGTGCCGCTGAAGCCGTTGTTCGTCGCGAACTTGCCCATGGCCGTGGTGTGGTCCTGATCGGCGGTGACGTTGTAGCCCAGGGCCACGGCGGCAAGGCCGCGGATGTTGAAGGTATCGGGGTCGCACTTGCCGTTGATCAGCGGTCCGCCCGATTGCGCTTTGTTGCCGAAGGCGACGCCGTACGTATCGCAGACACGGTTGCCGGCGCCGGCCGAGAAGCCGGCCGCGCCTTTGACTTCGTTGCCGCTGCCGAAGGCGATGCTACTGGTGCTGCGGGCGAAGTTGGTGTCGCCGAAGGCCAGGGCATAGAGGCCCTCAGCGGTGGAGTTGCTGCCGCCGGCCCACGAAAAGAAGCCGACCGTCGCGTCGTCCCATTCGTTGTCGGCGTAGCCGGAGCGGAACGCGCCCTTGTACGAGTCCCACGAGGTGCGATAGCCCTTGCCCTGCATCGGCGAGGTGCCGATGCCGAGGTTGCCGGTGGCGACGAAGCTGCCGTTCTGGAAGACCTTGAACCAGGCCGGGGTGTGGCCGCCCGGGCCGGAGCAGCAGGTCGAGCCGCCGCGCAGGTTGATCATCGGGGCGGTGCCGTTGGCGTCGCCGACGGAGAGCTGCTCGGCGCCGGGGACGAATTTCACGAAGTTCGCATCGACCCAGGCCTTGTTGGTGGCGTCGCCGGCCGCGACCGGATTGCCGACGTTGGTGATCGGCTGGTTGTTCACGGAGAGGCCTCCCGTGAAGACGTTGGGACCGGTCCAGGTGTTGCCGCCACTCAGGGTGGGCAGGCCCGAGCTGGGGCCGTTCTCGAGGAAGTAACCGTTGATGTCGATGATGACGTGGGTGGACTCGCCGCTGAAGACGCTGACGGCACCGCCCGTTCCGGACGGGACGATGGCGGCGTTGGCGATGTTCTGGCCGGCGGAGTAATTGAGAGTAGAGACGACGGGCACGACCCCGCCCGCGGGGTAGACCTTGAGGAAGTTGGCCGAGGCCGGGACGACGACGGCGATGTTCAGGGAGTACGCGGCCACGTCGGGGATCCCGGCGCACGGACCGCTGTTCAGGTCGAAGGTGCGCGTGGCGCCGGCGGTGAAGGGAGGCCCGCCGTACGGTCCGGCGGCGTTGCGCGTGTCGACAAGGCGGCAGGGAACGATGGGAACGAAGCTACTCGGCTGCGACAGCGCGGCGTTGGCCTGGGTCTTCAGGCCACGCGACGAGGTTGCGGTCGAGTCGTTCAGTTGCCAGAACGGCACTTCCCATCCACGCAGCGGAACGTTGATTTCGGAGGGGGACTGGGCGGACAGCGGCAGGACGCAGACCGCCGCGGCGGCCAGCATCAGGTTGCGAAGAGTTGCTTTAAAGTTGATCACATCGTCTCCTTGTTGATCGTGAACCGAGCCGGCCGGCCGTGGGTGAGTCCCCGTCCCGCTCGACTTCATGGCTGCAATCTAGGCAGCCGTGCTTACGCCGCGCTTACGCTGCTTACACAAGGGGCCTGTAATCGCGACGTGGATAATTCGCGCATCATGCGCACCGCACTTCTCTGCCTCGCTCTTCTCATCGCCAGCCCGCTCGCCGCCGAGTCGTACGTAACCTCTCTTCCGAACGGGAGGGTCAAAGCCGACGTGATGCAGCCGGCCACTTCGCCGCGCGCCGCGGAGCTGTCGGCGAAGCTGCAGTCGGCCATCCTGGAGGATCGGGAGGCGCGGCCGGCGGATGCGCGGAAGGCGCAGGCCGAGGAGCGCGTCACGTGGAACGAACGGCTCGGCGTGACGCGCGACGAGTACGCGGAGCTGCAACGCGAGATGGGCGACGTGCGTCTCGCGAAGGCGTCCGAGGCGGACCTCGAGTTCGTCCACGCCTCGGACGGCCGCGTGATGTTGCGGGCCTCGCTCCCCGAACTGTCGGGGATCGTGTTCGACGGGAACAACGATTTCGTGGAGACGCCGTTCGGCCGCGCGACGGAGCGCTCCGAGGTGGTCGCCAGCGGCGAGCAGCGCGCCACGGGATCGTGGAGCGGCATGCGGTGGACGCTCGACGCGCCCGGCGAGACGGCGCTCACGGGAACGACGGTGAATCTGGCGATCGGCCGGCTGGTCGAGGACGGCCGCGGCATCCTCATTTACGAGGCGAAGAGCATCGAGACGGGCAAGGCGCCGCGACGCGTCAGCTACGTGCTGGTGTTCGATTGATTCCGTGTACGCCGGGACCGGAAGATCGCGCTGGAGTGATCAGGACGCGTTCGCGCAATCGCGGCACGTACAGCCGCCGAGGACGAAATTCACCTTGGTGAAGGCGTACGTGGCGTCGCCGTAGACGTCGCGGACCGCGTGTACGACGGTATGGATGGTGTTCTCTTGGTGATCCCCCGGCGGCAGTCTGTCACGAGTGCCCGTCGATGCGATGTCCGCTCGTGCCGACCTTCAATCCGGAAGAAATACGCGAGCGGTCAGCGGAACTGCCACCAGAGAAAGAGCGGCAGCAAGATGGAGACCACGACGCCGGTGACCCCGCCGACGATTTCCTGCATGACTTCCATTCCGGACTGGTCATTCCAGCGCTTCAACGTACGCCGGCGAAAGCCCGGCAGCAGGAGGAAGCGCCACCCGGCGAGCAAGTAGTAGACGCCGTCGAGGATTTCCATGGGCCGGACGATGACTATTGCCGCGGACGATCCTCGGGACGCAGGCTCCTGCCGACGTAGAGCATCGTGGCGATTCTGCGCAGGATTGGCTCGCCGTGATGGACGCCCTCGCCGAAATCACCCCGCGACGCCCAGTCTTCCATCGACCGCAGAAAGTCCTTGGTGGACGGCGTTTCCCAATGATCGGCCACGACACAGTCGTAGTAGCTGTGCCGCCGCTCCCGCTCGTGCGCTTCGAGGTCTTCGCGCATGGCGGTGAGAAAGCGGACGAACGAAGCTTCGTCGGTCACGGTCGCGAGCAGATCGTAGAGTGGTCCAGGCATAGATTCCTTTCGTGTTCATTCACGGCTGCGCAGTTCGCGAACAAGCTCTTCGGCTGACATGGTCTCGCCGCGTTCGCCCTGGGCGATGGACTCGAGAAGAATTGCCTCGAGCTCAGCGTCTACTTCGAACAGTTCTTCGCCGTCGCGGTTCTGCATGCCGCGGTCATTCTAAGGACAACGCTCGCACCACACCAACGGAACGCTGGCGTCACGCGGTTCCGCGGGAGCGTTGTGGAGTGCGGCGGCCTTAGCCCAACGGTCTTCAGTGAAGCGCGGATCAACGCGTGTGTAGCACGCTGAAAGACATTAGCCCCCGGCTTCAGCCGGGGGAATTGAGTGCCGATCAATCTCCAGCCCGCGTAGCGGGCGGCAGATCTGCCGCCCGCTACGCGGGCTGGAAACGTGGGTCCGCATTCCCCCCGGCTGAAAGCCGGGGGCTACTGTCTGTTGCCTGCTACGCAGGCCACGGCAAACACCGATGCGCCGTAACTGAAGACCGTTGGGCTTAGCCACCGCTTTCCTATTCGGTCGCATCGCTGCAGCACGCGTGCGGTTTCTGCCACGCGAATTAGAAAGCGGCGGCTTTAAGGCCGCCGCACTCCATAGAACGCTCCCGCGGACGCGTCAGCGCGCCGTGGTCGAGCCGCGCTTGACCGAGCGGGCCAGGCCGAGGGCTTCGAGGAGGAGGATGGTGTACCAGCCGAAGTCGAGCTGCCAGAACTTCCAGCCGAAGCGGGCGGACGAAGGGATGGCGTGGTGGTTCTGGTGCCAGTTCTCGCCCTGGAAGAAGTGGATGGGGGCGAGCCAGGCGATGTTCTGCGACGAGTCGGCGCCGGGCTCGCGGGCTTCGCGCATGTGGGCGATGCTGTTCACGAAGCACTGCGCGTGCAGCGACATGACCAGGCGCATGGCGCCGAGCCAGAAGAACGCGGGGACGCCGAAGGCGAGGCCGCCGAAGAGCGACACGGCCAGCATGGGGATCTGGATGCGGCTCCAGAAGCGGTACTCCGGCTTGTCGAGGTCGGGGGACCAGCGGCTCACCGGCACGTTTCCGGCCTGCCACAGCCAGCGGAGATGGGACCACCAGAAGCCGCCGATGGCGGGGCTGGAGATGTCCTCATGGGTCTCGACTTTGGCGTGGTGCTGGCGGTGGTTGGCCGTCCAGGAATCGGGCGAGCCGGAGCCGTTGAACATGGCGAAGAAGATCAGGATGTGCTTGACGACCGGGTTCAGCCGCAACGCGGTGTGCGACAGCGCGCGGTGATAGCAGACGGTGACGGCCAGTCCGCCGATCCAGCCGAGGGCGACCGTGGCGACGATCACTTTCCAGCCGGGTGTGGGGAAGAAGATCAGACCGATGGCGGCCAGGAGATGGATCGTGATGACGTAGAAAAACGTCGCACCGTCGCCCTTGGCAGGCTTCCACCACGGGGCGTTCCACGGCTCGGGGCCGAGGCTGGAGACGATGGGGGCTTCTGTGGGGCGGGGGGTGCGGGGTTGAGTCTGGGGCTGGGTCTGGGGTTCGGTCTGGGTGGGAACGTCAGTTGTGTCCAAGGTGCTCGCAGTCATCAGTCCCGACGATAACACGCTCATGGAACCGGTTAGTCCGCGGCCGGGTCCGGCAGACTGTCGGCGTTACTTCACCCGCGAGCGCACCATCGCCGCCAAGGCACGCAGCGGCTGGGCGTCCTTACCGAGGGGCTCGATGGCGGCGAGGGAAGTGTCGACGAGCTCCTCGCTCAGCTTGCGGGCGCCATCGACGCCGGCCAGCTTGACGAACGTCAGGCGCTGCTCGTCCTTGCCGACGTCTTTGCCGAGGGTCTCGGGGTTGGAGGTCACGTCGAGGACGTCGTCGGTGATCTGGAACGCCAGGCCGAGGTTCTTCGCGAAGACTTCGATACGCTGGAGCGGGGCGGAGTGAATGTTGGCGAGCATGCCGCCCACGGCCGCCGCGGCGACGAACAGTGCGCCGGTCTTGCGGGAGTGGATGAACTCCAGCGTGCCGAAGTCGAGTTTCGAGCCCTCGCTGTGCAGATCGACGGCCTCGCCGGCGATCGTGCCGTCCCAGCCGACCGCGTCGACGACGCGCTGCACGACCTGCTGCATCGGCCAGCGGCGCGGCGTGCATTCGGCGTGGTTCTCGACCACCAGTCCGTACGCGTGATTGAGCAGCGCCACGGCGGAGAGAATGGCCAGGTCTTCGCCGAACTCGCGGTGGAGCGTCGGCGCGCCGCGGCGGAGCACGGCGTCGTCCATGGCCGGGAGGTCATCGAGGATGAGCGACGAGGCGTGGATCATCTCCATGGCCGCGGCGGCGCGCACCAGACGCTCCGCTTTCGCACCGGCCGCCTCCCCTACCGCCATCACCAGCACGCCGCGGACGCGCTTGCCGGCCGAGGAGAGAGCGCGGCGCAGCGGGGCCTCGAGCGGAGCGGGCGCGGCCGGACGCAACTCCGCCAGAAATCGGTCGATCAGGGAGCGGCGGGAAGTGAAGTAATCGTTCACCGGGGGTCAGCGGGGTCATGTTAGCATCCGGCCTCGGGAACTCTATGCAGATGAGCCACTTCGGCCGGACTCAGCAAATGTGGGTCCTCATTCTTGCCTGCCTTTTTCTCTTCGCTCTCTTCCTCCTGCTGATTCCCGGAATCACCTTCGCCTTCTGGTGGAGAGCGTTCGTGGCCGGCGTGGCGGCGTCCCTGGCTTCGGTATTCATTTTCAACTGGTGGCTCAAGCGCGCGCTGCTGCGGCGTGAAGGCGTGATCTCCCTCATCCACCGCATCACCACCGGCGACCTTTCGCTGAGCGCGCGCGAGATCGGTGACCAGACCCAGTCGCTGCGGATGTCGGCCGCGATGCGCGGCCTGGTGGCGAACCTGGAGCGCACCATCCGCCGCTTCGGGCAGCTGGCCGCCGACGTGGCCCGGGCCAGCAATCAGATCAGCGGCCGCTCGCGCGTCCTGGCCCGCAGCGCCACGGAACAGCTCTCGTCCACCGAGGGCACCTCGGCGTCCGTGACGCAGATCGACCAGTCCATCAACAATGTGCGCCGCAGCATGGAAGACCTCTCCGCGAACGCGGAGGAGACGTCGACCTCCATCCTGCAGATGTCGGCCTCGATCGAGGAAGTGAGCCGCATCGCCGACACGCTGGCGGAGTTCGTCGAGCAGACCTCCTCGGCCATCGAAGAGATGGTGGCCTCGATCAATGAAGTGGCCACGAACACGGAGAGCTTCTCCTCGTTCGCGACGCAGACCGCGTCGTCAATGGTCGAAATGAACGCGACCACCGAGGAGATCCGGAACTCGGCCCGGCAATCGTCGGAGCTGGCGCGCTACGTCACCGACGCGGCGAACGAAGGACGCTCCGCGGTCGAAGGCACCGTCGACGGCATGCGCAAGATCCAGATCGCGGTCGACGAGGCCAAGATGGCGCTGACCGAGCTCGCCGAGCGCTCGCAGGAGATCGGCGACATCGTGCGCGTCATCGACGACATCGCCGGCCAGACCAACCTCCTCGCCCTCAACGCGGCCATCATCGCCGCGCAGGCGGGAGAGCGCGGACGCGGCTTCGCGGTCGTGGCGGACGAGATCCGCGACCTCTCCGAGCGCACCTCGGTGTCGACGGAAGAGATCCGCACGCTGATCCAGAACGTGCAGCGCGGCGTGGGACGGGCCTCGGACCAGATGACCGTCGGCGCGGACCGCGTGGCGGACGGCGTCGGCCTGACCGCGCGCGCCGTGCAGGTGCTGGACAAGATCCTCGAGCTCACGGACCGTTCCACGAACTCGATCTCCGAGATCGCGCGTGCGACCGAGGAACAGGCGCGCGGCAGCTCCGCGGCGACGGCGGCCATCGAGGAAGTGACGAAGATGGTCCAGACCACCGCCACGGCCACGCAGCAGCAGTCGCAGACCTCGCGCAAGATCGGCGAGCAGGCGTCGATGGTGCGCGACTACACCAAGCACCTCAAGCGGGCCATGGGCGAGCAGGAGACCGGCAGCCGGGCCATCAGCCGGGCCATGGAGAACATCATGGGACTCGTGCAGAGCGTGCTCGAGTCGACCTCCATCCTGGCCACGGAGAGCTCGGCCATCGTGAAGTCGATGGACGTGATCAAGCACGGCTCGCGCGAGTCGAACTTCGGCGTGGCGGACCTCAACCAGATGGCGGGGACGCTCAGCCACGAGTCGACGCTGCTCAAGCAGGAGCTGGCGCGCTTCACCCTCCCCGCCCCCAACCGCGGCGGCGCGCTGACGACGGCCAGCGTACTCTGGCAGCGGCTGACGTTCGACCCCGCGTACACCTCGGCCTCGGCGCTGGTGTTCATCTCGAAGGCGATCCATTCGACGCTGATCCGCTACGGCGAGGGGGCGGAGCTGATCCCCGACCTGGCCGAGCCGTGGGAAGTGCTCGAGCAGGGACATCTCTACCGCTTCCATCTCCGCCACGGCGTGCGCTTTCACAACGGCCGCACGCTGGAGGCGCGCGACGTGTACGAGTCGTTCCTCCGCCTGCTGCTGCCGGAGATGAAGTCGACCGGCGCGTGGATCCTGCGGAACGTGCGCGGCGCGGAGGACGTGCTGCAGGGACGGACGCGTGCGCTGGCCGGCATCGTGGTGAAGGACGCGCACACGTTCGAGATCCAGCTCACCGAGCCGCTGGCCTTTTTCCTCGCGCTGATGACGACGCCGGAGACGGCCATCATCCCGGCCGAGGAAGGGCGCGATGCGGAGCGGTACCGGCTGCGTGGGATCGGCACCGGTCCGTTCCAGGTCGAGCAGGCGGTGGAGGGGGAGCGCGTGCGGCTGGTGAAGAATCCGCACTACTTCGTCAGCGGCGAGCCGTACCTCGACGAGCTGACGTTCCGCCTCGACCTGCGCAGCTTCCGCGACGTCGCGGACGCATTCACCCGCGGAGAGCTCGACATCGCGCACGGCGTTCCGCCGAAGGTGGTCGCGGAGCTGCGCGATGACCCGCGCTACGCGGCCTACCTGCTGTCGTCGGTGCAGCTCCATACGTCGTACATCGGCTTCGATTCCTCGGCCGCGCCGTTCAACAAGGTCGAGGTGCGGCAGGCCATCAATCACGCGGTGAACCGCAAGCGGATCAACGAAGAGATCTTCGCCGGACTGTCGGCGGTCGCGGAGTCGCTCCTGCCGCCGGGCCTCCTCGGCTACGACGAGAACCTGCGCGGCTTCGAGTACGACCCGGCGCGCGCGCGGGAGCTGATGCAGCGCGCGGGCTACGGCAGCGGCTTCTCGGTGGAGTACCGCACGTGGGACACGGACGAGTTCCACAACTCGGGCCTGGTGCCGCTGCTGATCGAGGACCTGGCGGCGATCGGCATCCGCATCAACGTGACGCGGCACTCGGCCACGGACGCCAGCTCGCCGCGGGCGCAACGCGGGCACGGCCTGATCTACCTCGCCAACTGGTACGCCGACTTTCCGGACGCCGACAACTTCTTCTACATCTTCTTCCACAGCGACGCGACGTCGATCCGCGGCCTGTACTTCAACCGCCCCGAGATCGATGCGCAGATCGTGGAGGCCCGGCGGTCGAACGACGTCGAGCACCGCGCCGAGATCTACCGCTCGCTGAACCAGATGGTGATCCAGGAAGCGCCGATCGTCCCGCTCTTCCACGAGCGCCTGTTCGTCCTGCACAAGCCGACCGTGCGCGGCGTGCGCACCTCGCTGGTGCCGCCGCCAGTGCGGTATCACGATACGTGGGTGGAGGAGGCATGAGGGATGAGGGATGAGGGATGAGTGCGAGACGGGCGCGCTCGCCGACTCATACCTCAATCCTCGTACCTAGCCCCTGAGGAGGTATGCGGTTTGTGCCGAGACCGGCGCACTCGCCGACTCATACCTCATACCTCATCCCTCATACCTTCATGCCTTCGAATCTAAAAGTCCAAGCCACGCTGCTCACCGTGGCAATCCTCTTCACCTCGAACTACCTCATCTCCAAACTGGGGATGAAGGAGTTTGCTCCGCTTTCGTTTGCGTGGCTTCGTGTGGCGGGGTCGGCGCTGCTGTTGTGGGGGATCGCGCGGGGGGAACGGTTGCCGGAGGGGTCGGGACGGCGGGTGGTGCTGTTCTCCGTGCTGGCGGTGGTCATCAACCAGACCATGTTCCTCAGCGGGCTGGCCTTCACGACCGTGCAGGTGGCGGCGATCCTGATCACGTCCATCCCCGTCTTCGCCCTCGGCGCGGCGATCGCGATGGGGCACGAGAAGGCCACGGCGACGCGGGTCGGCGGCATCGCCCTGGCGTGCGCGGGGGCATTGCTGGTCGTCGGCGGCGAGGGATGGCACGGCACGGCGCAGTCGGTCATCGGCGCGGTGCTGATCCTCATCAACTGCCTGTCGTACGCGCTGTATCTGGTGGTCTCGAAGCCCGACATGGCCCACCTCTCCCCGCGCGCCTTGGTGGCGCGGATGTTCGCGGTCGGGACGCTGCTGATGCTGCCGATCTCGGCGATTCCGCTCTGGCGCGAGGACTGGGCGGCGATCTCTCCCCGGGCCTGGATGGCGCTGCTTCTGGTGATCCTCGGGCCGACGGTGGCGGCGTATCTCCTCCAGGCGTGGGCGCTTCAGTACGCCGACAGCTCCATCGTGGCGTCGTACGTCTATGTCCAGCCGGTGCTGGCCACGATCCTCGGGGCCCTTCTTTTCGACGAGGCCATCCGGCCGATCGTCCTGGTCGCCGGGGTGATGATTTGTGCGGGCGTCTGGACGGCCGGCCGTAAGATGTAAACGTTTCTGCCCGAATGCCGTCCAAGCAGCGTGAGAAGCAACGTGGCAGCGTTCCGCATGAGCGACGTCGACGAGCCCCTGACCGACCGCGAGCTGATCGACCAGACCCTGGCCGGTGACGGCAACGCGTTCGCGGTGATCGTGGAGCGCTTCCAGCGGAAGATTTTCCGCACGGCCCGGGCCATCGTCCGCGATGACATGGAGGCGGACAGCATCACGCAGGACACATTCGTCCAGGCCTACACTCACCTCAGCAAGTTCGAGGGGCGCGCCGAGCTGGAGACGTGGCTGACGCGCATCGCCATCAACCGCTCCCGCGACTCGCTGCGCCGCCGCCGCTTCGTCAGTCTCTTCACACTGCGCGACGACGGCGAGACCGAGACGATCATCGAGCCTGTCGACGAGCGCCCCGATCCGGAGCGCCAGTTCATGGCCTCGGAATTGCGCGTGGCCATCCGGCGCGCGGAGCGCACGCTCTCCGCGCAGCAGAAGACGATCTTTCGCCTCCGCCACTATGAAAACCTGCCGCTCGAGGAGATCGCCGATGCCCTCGGCCTCCGCGCCGGCACCGTGCGCGCCCACCTGTTCCGCGCCATCCACAAGGTCCGCAAGGAGCTCGCGGAATGGCGCTCGTCCAGAGATGTTCCGGAGATCAACCATGAAGCCGCACTTCAGTGAAGCCGACCTGCTCGAGACGTACTACACCGCCCCCGGCGAATCGATGCCGGTGATGATGCACCTCGCCGACTGCGCCGAGTGCGCGGCACGCTACGAGCGCCTGGAGGCGAAGATGCGCGGCCTGCACTCGTGCCACCACGACGAGAAGCCGGAGACATTCTGGTCCCGCCAGCGCATCTCGATCATGCGCCGCATCGATTCGCGGCGCGAGCGCCGCGTGTGGGTCGCCCGCGTGACGCGGATCGCGGCCGCGGCGATGCTGGTGTTCGTGCTCGGCGCGCTGGCCACGTGGGACCGGGTCGATCAGTCGCCGAGCCGTCCGGTCGTCCAGCAGACGACGGCGGCGGCGCAGTCCACGTCTCCCCTCGACGACTCGACGACCGGAAGACTGGAAGACTCGACCGATCCCTGGCAGTCCGACGAGCTCGAAGACTACTCGGCGATGGTGGAGTGGGAATCGTGGGTGGAAGACGGAGACCAATCCTCATGATCAGGCGTTTCCTCGTAGCGGCGATCCTCTTCGCCAGCGCCGCAATCGCAACCGCACAACCGATGGCCATGCCACCCGGCAAGTGGTGGCAGCGGCCGGAGATCGTGCAGGAGCTGCAGCTCACGACCGACCAGCAGCAGCGTCTCGACGCGGTGTTCCGCGCCGCCGCGAATGACCTCATCGATACGAAGGCTTCGATCGAGAAGCTGCAGCTGGCCATCCGCGGCGAACTCGATCGCTCCCCCATCCGCCGCGCGGAGCTCCAGCGCATCGTCGGCCAGCTCAACACCGCCCGCGGCCGCCTGTTCGAGCTGGAGTTGATGATGCTGGTGGACATGCGCGGGGTGCTGCAGGACGAGCAGTGGGTGAAGATCCGCACGCACCTCGACCGGATGCACGAGCAGCGGGGGAACGACCGGCGTCCCGGGCCGCCGAGACGGCGGCCCTGAGGGAGAGGGCGCAGACCGTGAAAACGTAGGGCGTGGCTTCAGCCCGCCTCCCCCGGGGGCGGGCGGGCTGAAGCTACGCCCTACGTCTACAATCCTCTCCGTGCTCGACGTCGTGCTGCGCAACGTCACCTTCCGCTATGACGCGTTCTCGCTTGACGTCACGCACACGTTTCCGCGCAGCACGCATACGTCGGTAGCCGGGCCCGCGGCATGCGGGGCATCAACGCTCCTGAAGCTCATCGCCGGAACGCTGAAACCACAGTCCGGTGACGTGCTGCTCGGGCAGCGGCGGGTGAACGACGTCAAGGCGGCCAACCGGCCGCTCCTGTTCGCGACGTCGGCCATCGACGTGCCAGGGCGCTGGAGCGTGCAGCACGCGCTCGTAGCGGCGGTGCGTACACGCAAGCTCGACCGCGAGGACCGTCATGAAGAGTTCCAGCTCGCCACCGGCAAGTGGGACCTCGGCGGGCTGCTTGAGCGGCGCATCTCCACGCTCTCTTCGACGGAGACCGCGCGCGTGCACTTTGCGCGGATCGAGCTGCTGCGCCCGGCGATCCTCATCGCCGACCGGCTGATGGAGAGCGTCAGCGCCTCCGCGCGTGCCGCGCTGGCCGACACGTTCTATCGCACGATGCGCGTGCACGGGACGACCGTCGTCTCCGCGCCGTCCTCGCACGAAGAGCTGGCGCTGACGGACGCGGTGATCGTGCTGAGCGCGGGACGCATCGTGCAGAGCGGCGCGCCGTCGGAAGTGTTCTCGCGTCCCGTTGACGAGGCGGCGGCGGTGGCGACCGGCGACGCGGACGAGATCCCGATCACGATCCGCGGCAAGGAAGTCGATTCCGTCATCGGCTCGTGGGAAGTCGATCCACCGCCTTTCCAGGGAAACGGCGTGGCCCTGGTCCGTCCGGCAGATTTTGCCCCGGCCAGGCCGGGCGAGGACTCGGACGTCATCTTCGGCGTGGAGGAAGCCGGCTTCACCCGCGGACGCTGGATCGCCCGCGGGATGCTGAGCGGCGGCGTGACGCTCCGCGTGGAGCTCCCGTTCGACGCCAGCATTCACAAGGGCCGCCTTCTGGCCTTGCGCTACGATCCGAGGCGGTTCACACTGATTCCGCGCGAGCGCTCAGCGCTGCAGACCTCGGTGCCGACGAATGTGATTCCACCAATGCACGAAACGAGGTAACGGGCGCGACGCTTGCAGACTCGGCCTCGGAAATCGCCAGTAGAGGCTTGGGAGTACCCCGAATTGATTCGAGCCCGCAAACCGTACCAGTTACGCAAGCTCCTGGTCATCGACGATGACGAGAAGCTCGTCGGCTACTACCGAGAGCTCCTGATTCCCTACGGGTTCGAAGTCCTCATCGCGCACAACGGCGAAGAGGCTATCCCGCTCGTGGAGAGGAATCCGGACATTCAGCTGGTCATCCTCGACCTCTCCATGCCCCGGATGGACGGCCGCCAATGGCTGCGCTGGTTCCGCGGCCAGCGCCAGGACTCACCGGTGATCGTGATCACCGGCTACAAGCTGGAACCCGCGGACGAGGACCTGCAGCCTTCGGTGGTCCTCGAAAAGCCGTTCCACGTCGCCGAGCTGCTGGACATGGTGGGCCTCTTCTGCGGCCTGGGCACGCCCATCGGGCGCGCAACGTAGCGGCGGCTCGCTCGCTGCCGCCAGCGCACGAGAGAACGACGGGAGGCCTCCGGCGGGCCGGTGCGACCGGCAGCGCTTGTTGGCCTAGCCTGAGCGCACACCTGTCGACGAAACACGTGTTTGCGCGACGTCATGGGCTCAACCAGCGCTGCCGGTCGTACCGGCCCGCCGGAGGCCTCCCGTCGCTCCCGTGGGTGGGGGCGGCCGCGAGCGACCGGCGCTACATCTGCGCCAGGAGCACGCCCGACTCGACCTTCTGCAGGTCGAGCTGCAGCGAGGCCATACTCTGCTGGATCTCGATGCGGACCGGGATGCGGCGGTCGTCATTCGTCAGCCAGACCGTCACGCCGCCGGACCACTTCTTCCCGCCCGGCGCGTCGACGATGTGGAACGCGCGCGCGGTGACAAGCTTCCCTTCGATCGTGAACGGCTTGCTCAGGCCCGGCTTGAAGACCACCGGGTACTCCTTGCCATCCGAGTAGATCGTGGTCTGGACCGGGGCAGCCAGGGTGGTGGCGTTCTGGCGGAGATAGACGATGGCCGTGAGGATGTCGCGCACCTCGTCGTTCGTCTCCGGCAGCTTCTTCACCCGGTTCTCGACTTCCTCGGGGGTCTGCTTGCGGATGCGCGCCAGACCCTTCACGTGGTCGAACACCGTCCGCTCGTTGCGCGACTTCTTCCCCCAGGCGTAGCCGTGGTAGGTCATGAGGGTCTTCGCACCGCCCTCGTTCATGTCCGACTCGTAGGCGTAAAACCCGCCCTGCTTGCCGTTCGGGGCCGTGATCAGCAGCTCGCTGTGGATGGTGTCGCCGAACGTCGTCTTCAGATTGCCGACGCCGCTGGTCGGAAACATGAGACCGGCAATCAGACGCACACCGCCACGCAGCCGCCAGGAGTAGCGAAACTCTTCAATACTCGGCGACGCCGCAAAGGCGGAGACGGACACGAGCATGGTGAGGGCGGCCGTAGCAATTGTGCGAATAATTGTCATGGTTGTCCGGTCGAACACTGGAGGTAGGACGGTTATTCACCGCTCAGGTTACATTTGCGCCAGCGCCTGCTCCACCTCGTCGATCACGTAGTCCGGTGTCGAAGAGCCCGCCGTGAGACCGACCACGCTGGCGTCCGCCAGCCACTGCCGGTCGATGTCGTCGGCGCCCTGGATCAGGTACGAGCGCTTGCTCTCGGCGCAGATCTCCCAGAGATGCTTCGTGTTGGCGCTCTTTTTTCCGCCGATGACGATGATCACGTCGACCTCAGGGTCGTCCGCCAGCACCTTGGCCGCGTCCTGGTTCTCCTTCGTGGCGTAGCAGATCGTATCGCCGCGCTCGACACGCGCAGCGCGCCGCTCGATGGCCTGCACCACGTCCTCGAAGTCCTCGGCGTTGAGGGTGGTCTGGTAGAAGATCTTCAGCTTGTCGTATTGCGACCAGTCGATCGTCTCCGCCTCGTCGATCTTCGAGACGATGTGGTAGATGGCGGGATCGAGGTCGTGCGTGTAACCGATGACCTCGCGATGCTTCGGATCGCCGATGAAGACGAGGTGATAGCCGGCGTCGAGGGCGGCTTTGGCCTCGCGATGGATGTCGTAGACGAACTTGCAGGTCGTGTCGAGGATCTTCAGGCCGCGCTCGCGGGCGGTCTCGTGGAACGAAGGCGGGACGCCGTGCGCGGAGAAGACGATGGTCGGCTCCTCGACCGTGGCGATGTCGTGGATGGTGCGGACGCCGAGGCGCTCCATCTCCTCGACGACGCGCTCGTTGTGAACCACCTGTCCGAGGATGGCGCCGCGGCCGCCGCCGGCAGCGAAGCGCTTGACCTTCAGGTCGGCGATGCGCACCCCGGAGCAGAAACCGTACTTCGCTGCCCGTTTCACTTTCATCAACGTGCGAAACAGTATCACTCAGCCACTACAATCCCCTGCCGGTGGCCGAGCCTCTTTTCACGCGCCGATTCCTCTTCCTCTGGCTATTCCAGTGCGCGACGTTCTTCTCGCTGTTCCAGCTCCTGCCGGTCATCCCGCTGCGGATCGTGGAGCTCGGCGGCACGCGCGCGACGGCGGGACTCTTCCTCTTCTTCTACACGCTGGCCAGCGCCTTCGCGGCGCCGGTGATGGGCACGGTCGCCGACCACATCGGACGGCGGCGGATGCTCGTCATCGCCTCGGTGCTATTCGTCTTCTTCTCGCTGGCGTACGGGCTCGTGCCGTGGCTGCCGCTGGTGATGGTGATTGCCGTCGTGCACGGCGCGCTCTGGTCGGCCATCCTCTCCGCGGCCGGGGCGATCATGACCGACTTCATCCCGCCCTCGCGGCGCACGGAAGGGCTGGCGTACTGGGGCCTCGCGCCGACCGCGGCCATCGCCATCGCCCCCGCCGTCGGGCTGTGGATCTATCAATTCGGCTGGTTCGTGCTGTGCGCGGAGATCGCGGCGATCTCGGCGCTCACTGCGGTCTGGGGCTCACGGCTCCCCGGCGGCACGACGCGGAACGCGGTGTCGATGCAGAAGCTCGAGTTCTGGGACTGGCGCGTCGTGCACG
>Ga0190272_10000726_pt1 | contig 16402 bp, 16 predicted proteins | sample Popmic504T_FD_133746 | JGI IMG/M metagenome (GOLD analysis project Ga0190272, IMG submission 133746) | Populus adjacent soil microbial communities from riparian zone of Shoshone River, Wyoming, USA - 504 T | ecosystem: Environmental > Terrestrial > Soil > Riparian zone | place: USA: Wyoming... | reverse complement strand
GAGGACGAAATCCGCGCCTCCGCGCTGCAGTTCGTGCGCAAGCTGTCCGGCTTCAACAAGCCTTCAGCGGCGAATGCGGCGGCGTTCGATCTTGCGGTCGAGGACGTCTCGGCGGCTGCGCGAAAACTGCTCGCCTCGCTGCATACGCATGCGCCTGCTCGCGATCGCGAGATCGAGGCGGAGAAGGCTCGCGAGCGGGCGCGGGAAAGATTCGCGTGAGGTGAGCGCCTCAGATCGCCCGATAACCGCCGTCCGCCATCAGCATTGCGCCGGTGACGTAAGAAGACAAATCGGAGGCGAGGAAAATCGCCGGTCCCACGATGTCCTCCGGCTTGCCGGCGCGGCCGAGCGGCGTGTGATCCATGAAAATCTTGATCAGCTCCGGATTGTTGGCGCGCACGTTCGCGTTCAATGGCGTTTCGATCAGCCCTGGCCCGATCGCATTGACGCGAACGCCATCCTTGCCAAGCTCGGCGGCGAGCGCGCGCGTGAAGCCGAGCACGCCGTGCTTCGAGGTGGTGTAGGCGAGGGAGTTCGGCGTGCGCACATGCATGAACGACTGGATCGAGCCGATGTTCACGATGCGGCCCTTGGTGGCGCGCAGGTGCTCGACGAAGGCGTGCGTCACGTTGAACACGCCGTTCAGGTTGATGGCCATGATGTCCTGCCAGTCCTTGACCACGGCGTCAGGGTCGGCGGTGAAAGCGTTGCGGCGGTTGATGCCGGCGTTGTTGACCAGAACCGAGATATTGCCGACCTCGCCCGCGACTTTTGTCGCCATCACGCGGCAGGCCTCGCGATCGGTCACGTCGAGTGTGAAGGCCTGCGCCTTGCCGCCGGCATTGAGGATTTGCTGGGCGGTCTCGGAGGCCGCATCGCCGTTCACATCGAGGATGACCACCCGCGCGCCTTCGCGCGCGTAGCCGAGCGCGATCGCGCGCCCGATGCCGGAGCCCGAGCCGGTGACGGCGGCGATGTGGTTTTCAAGCAGGCCGCTCATGAGTTTCCTCCACCCTTTGTCCGGGCGGAGGATAGCACGCTCGGGCGCGGAATGTGGGCGGCGCGGGCCGCCCACGGGGCAAAGGCCGCGCCCCGCGTTCTGCGGGACAGGTTTAACGCGTGACCGTCGCGCCGGAACCGTTGCGATCCGGCAACGCTCGCGCGTCTCCTTCATGTTAACGCTCCCGCGCCACCGAATGGCCTTCATTGGCGGCGAAGCCTTGCGTCCTCACCACACAGAAGGAAAAGTGATGACACGGGCTTTTGTATTCGCGGGCGTATTTTTCGCACTTGTCGCGGCTCCTCTGACGGCGCAGGCGCAGGGCATTCCGGGCGGCGCCGTGCACGGATTCCATGAAGGCAACCGCATCGCGGGTCCGGTCGGCGCGGTCGTCGGCACGGCGGTCGGCGGTGTGATCGGCGGCGTCGAAGGCGTGCTCGGCATCAACCAGCGCCCCGTCGCCTATTCGTCGGACTTCGCGGAAGCGCCGCCGCGCTCCTATCGCCAGCGCAAGGCGTGGCGCGGCAAGAAGAAGATTGCACGCCGCGCATATCGCTCGGGACCGCGCCCCGGTTACGTGAACTAGCATCGCATCGGCGGGCACGCATTGCGCTGCCCGCCTACACGCCCTGATCCTTGCGGAACGTCGGAAGGCCGATGCCGATTGCATCGAAGCCGCCGTCGACTGCGAGCGTCTGCCCGGTGATGTAGCTCGCGCGCTCGGAGGAGAGGAAGAAGATCGCCTCGGCGAGCTCTTCCTCCAGCCCGTAGCGGCCGAGCGGGATCGCGTCGTGATAGTCGGCGCGGATCGCCGGCGAATGCACCGCCTTCGCCATCGCGGTATCGACCGGGCCGGGCGCGACCGCGTTGACGCGGATGCCGCGCACGGAGAGCTCCAGCGCGAGCTGTTTGGTGAGATGGTCGAGCGCGGCCTTGCTGGTGCCATAGGCGATGCGCAGCGCCGAGGCGCGCAAGCCTGAAATCGACGTGATGTTGACGATGCTTGCGCGCTCGCGCATCAGCGGCACGGCGGCCTTCACCATCAGGAACGGGCCGGTCAGGTTGACGTCGAGCGTGCGCTGGAATTCGGCGAGCGTCGTGTCGAGCGCCGGCTTGAACACCGCATGGCCGGCATTGTTCACCAGCGCGTCGAGCGAGCCGAAGCGCGCTTTCACCCGCGCGATCGCGGCTTCGACCTGATCCGGCATCGCGACGTCGCAGGTGAGCGCCAGCGTGCGCTCCGGCTCGTTCAGCGCCGCAACGGCGCGTGCCAACGCCTCGCCATCGATATCGAGCAGCGCGACGCGAAAACCGTCGGCGAGGAATCGTTTTGCGGTCGCCAATCCGATGCCGCGCGCAGCGCCGGTGATGAGAGCGGATTTTGTCATGTGGAAAACCTTTCGCGATGGCGATGGCTTTGTAGCCCGCATGGAGCGAAGCGCAATGCGGGGCTGGCATTAGCCAACGCTCCGCCACCCGCTTGTCGTGGCGCGCGGGCTGCGCCTTGGTGTGTCGCCCCCTTGAAAAAGCGAGGGGGATGGAGCGCTGGACGGCGCTGGCGCGATTGACGGACGCGCCCGGTGACCCGTCTTGCGATCGGGTCCATCCACGAGGGATGACCGGCCATTGCGGAGGCCGGCTGCGCCTTCCGGCGCTCCATCGCGGCGTTTTCCGCAAGCTCTGCCTGAACCGATCCTGTCGGCAGTTGAGAGCCGCATCGCCGGCGCCGGGCCGCGCGTTTCGCGGAAATGCGGTTGCTCCTTGCTTTTAATCTCCTTGGAGACCGGGCCACGGTATCTGCCCCATTCCAGAGGCGAGCGTCCGCAACGGCGAAGGACCGCAAATCCACGTCAGCCAGCTCCTGGCGGGGGATCGTAGTGTCCCCGGGCGGAGCCCCGACGCCGCCCGGGTGCGTGCTGTGCGTCAGCACGGCCGCGGGCGCCGCACCCAGCCAGACGGAGAACCGCTCCGCTTGGCCACCGGAGGAGTTGAGCGCCGCATCTCCGGCGCCTCCTCCGGTTCGTCCCGCCATCACGACGCCTCATGAGAGCGCCCCTCAGCGGACGAGGTGAGGGAAGGATAGGCGGGCAGGAGATTAAAAGTCAAGTCCTAGGATGAACTATTTTTTCCCATATTGCTGCCGTAGGGTGGGCAGAGCGGTGCGGCGCGATGCGCTTGCTTCGCCCGCGCATTGCGCCTTACGCGCGACGTCCTTACGCTGGCGCTGCGAAGCGGTGGGAGGAGACGACATGGCACGGCGCCCGATAGGCGATTCCCGCACGCAGGCGGAAGCTGCGTTCAAGGCCGCGACCGCCAAGCCCATCGAGGCGCCCGCGGCGCCGCCGCCCTCGCTTCCGGGCGTCAAGGAAATGGTGTCGCTGCGCCTCGACCGCGACGTGCTCGATTTCTTTCAAGGCGACGGACCCGGCTGGCAGGACCGCATCAACGCAGCGCTGCGCAAGGCGGCGGGGAAGTAAGCGGCGGCGCGAAGTAGCCCGTGTGAGCGGAGCGAGATGCGGGACAGGAAAGTGGAAAGACACGGATATCGCTGCGCCATCCGGGCTACGCTTGCTAGGGTCGCCAGTGTGTGCTCGGCGCTGCGTGCTTTAACCGATCTTAAACTTCGCCTAGTTTTTCAGACAAGGCACGTCCGAAGATCCGGAACAACTGTATATCTTGCTGCAATTCTGATGGTCCACTAGAGCTCGCAAGCTTGATAGCATGCGCTATCGCGTTTCTTCTTCGAAAAAAATCGTCTATCCGGGAAGTAAGTTCCTTGGGTGCGTTTCCTGGGCCATCACAACCCAAATAATCAATCACCCCCCTGTTCGTTGCGGTGACCGCGCTAATTCCTGTAATTCCAATTACATTGAAAAGTCCATTAATTTGTGATGTGCGCATGTTACCTTCGTTGTGTGAAATCGACTCTCCAATATCTGCTCTTATTTCTTTCTTGAGACAGAATGCCGTTACCGCCGCGATTTGCTCATCGACCTGTCGCGTGTTGCTTTCAATCTCTGAGAAAGACGTTCGGGCCAAGGCTTCCAACGACCGCCGCCAGACGGCGGAGGCAATACGCTCCGGAAAGTCATTGATGCTGGTCGCTCGGTCGACCTGTTGACGGAAGGCGGCTCTCACCTGCTGCCTGACAAATTCCTCAAAGATGGCTGCCAATAGCAGCGTCGCTCCATTTCCAGCTGCAATCCTGACCCTCGGAGAGGTCACCGTTCCCGCAGCAGGGTTCGGCGAAGCCGCCATCTCTTGGAGCGCGTCTAGCTCAGCATTGAACTCATCGAATATGAGATCAAATTCGGTCGGCATTTCAAATGCCGGCTCCTTTCTTGAAGACGCTTTCCAACAAGGTTATTCGGTCTCGGACTGCCTGGGCCGTGTTCTGCTGGCCAGTAAGTAGAGTCGAATTCTCATTGCGACCATATGCGGCCTGAAGCGCCTTCTGAATCGCTCTAGCGTGCTTCTTCAATTCTGGTTGGTATTTCCAGAGGCGATGTAGCGCCACGAGTGTGGCATCGTAGATTGCGGCCGACACGCGTTGACGCCCTTTTTCGTCTGGAGGCAGCGCGAACGGATGCGGTCCGAAGATCTCGGCAGCTGCTTGTAGCCGCGATCTATATTCGTCCTTCAAGGCATCGACTTCATCGGAGGGGAGTTTGACGCGCGTTTCCATGGCGCGGTCCAGCATTGCTTTCATCGCTCCCCGAATATTCGCGGGATCACGGAGCGCGAAATAGCGCAAAACAAGCTGACAGTCGCCCATCGTTGAATACAGTGTATTCTTCTGGCGTTCTGGATTTTCATAGTAGTCGTTCGGATTGGTTTCTTTGTAGGGGGGGATACCAAAAATAGAAGTGAATAAATCGTCTCTCGCTAATTCGACAATAGCTTGATTGAAGTGGCCAGGGTAAATAGCATTCCGTATTTCTTGGGCATTTAGCTTTGTTCCCCCGGTATTAAGCCTATCAAATATGAAACGTCTCATATCAGTTATCGTGAACTGATTGCCCGCCTCACTGTCGCTCTCTAAGAGTAGAACTATCGCAGAGAGAGAGGCGCGGTCCAGCGCGCGGCGGACGCGAGGCGGTGCTTTGGGATAGCTTAGGCCATTCAAAGGGCCGAGAATCTGTAGGCCGGACAGACGGAAATCTCCCTCCAGAAATTCTTTGATCGCATTTAATCTCTGCTGACCGTCCATCACCTCGTATCTGGCTTCCGTATTCTCATACAAAAAAATGGGAGGAACGGGAATATTCAGAAGCAAAGACTCAATCAATCGAGATTTTTGTGTCGCGGCCCAACGGAGGCGTCTCTGGTACTCTGGGCGAATGTTTAGAATGTCTCCTTTAACAACCAGATCTTTTAACTGCGGAACCAGAAAATTGTTTGTCTGGTATACAATCCGAAATGCATGCTTGCTGAAGAATTCATCGGGGTCGACTTTGCTCGACGCGCGAATGGGGGTAACGAGTTCGGCTTCCTCGATACCTTCAACGTCAAATCCGGAGTCCGAGACATCGGCGCTCATTCGCTTTTCCCTATGATCCTTGGGCCGCTGCTTGGCCCGAAACAATGACGGGGCGGCCGGTCACCGGCAAGAGGCGACGTTCCAATCGAATGGCTCACAACGCCCTATTACTCTCCTTCACCCGCTCCGCATCCACATACACCTGCTCGCCCATCGCCTTGAACTTCTCGCTCATCTCCGCCATTCCCGCCTTCGCGAAGGCTTCCGCCTGCGCCGAAGCACCGGCGGACAAGTCCGCGGGCAAGCCGTCGGCGAGCACGCCGGACTGCGTCAGCCCCATCGCGTTCGGATCGTTCAACCCCTTCGCATAATCCCGCACATCCTGCGTGATCTTCATCGAGCAGAATTTCGGGCCGCACATGGAGCAGAAGTGCGCGACCTTGTGCGCCTCCTTGGGCAGCGTCTCGTCGTGGAATTGCTGCGCGCGGTCGGGGTCGAGGCCGAGGTTGAACTGGTCCTGCCAGCGGAAGTCGAAGCGCGCGCGTGACAACGCGTCGTCGCGCAGCTGCGCGCCCGGATGGCCCTTGGCGAGGTCGGCCGCGTGCGCGGCGATCTTGTAGGTGATGACGCCTTCCTTCACGTCGTCGCGGTCGGGCAGGCCGAGGTGCTCCTTCGGCGTCACGTAACAAAGCATCGCGCAGCCGAACCAGCCGATCATCGCGGCGCCGATGCCGCTCGTGATGTGGTCGTAGCCCGGCGCAATGTCGGTCGTGAGCGGCCCGAGCGTGTAGAACGGCGCCTCGCCGCATTCCTTGAGCTGCTTGTCCATGTTGATCTTGATCTTGTGCATCGGCACGTGGCCGGGGCCTTCGATCATCACCTGGCAGCCTTTCTTCCAGGCGATTTGCGTCAGTTCGCCGAGCGTTTCGAGTTCGGCGAATTGCGCGCGGTCGTTGGCGTCCGCGATCGAGCCGGGGCGCAGGCCATCGCCGAGCGAGAACGACACGTCATACTTGCGCATCAGGTCGCAGATCTCCTCGAAGCGCTCGTAGAGGAATGATTCCTTGTGACGGGACAGGCACCACTTCGCCATGATCGAGCCGCCGCGCGACACGATGCCGGTGACGCGGTTCGCGGTGAGCGGCACATAGGCGAGGCGCACGCCGGCGTGGATGGTGAAATAGTCGACGCCCTGTTCGCACTGCTCGATCAGCGTGTCCTTGTAACATTCCCAGTCGAGCTTGACGGGATCGCCGTCCACCTTCTCCAGCGCCTGATAGATCGGCACGGTGCCGATCGGCACCGGCGAGTTGCGCAGGATCCATTCGCGCGTGTTGTGGATGTTGCGCCCCGTCGAGAGGTCCATCACGGTGTCGGCGCCCCAGCGGATCGCCCACACCATCTTCTCGATTTCCTCTTCCACCGAGGAGGTAACGGCCGAGTTGCCGATGTTGGCGTTGATCTTCACCAGGAAGTTGCGGCCGATGATCATCGGCTCGAGTTCGCCGTGGTTGATGTTGGAGGGAATGATCGCGCGGCCGCGCGCGACCTCGTCGCGCACGAATTCCGGCGTGACGAAGGCGGGGAGCGCCGCGCCGAAGCTCTCGCCGTCCGCGAGCGTCGCCTGCGCGTTCTCGAGCATGGTCTTGCGGCCGATGTTCTCGCGCTCTGCGATGTAGATCATCTCCTTGGTGATGACGCCGGCGCGGGCCCATTCGAGTTGCGTCATCGGCGCATCGCCGATCGCGCGCATCGGCCTTGGCGTATTGGGGAAGTTGCGCGCCAGGTGCTTGCCGGTCACGTTGCCGTTATCCACCGGCTGGATCGGGCGGCCGTCGTATTCCTCCACGCCGCCGCGCTCGCGCACCCATTCGACGCGCGCGCGCTTGAGCCCGCGCTCGACATCGATGCCGGCAGTGTCGTCGGTGTAGACGCCCGAGGAGTCGTAGACCGCAACCGGCGGCTCGTTCGCCGAGGCATCGAGCATGATCTCGCGGATCGGCACGCGCAGTTCCGGCGCCGCATCCGGCACGCTGTAGGTCTTGCGCGATCCGGCGATCGGCCCGGTGGTCACCTTCGGGGTGACGAGTTCGGCGGCGGTAATCGGCTTGTTCATGGGTTTGCTCCCGTTGGGGCGAGTTATTTCAAATAGCCGAAGAAGCAGAGCACGGCGCCGATGGCGGTCCAGATTCCGGCGCTGATGTAGAGCAGGTTGGGCTTGTTGTGCAGCCGGGTCCCGATGATGATCAGGCGCTGCGGCGTGAGCAGACGGACGATGCCGCTGAACACCAGGAGCCAGCCGAGCAGCGTGACGATCACCGGCCAGTTTGCCACCCACACATTATGCGTGAGCACGATCGCGAGGCCGGCGGGCAGGATCATGAGGGCGGACAGGAACAACAGCGCCGGCGAGCGAAGGAATTCGTCGGCGATCGCCCGGAAGGTGCGCGCGTTGACCAGCAGGCTGACCCCGACGATGAGGAAAAACGGCCCGATCAGCTTCGCCAGGAAGATGGAAGCCTGCACGTGTCCTGTCCCTTCGCCGGCATGACCCGGATCAGGTTCAAAGGGTGCTCGCACGAACAGTGCAATCTCAGCCGGCTCTTAGCCGGCACCCCTCGGAACAGAGCTAATGTAGGCCGAATGGGGGAGGTGTCAACGTGCGGTGCGGGCACTTTCCCCTCTCCCGCTTGCGGGAGAGGGGAAAAAAGCGGAGCTAGAACTTCGACACCTCCACTTCCTTCGTCGTAATGAACTCCAGCAACGCGGGCTTTCCCTCCTGCGTCGCCTTGATGCCGCGCTTGATCGCCGGGAGGATGTCGGCGGGCTTCTCGATGCGCTCGCCGTAGCCGCCGAGCGCGCGCGCGAACGCCGCGTAGTCGCCCGAGATGTCGGTCGAGCGGTATTTCTCGGTCGACACCGGCATCACCTTCAACTCGATCGCCATCGAGAAGTTGTTCAGCAGGATCGACAGGATCGGGATGCGCTCGCGCACCGCCGCCTCGAAGTCCATGCCGGTGAAGCCGATCGCGGCGTCCCCCCACACATTGATGCAGAGCTTGTCGGGCTTGGCGAGCTTCGCGCCCATCGCAAATCCAAGTCCCGCTCCGAGCTGGGTGGTCTTGCCCCAGCCGATGTAAGAGAGCGGCGTTGTGCAGCGCCAGAACGGCGAGAGCTGGTCGCGCGGCGAACCGGCGTCATGCGTGATGATGGTGTTGGCGATGTCGACGGTGTGCTGCAGGTCCCACAGCACGCGGTAAGGCGAGAACGGCGACTCGTTGTGCGTGAGCTTCGGCATCCATTTGGCGAGCCAGGGGTCGTAACTCTCCTTGATCTCCTTCGCGACCGCCGAATGATCGCGCGGCGATTTCTGCGTGCGCGAGACTTCCTCGATCAGCGCCGTGAGCGCCAGCTTCGCGTCGCCCAGCACGGCGAGCGCGCAGGCCACATCCTTGTTGACGTCGGTCGCATCGATCGTGTTGTGGATGATCGTCTTGCCGGCCGGCATCGACACGCCGAAATTCGTCTGCGTGAAGGAACAGCCGATGCCGAGAATGAGATCAGACTCTTTCAGGAAATGATGCACCGGCGCAGGAATCGCGAGGCCGCCGGAGCCGAGCGAGAGCGGATGCGTTTCGGGAAACGCGCTCTTGCCCTGCAGTGAGGTAGTGACCGGAATGGCGAGCAGCTCGGCGAGCTGTTTCAACTCGCCCCACGCTTCCGCCCAATGCACGCCCTGGCCGGCGTAGAGCACCGGGCGCTTGGCGGCGAGCAGCATCTTGGCGGCTTCGCGGATGTCGTCCGGGTCGGGGCCTGAGCGCAGCGGCCGCGAGGCGACGTAATCGGACGGGTCGGCTTCCTCGTTCCACACATCGTTCGGCACCTCGACCAGCACCGGCCCGCCGCGCCCGGAGCGCAGCCGCGTGAAGGCGCGGCGCATGATCGCGGACAGCTCCTTGCCCGAGGTGACCGGCTCGGCCGACTTGGTGATGCCGCGCATCTGGACGCTGGAATTGTAATTGCGCTCGACCCAGGCGAGCCGGCGCGCATAACCGCCCGGCATCACGAGGATCGGCACCGACTCGCTCCACGCCTGCGCGACGCCGCCATAGGCGTTCTCGGTGCCGGGGCCATGCTGCATGACGAACACGCCCATCTGCCTGCCGGAGGTCACGCGCGACATCGCGTCGGCCATGTGCAGGCCGGTGCGCTCTTGCCGCACGATGATCGGCCGGATGCCGGCCGCGGCGCCGCGCTCGAGGATGTGGTTGACCGGATAGCCGATGATCGTCTCCACGCCCTCGCGGCGCAGGATTTCGGCGATGGCGTCGGAGACTTTCATGGTGGCGCTTCCCCTCTGTGTTGGAGGAAGCGTAGCCCGGATGGAGCGGCGGCGTCATCCGGGTAGCATTGCGCGTCGGGAATGACCGGCCCCGAATTTCGTTTCGCTCCATCCGGGCTACAACCCGTGAATTTCGGCTATTCCGCCGCTATTCGGCGTTCGTTTCATGGATGGGATAGTAAAATTTTGGCAGCGCGTTCAGGAGCCGTCGCGTGATGGTAGCAACTTCATTCCAGTCGAGGCGATTGCCAATTTTGGTATCTATCGTTGAACTGGCATCGGCGATGGCACCTTCATCCACATGAAGCCACTCGTCCCGTCTGCGGCCTTTGCCAAGAAAATATTCCACAGCATGCTCATTCATATCTCTGAGCGATTTTATTTCTCCTCGAAGCGAGTGGATTTCTGCGAACAGTGACTTGTCCAAGAAATTTAGTCTTAAGGCCCAATCGACGTGTTCTATCAGCTTGTAGGCCGAGATAAGAAATAGATGCCTTTCGTATTGGAACACCCTCATCGGCTCCGGCCAATCATTGTCTGGAGTTCGCATGACCTGCCTTGCCCGCTCGATTCTTTCCACTTGCACCATGACCGCTCGGGACCAACTTTGGATTCCCTCAAAGGACATAAATTTCTGATCTTCAATTTTCATGTGTCTCACCAATCGGAGCGTAGGGGGCTGGGGCCCCGGAGACGTGTCGACGACGCCTTACCCGCGCATTCCGCTTCGCCTCACGCTGACTATGAGCGCGCCCTACAAATGGTACTCCAAAACTTGAACGCCGGCCCGGGAGACCCGGACCGGCGTGGCCGCTCTGAGGCGGACCGACTTCTCGTGTGACGCCGAAGCGGCGCCTGATTTGTTACCGAAGCCGCAGGCTGACCGGCGCGGAAGTCATCGGCGCACTGGCGCGCTGATCGGCGTTGATCACGATCACCTTGGTGCCGACGTTCACGCGGCCGGCGAGATCGGTCACGTCCTCGTTGGTGAGGCGGATGCAGCCGGACGACACGCGCTGGCCGATGGTCGACGGGGCGTTGGTGCCGTGAATGCGATAGATCGTGTTGCCGAGATACATGGCGCGCGCGCCGAGCGGGTTGGTGACGCCACCGGCCATGAAGCGCGGCAGGTAGGGCTGGCGGGCGATCATTTCGGCGGGCGGGGTCCAATCCGGCCACTCGGCCTTCTTGGTGATGCGCTCCGTGCCGGACCAGCGGAAGCCGTCGCGGCCGACGCCGATGCCGTAGCGCATCGCACGGCCACCGGGCTGCACCAGATAGAGGAAGGTGTTCGCGGTATCGATGACGATGGTGCCGGGCGCTTCGCTGCCGTTGTAGGCGACGACCTGGCGCTTGAATTGCGCGGGCGTCTCGTAGCCCTGCTCGGTCTGCTCTTCGACCGGCGCCATCTGGTCGGCGCGCGAATAAACCTGATGCGACAGGCTCAGCGGAGCGGCGGTGGCCCAGTCGGCCATCAACACGCCTGTCGCGACGAGTGCACCGGTGAGGAAAGTCTTGATCATGGCCGCAACCCCTGTATCCGCCGTGTCTACGTTCGGCGCCCTCGTTTGTTCCCCGGGCGCGCTTGTCCATTAGTCGCGGAAGGCGCGGCGGCGGTTCAGGGCGGGGCAGGGGAACGGGTTAATCGCCGCCGAGCGCGGCGGTTCCAATTCAAGTCGAATTTTCAATAAGTTGGGGGACCGAGGGCGGGTGCCCAGGCAGGCGCGATACAGGAGATACACGATAGATGGCGGGCCGCCGCCGCGAATAGCTGGATTTCCGCATCCGGGGTTGAAGGCGGACAGGCGTTGTTGGTACTTCCGTCCGCATGGACCCGATCCCGTTGCGGTCTCGCGCGACGATTGAGCGCTTCAGCGAGGCCGGATACCTGAGCGCCAATCCTGACGTGCGCGCTGCGGTCGAGAAGGGCGTCTATTCGGCCGGCCTGGTGCATTTCAAGCGATATGGGGTGCGCGAAGGCCGCCAACAGGATGTCGACGCCGCAGCCGATATTTCGGCGCTTCGACGCGAGAAGCTGGCGCGGCTCGAGCCGTTCATTCGCACCGATGCGCCGATGCTCTGGCGCGACGGCAAAATGGACTTCCTCACCGTCGCGCTTCGCGAGGAAGCACGGATCACCGACACCGACAGCATCTCATTCAACGGATATGACGCCGCAGTCGGCGAGATGATCGCGCGCCACCGCGGCGGCCTTGTTCTCGATTGTGGAGCGGGGCGGCGGGACGCCTACTATCGCGATGTCGTGAATTTCGAGGTGGTCGACTACGATACCACCGACGTGCTCGGCATCGGTGAGCACCTTCCGTTTGTCGATGGCACCTTCGACGCGGCGATCTCGGTCGCGGTGCTGGAGCATGTCCGCGACCCGATCGGCTGCGCGCGAGAGATCTCGCGCGTCCTCAAGCCAGGCGGCGAACTTTTCTGCTCGATCCCTTTCCTTCAACCGCTGCACGGCTATCCGCACCACTATTTCAACGCGTCGTCGCAAGGCATCCGGCGGCTGTTTGAAGACGAGCTAGACGTGAAATCCGTCACCGTTTTCCCGTCGACGCATCCGATCCACGCCCTGTTCATGATCCTGTCGAGTTGGGAACGGGGCCTCGACGCCGGCGCCGCAAGGCGTTTTCGAAAGATGACGGTCGAGGACCTGCTGCAAAACCCTTACGACCAGCTGCGCGCGCCGCACTGCCAATTGTCGATCGAGAAGCAGCTTGAGCTGGCCTGCGCCACGGTACTGACTGCGACCAAGCGATAGATCGCCCATCGCCCGCGTCGACGCGGCAATTCCCCAAGCGGGGGGAGAAGGGAGCGCACCGCGCGCGGCTCGTCGTTACGGCTCAGTTCTTCGCCGGGGGCGGGGGCCTGGAGGCTAGGAAGCTCGGGCGCGCGAAGTGGCGTTCCATGTAGGCGGAAAGATTTTTCGCCGCGCCGAGCATCGCTTTGCCCTCCTCGAAGCGGTTCACGTAAAACAGCATCGGCAGGATGTTGATGTCGGCGAGCGTAAGGCCGTCGCCGACGAGATGGCCGGAAGCCACCGCCTTGTCGAGCACCGCGATCTGCGGCTTCATCTTCTCGGCCGCCGCGCCGATCGCCGCCATGTCGGGCTTGCCGGGCTCCTTGGGAAACGCGTAACCGACGACGTATTGGCGGACCATCACCTTGTCGAACTCGACATTGCCGAGCGAGACCCACTGCTCGACCTGCGCGGCGAGCTTCGGATCGTCCGGGATCACCTTCGGGCCGTCGAACACGCGATCGATATAGGTCGCGATCGCCTTGGACTCGCACAAGGTCACATCGCCGTGGCGCATCACCGGGATCTTGCCGAACGGATGCAGCGCATCGACATCCGGCGAGTGCGGCCGCGCGGGATTGAGTTCATAGGGCACGCCCTTTTCGGCGCACACCATGCGCACGACCCAGACGTAGTTCGACTGCGGTGCTCCGATGATTTCCAGCGCTGGCATTTGCGGCTCCCTTTTGAATTTCGGCACTATGGCACAACCTGTCGCAGCTTGCGTTCCCCGGCTGGCTGGCGTTCCATAGGCTCAAGAGCGGTCCAAAAGCCACGAGGGGTCCCGTCATGAATCGTATCGTTATCGCGTCGCTGCTGGCAGCGAGCGCACTCGTCTCCGTCGCCAAGGCGCAGGACGTGCCGACCATCCGCATCGGCTGGACCATTCCGGCCGAGGAGGCGAAATACTGGATGATGCGCCGGCCGGACCGTTTCCCGGACCTCGGCAAGAAATACAAAATCGAATGGTCGCAATTCCAGGGCACCTCGCCGATGTCGCAGGCGCTGATCGCGGGCGCGCTCGATTGCGCGACGCAGGGCGTGCTGCCGATCGCGCAAGGGATGGATAAAGGCACGTTCTCGACCTACGTGGTGGCGCAGCATGTCGGCGAGCGGCCGGGCAGCTTCTCGGTCTATTGGGCCGTGAAGGAGGACTCACCGATCAAGACGGTCGCGGACCTCAAGGGCAAGACCGTCGGCATCTCGATCATCGGCGGCGGCACGCATGGGCCGTTCGCGCTGATGCTCAAGCGCAACGGCGTCGACCCCGAGAAGGACATCAAGCTGGTCGAGGTCTCGTTCTCGCTCTCCGAGGACGCGTTGCGCGCGAGCCGCGTCGACTCCACCAACATGAACCAGCCGTTCGCGGCGCGCGCCGAGGCGAAGGGCGGCGTGCGCAAGCTGTTCTCGCTCGATCAGGCGGTGCCGAACATCGTGCACATCGTGGAGGCGTGCCGGAAGGATTTCGTCGACAAGAATCCCGAACTGGCGAAGCAATACGTCAAGGACATCACGGCGGGCCTGAAGATGGCGCTCGCGGATCGCGACGAGACGATGAAGGTCGTCTCCGAGATCACCAAGGCGCCGGTCGCGGTGCTCGACACGTATCTGCTGAAGGGCAATGACTTCGCGCGCGAACCGGGCGCGGCGCCGAACTTCGCCGGCATCCAGGCGATGTTCGACGTCTATACGGCTGAGAAGATGCTGGAGAAGAAGCTCGACGCGAATGCGCTGAAGCATCCGACGATCGTCGCGCCGATTGAGTGAACCTGTGTCCCGGGCGCACTGCGGCGCGAAGTGCCGCAGTGCAGACCCGGGATCGCCAAGCACTGAGCGTGAAGTTTTGGACGGTCCCGCATCTGCGATGCACCGCCAAGAAGCGCTGCATCGCGTGCGGGACACAAGATCACTCAGGCCACACGACTCCGCCCGCATGCGTGACCGCCCCCGCGTCCGCCTGTCCGACACACTGCGCGTACTTCGCCAATAGCCCCGCGGTGTGACGCGGTGCTGGCGCAGTCCACACGGCGCGGCGGCGCGCAAGTTCGGCATCGTCGATCAGCACGTCGAGGCGGCGCGTATCGGCATCGATGCGGATGCGGTCGCCGTTCTGAACCAGCGCGAGTGGCCCGCCGACCGCAGCCTCCGGCGCGATATGCCCCACGCAGATGCCGCGCGTCGCGCCTGAGAAGCGGCCGTCGGTGAGCAGCGCGACCTTCTCGCCCATCTGCTGGCCGTAGATCAGCGCCGTGACGCCGAGCATCTCGCGCATGCCGGGCCCGCCGCGCGGGCCCTCATGGCGGATCACCAGAACGTCGCCCGCCGCGTAGATGCGGCTGCGAACGGCGGCGGCGCAATCGTCTTCGGAATCAAAAACACGCGCGGTGCCTTCGAAGGTGCGCGCCTTCAGTCCGGCGACCTTGAGCAGCGCGCCGTCGGGCGCGAGGTTTCCCTTCAGCACGACAAGCCCGCCATCGGGACGCAGCGCGTTACTCACAGCGCGCACGACCTGGCCATCGGGGGAGGGCGCCTCGCCATGTTCCTCGCGCAAGCTGCGGCCGGTCACCGTCAGGCAATCGCCCTCTATGTGCCCGCACTCGATCAGCGCGCGGATGATCACCGACACGCCGCCATGCTCGTACACGTCCTTTGCGAGATATTGTCCGCCCGGACGCAGATCGCCGATCAGTGGCGTGCGCGCGAACACCGCCGCCACGTCGTCCACGGTGAAACGGATACCGGCCTCGTTGGCGATCGCCGGGATGTGCAGCGCCGCGTTGGTCGAGCCGCCGGTCGCCGCCACGATGGCGCTCGCGTTCTCCAGCGCGCGCCGCGTGACCAGATCGCGCGGCAGCGGCCCGCCGCGTTTCAGAATCTTCATCACGATGTGTCCGGCGCGCTTCGCAATCGCGAGCCGCTCGGAATAAACCCCCGGCACCATCGCGGAATTCGGCACGGTCAGCCCGAGCGCCTCCGCCACCATCGCCATCGTGTTGGCGGTGAACTGCCCCGCGCAGGCGCCGACGCTCGGCTTGCAGGCGCGCTCGAGCACTGCGAGGTCGGCCTCGCTCATCGCGCCGGTCTGCACCGCGCCCACGCCCTCATAGGCATCGAGCACGGTCACGTCGCGCCCCTGGAAGCGGCCGGGCAGCGCGGCGCCGCCATACACGAACACGCCGGGCACGTTGCAGCGCACGAGCCCCATCATGGCGCCGGGCAGGGTCTTGTCGCAACCGCCGAACGCCACAAGCCCGTCATACGCGTGGCCCTGCACCACGGCTTCGATCGAGTCGGCGATCAGCTCGCGGGAAACCAGCGAGAACTTCATGCCCTCGTGATTCATGCCGATGCCGTCGGACACCGAGATGGTGGTGAATTCGCGGGGGGTGCCGCCGGCAGCGGTAACCCCGTCCTTCGCGGCATCGGCCTGCGGCCCGTGCGTCATGTTGCATGGCGTGGTCTCGCCTTTCTGACTGACCACGCCGATCATAGGCTTGGCGATCGCCGCATCGTCGAGTCCCATCGCCCGCATGAAGGCGCGATGCGGCGTGCGGTCGAGGCCGTCGGTGGTGATGCGCGAGCGCAGCCGCATGCTTCAGGTCGCCTGCGTCTCGGCCTGCGCGGACGCGCCGGCATCGAGAATGTGGCGGACCTTGCGCGTCAACGCATCGGCGGTGAACGGCTTGGTGAGGAGATCGATGTCGGGATCGAGCCGGCCGTGATGGATGATGGCGTTGCGGGTATAGCCGGTCATGAACAGCACCT
>Ga0190272_10000724_pt1 | contig 16435 bp, 10 predicted proteins | sample Popmic504T_FD_133746 | JGI IMG/M metagenome (GOLD analysis project Ga0190272, IMG submission 133746) | Populus adjacent soil microbial communities from riparian zone of Shoshone River, Wyoming, USA - 504 T | ecosystem: Environmental > Terrestrial > Soil > Riparian zone | place: USA: Wyoming... | reverse complement strand
TTTTTGGGCAGAACCCGCAGTCCACGGAGAACAAGGCGGACCAGACCCTTCGAAGTACCGGCCGCGTCAATCCATCGACGCTCGGGATGGAGTTTGATCTTCCACTTGGCAATTACCCCGGCCGGGGTATCAATGTTCCGATCTCCATGAGTTATTCGTCAAAGCTGTGGCGATTCGATTTCGCCGGTAATTACCCTAATACGCTTGAACCCAGCGGATGCAGCACTTATTACAACGCCAAATATGCGGAGAATTCGGCGTCGGGCTGGACCTCGAGCCTCGCGATCCCGTACATCGAGTATGTCGGGCTCGATAATACGTTCACACAGCAAGGTTTCCCCCGTAATGCTAACGCCCACTGCGGTATAGGATCCAACAACGATCCGAATTATGTATACCGGATAATGGTGCACCTGCCGGGCGGGGAAACTCACGAGATGCTTGTGGCCTCTGGAGCGAGTTGGAACAATACTTTTTACTCCACTGACGGTTCCAATCTCAAATACGTGGAAGACTCGACTAATAATACCTACCGCCTGCTTATGCCGGACGGCTCCTACTATGATTTTGCGACGGGGAATACGGTTCAGATGAATGGCTCGACCGTACGTAAAGGAACCAAATATTCCGACCGCAATGGAAATCACATAAGCTACAATTCCAGTGGTGTCTGGACGGATACCATGGGACGAACATTCGAGGCTCCATTCGGCCTCGCGGCGCCCACGTCGCCGACCACAGCCGAAAGTCCCATAACCTACTCAATGCCCGGAATGACGGGAACCTACAAATTCCAGTGGAAAAATTTGAAAGGCAGCTCGGCCGCGGAAAGCGCTCTGACGGACTGGACCCAGAATCTGAAGTATTCCGGCGGCATGTACCAGATCTACCAGGCTCCTTGGTGGGCGTATCAAGCCAGTGGCACCACCCTGTTTCTGGGAAAAATTCTCTCAACCGGGCTGTTCAATCCTGTTGTTCTTACCGAGATCGAACTGCCCACGGGTGCGAAATACAAATTTACATACGATATTTACGGCCGGATCGAGCGGATAGATTACCCGACCGGTGGCGAGGAGCGCTTTACCTATTCCCAGATCAAACCGCTTTCGTACTCCGAGCAATATAATATTGCGGACCAGGCCAATTACGGCGTAACGCACCGGGAAGTCTATGAAACCGCCGGTTCCGGCACGCCGTATGAATGGGATTATGCCATAACCGAAAATGGAGCAGGAGGTTACAAGGTAAGCACTACCGCGCCGGACGGCACCGAGTCGCAGAGATTCCTTCACCGCGGCGACGAAGCCTGTGTCGGATGCGAAGAAGGGGCTTGGGGTAATGACAATGCGCTTGCCGGAATGGCATACGAGGAACGGCAGTTCTCGAGCTCCGGCGCCCTTCTCTCTCGCAAGCTTACTCATTGGACGAAATCCACCATCGTCTATGACCAGGCCTACCACATAGACTGGAGTCCGCGCGTCGACCACGAGGAGAATTACACATACGATTCGAGCGGAAACGGTGTTTACTCCACGACAAAATACGAATACGAGGGCGATCTCAGCAGCATCGCCACGCCCGTTCTGGCCAATAAGACGATCCAATGGGGTTATCAAACCACCTCGGGAGGAGGATCGATAACTCCTTCGGCAACGCCGTCTGCCTCGGCAACCCCAGTGCCGACCCCCGTCCCATCGGGGTCACCTGTCAGCACCGTGGAATCCACGTACCTCGTTAATGATGCCGCCTATATTACGACGGCAAGTTATTACCTTAATCAGAACATGGCAGGTCTTGTAACGGAAACGAGGATCAAGGACGGCGGCGGCAATCTAAAGGCAAAAAGCCGGACCGAGTATGATCAGGTGAGCATCTATCCGCTGCTGACGGATGTTTCGTCAACTCGCTGGACGGACCCGAATTCGAATTACCGGGGGCTTGTCACTACGAATAGAAGTTGGTCGGACGTTGATAATAACCTGTATTTCGACAAGTACACTCAATACGACCGGCTCGGCAATGTTCGAAAGGCATGGGACGCCAGGGGCAATCTCTCGCAGGTCGAATATTCTTCGACTTACGACCACGCCTACCCAACAAAAACAACTTCACCGATACCCGGGGGAAACGGTTCTACGACCGCGTTCGAGACGACGATAGTTTATGACGTTAATACGGGATTGCCTGTTTCGACCACGGATCCGAACGGGCTTGAAACGCGGATGGAATACGACGACCCGCTACTTCGTCCGACAAAGGTAAGCCGTTATCACAACAACCAACCGGTCGGAGGGGCCACGGAGACTTCCTACGGCGCGGGAACATCCGAATCGACCCGCTGGGTCAAAGTCAGATCGCAGATCGACGAGCAAAAGTGGAAGGAAGCTTACACCTGGTTCGACGGTTTGGGCAGGACAAATAAATCGCAAAGTATCGATTCAAACGGCGATATATTTATTGAGACTTTGTTCGATAATGTCGGCCGGGTGTGGAAAACAAGCAATCCGTACCGCACGGGCGACACGATACTGTGGACGGAGAACTTTTACGATACCGCCGGACGCCTGGTCAAGGTAAAGACACCGGACAATTCGGAAGTCGAAACCGAGTACGGGATCGCGGCCACAGGCAGCCGGATCGGCACGGTTGTAACGGTCACGGACCAGGCCGAAAAACAAAGGCGTTCGATAACGAATTCTTTAGGTCAACTGACAAGGGTCGACGAGCCGAACGATGCCGGGCAATTAGGGGCAATCAGTGCCCCAAATCAGGATACGCTTTATGCTTACGACACGCTCGGTAATCTCACAACGGTCACCCAGGGAGTTCAAACACGTTCATTTGCATATGACTCACTTTCGAGGCTGAAATCGGCGATAAACCCTGAATCGGGAACTATAAGTTATCAATACGATAACAACGGAAATTTGACGCAAAAGAGCCAGCAGAGAAGCGGTAGTATAACAGTAGGGACGGCTTATACGTACGATGCATTGAACCGCGTCACGCAGAGAAGCTACTCCGGCGAGTCGGTATATACCACCCCGACGGTTACCTATAATTACGATAATGTAACGAACGCTAAAGGTAAGCTGACCAAGATCGTTACGGGAAATGTATCCACGCCGTTTTCGGTTACGGAATATCAGTCGTTCGACGAGCTCGGACGGGTTACTCAGAGCCAGCAGACCACGGACGGAACGGCATATAACCCGATGACCTATACCTACAATCTGTCGGGCGCTATGATCGAGCAAGCCTATCCCTCGGGCAGGATCGTCAAAAATGTATTAGATAGCGACGGTGACCTCTTCGCCGTTAAGAGTAAAAAGAATTCGGCGGCGGGCTATTGGAACTATGCCGAAAGTTTTACTTACAACGCGGCCGGCGCCGTCACCTCGATGCAGTTGGGTAACGGGCACTGGGAATCGACTCAAGTTAACAACAGATTACAGCCCACACGGATCGCTCTCGGAAAAACCGTAGGGACGGTTGACCTGCTAAAACTCGATTATTCCTACGGCACGAACGCAAACAACGGAAACATTCAGTCTCAAACCATTACCGTCAGCGGCACGTCGGGATTTACAGCGGTCCAGAACTACACATATGACTCGCTGAATCGCATCAAGGATGCTGATGAGAAGCCGCAAGGCTGGACGAGCACTAATTGCGCGGGCGACCCGACCAAATGTTGGAAACAAACATTTACCTACGACCGCTACGGCAACCGGCGGTTTGACGAGGCGAACACGACGATGCCCACATCGTTTGTGAACCCCGCAGTTACCAATCCGACGATCAGTACTACCAACAACCGGCTTTCCTCGTCGGGCTATACATATGACTATTCGGGAAACCTCACGGCAGACGCCGGAGGGCAGACCTACATCTACGACGGCGAGAATAAACAGATCGAGGTCAAGAATTCGAGCAGCGTCACGCTTGGGCAGTATTTTTATGACGGTGACGGCAAGCGTGTAAAGAAGGTCGTTCCAAATGGAGAAACAACTATCTTTGTTTATGATTCATCTGGGAAGATGGTGGCGGAATATTCAACAGTGTTAAATCAGACACCACAGGTCAGCTATTTGACAAACGATCATCTCGGAAGTCCGAGAATCAACGCGGATCAAAACGGTGAGGTTATTTCAAGGCACGATTATCATCCATTTGGTGAAGAGATCACAGGCGGCTTAAGGTCTGGAACTTTAGGCTATGTTGCAGATGATAACAGGAAACAGTTCACCCGATATGAACGAGACCAAGAAACCGATCTCGACTTTGCTCAGGCGAGAATGTTCGGAAGTTCTCTAGGACGTTTTACTTCGCCTGACCCATACAAAATTGTTGCTGAAATTCAATTGGAAGAAAATGAAGAAAAAGCCAGAAAGAAATTAAAAGTTTACTTGAGTCAACCACAGCAATGGAATCGTTATGCCTACGTGATAAATAATCCGATGAAATATACTGATCCAACAGGCGAAGTAATCTGGGCAAGAGGATCAAAGGAAGAACGAAACGCAATCTATCTTGAAATTTTAAATGTGCTTGGCGATGAAACAAATAATCTGACAGTTACCTCAGAGGAGGTTAGAATGGAAGATGGGTCTACCGCAACAAAAATATATATAAGTGACGCTGATGCCAAACTATTGGCAGGAGAAGTTTTTCCTGAAAATGGGGTTGTAAATAAAGGAATGGCTGCACTTTTAGCTAAAGGAGGAAAAAATATAGAAGCCAGATTTGATGGACAATTTATTAATATGAGAAAGGAATCAAGGTCGCTTAATGAGCTAGGTAGCAGTCCTGCGGAAACCCTTCCTGCATATGTACATCCGGACGGACGCCATCAAGTAGTTCTTGAAGCGGATGCTGCAGCGCAAATGAATTCTGATAGAATGCGTCAACAAACTAAAAATCTTTCTAACGACGGAAAGCCCCTCACATTCAATAGAACGATGATTTTCGCACATGAACTTGGAGAGGCCTATAATGCGATTGGTGGACCTGGCGATGCGGCCGTACAGTTCGAAAACACTATCAGAGCTAGAGATCCAAATAATAAGCAAAGAAGGAGTAAACATTAATGATAAGATCCGGTATTTTAATTCTCGTATTGTCAGTAATATTATTCTTGTCTTTAGCCCCTTCTTGTAAGAAAGAAGTTAATAGCAACACGCAGGAAAAATCAGATAGCTGGGAAGTATTAACAAATAGCCCATTAAAGGAAATAGTTCCAATAGATATAAACATAATCTTTTTTGATGTGGATACTGGTATCTCACAAGGAATGTCGGCTGTAAGAAAAACTACCGACGGGGGCAAAACCTGGGATCTTCTTCATAATTTTGAAAAAACAAGCGTTTCATCACTTGTTTTCACAAAAAATAATGTTTTTTGGTCAGTCGGTTCGACATTTAATGATGAAAAGTATAAGCCTGTTATTTTAAATTCTGATGATAGAGGAGTTACTTGGCAACAAATTATTTTTGATAAGAAAGACTCAGAAAAAATAGACAAAAAGTTTACCGGCTTTAGTGATATTTGTTTTGACCCGACAGGAAAGAGTTGGATTATTGGAAGCGGCGGCATAGTGGAGAGTTTGATTAAGGGACAAAAATTTGAAGTTACTAATATTTTTCTCACCAAAGAAGAATTATATAGCGTATCCTGCAGTGATGAAGGAGATGTTTGGGCGGTTGGAAATGAAGGGGCTATTTACCATTTCCAGAACGATTGGAAAAAGAAAGAAAGAAATAAAGACTATACTTTCGAGAAAGTGAAACTAATAGGATATGATGTCTGGCTATTAGGTTACAAGAGATCTACGGATGATAAAGGCATTTCAGGAATACTTTTGAAAAGTACAGACAGAGGAAATTCCTGGGAAGATAAAACCCCCGCAAATGCTCCCGGGCTAAACGATTTGCACCTAAAGAATGGGATAGGTTGGTTAATCGGGGACAATGGAAGTGTTTATTATTCAGATAATAATGGCGATTCCTGGGAAAAACAGAAAAGTCTGACAAAAAATAACCTAAGTAATATTTATTATTTGGATACGGAAAATATTTGGATAGGCGGTGCTAATCAAACTATTCTAAGATATAAAGCTAATTCAGCAGCGCAATAAAATCTGCACAGGCGACGCCCGGTAGATGGTAGTGTCCCAGGGACGGGACACTTCATCCTCCTTCGATAACCCTATTATCCAGTATATTTCGGACTATCTCCGCTGTCCCAATTTCGTGTCATTCCGGGACAGCGCGGGACAAATACAACGCTTTAGCCTGTCCAAAACTACACATATGACTCGCTGAATCGCATCAAGGATGCCGACGAGAAGCCGCAAGGCTGGACGAGCATTAATTATACGGGCGATCCCATTAAATGCTGGAAACAAAAAAAGGCCGTTCCGACAGTTATTTGACAAAAGATAACCTGGGAAGCCCGAGGATCAATACCAATGAAAGCGGGGGGTGATATCCTAGACAATGTTTCGATAATAATTCAGATGTTGGGTCAGTCCGTCTCTTATATTGTAGGCATCTTAAATAATAGATTATGAGAAAAGAGTTCTTTATTTTTCTGCAATTTATTTTGATCTTGGTATTGACCTGTTGTGGGTATTTCGGTTTATTATTGCTTCAAAATAAAACCACATTAGCATTGGTGACTGAAAGCGTACAATTAACCGGGAATTGGGCACTGTCTTTCACAGGCGTGAGCCTCTTATGGTTCGCCGCTTACGTTATCTTTCCGAGCAGTAAAAATGATGATCTCGTTTACGCTAACAAGGCTCCTTCGCTTGTAAACGCAGGGGTGTCACAAACGATCAAGTATTGTGTAATTGCAACGATCTCCGCTTTAATCTCATTCGGAATTTTTATTTTTCAAGCTAGTCCAAACGTAAATATTGCAGACCAATGGCAGGGGTTTCAGCATATATTTTTCGCTTTTCTCCTGGGTTTCTTTGGATTGAGTTTACTGCGATTAGGAATAATCTATATCAAGGGAAAAAGACAGATCATTAAGAACTCTTCCGATAAAACCTAAATAAATGGGAGCGGATTCTAAATCTTAAGCTTCACTCTTAGTCCCTGATCGATGTTCGGGGTATAGGCCGTTGAAAGACTGGACTACTGAGGCATGACAGGGCAGCAACCCGTCAATCCCCTTAGCTGCTTTTTACATTCATGAAGGAGCAGAGAACCTTGATTTCGCTCGGCAAAAAAAGAGAAGGAACAACCTTGAATCAAACCGCATACGGATTTGCTCATAAAGCCGCGATCACAAGGGAAGACAAGATCCACGATCAACTAAAAATGGTTGGTAGAAAAGCAGGTGGTACAATTCGTTCATCCGCACCAAAGAACCAAAAGTGGGGAATTATGAATATTTGTGGATTAGTCTTAATAATGTCGACGATGCTTTTTCATCCTTGTGGCGATGAGTGCAAAAAAGTCAAAAATCCTAAACCTGTAGATTCCTGGATGGAGGTAGTTCTTGCTGAAACCTACACAGTAAAAATTTTACAAGGAAGTATTGTAGATAGTAATGATAGGCCGATCTCAGATGCGTTAATTGAAATTATCAACGTTTCTGAAGATGGCGAAGGTAAGATAATTTATGTCTGCAAAACAAAAAAAAAGGTAAATTTCACTTTAAGAAATTAAGAGAAGGTAAATATGAAATAAGAGTTAGTTTAGAAGGTCATGACAGGACTTCAGTGAGAGTTACCGTTTCGAAGAACTCTCTATCTGATGAGGAAATTGTAATTCCTATGAAAGTTAGCAGTTAGATAGATCTAAGCACTTCATTCAAAAACTTACGCTCTGATAATCGTGGTTTGTTGAACGACGATAATTACGGTCGATCGCGCCTTTTCAGTCACCGAATACCAGGCGTTCGATGTGCTTGGTAGGGTCACGCAGAGCCGCCAGACGACCGATGGGAGCGAGTATAATCTGATGACACATATAATCTCTTCGGCGTGCTGGTCGAGCAAATCTATCCCTCGGGCAGAGTTGTAAAAAATACTTTCGATCAGGACGGCGAACTGACGCAGGTACGGAGCAAAAAGAGCTCCACTGTGGGCTACTGGACGTATGCCGATGCGATTACCCGCAATTCGGCCGGGGCGATTACAAAAATGCAGCTCGGTAATGGGCACTGGGAATCGACGACATTCAACAACCGCTTGCAGCCGACACAGATCGCCTTGGGCGTAACCCCCGGTGATACGAATCTGTTACGACTCGATTTCACTTACGGCACTACCCAAAATAACGGTAACATTCAATCGCAAACTATAACCGTGCCGGCCGCTGGCGGGACTTCCGGGTTTACGGCTGTCCAGAACTATACCTACGACAACCTGAATCGCCTCAAGTCCGCGGATGAGAAGCCCTCGGGTTGGACAAGCACGAATTGTTCCAGCGACCCGACCAAGTGCTGGAAACAGACGTTTACCTACGACCGTTACGGCAATCGCAATTTTGATGAGAACAACACGACGACTCTGACGAAAAGCTGCGGTTCCTCACCAAGTTTCACTGTCTGCCCGGTGGATCGAAAGGTTCAGAACCCGGAAATAGTTCCCTCGAACAATCGAATAAAAGAAGATCAGGATGGTGACAGCGTTGCGGACTATACGTTTGATGCTACGGGCAATACCACAAAACAAGCCAACGGAATGACGTTCGTCTATGATGGCAATAGCAAGCAGACGGAAGTTTGGAAGGGAAGCCTTCGTGTAGGAGAGTATGTCTATGACGGTGATGGAAAAAGGGTCAAGAAAAAGGCTTATGACCAGTACGGCGTGATTAAGGAAACAACCATCTTCGTCTATGATTCATCCGGGAAGATAGTGGCAGAGTATTCGACCGCGTTGAATCCGACACCGCAGGTCAGCTATTTGACAAACGATCATCTTGGAAGTCCGAGGATCAATACGAATGAAAATGGAGCGGTTATCTCCCGTCACGATTACCATCCTTTTGGGGAAGAGGTCTTAACGAATCAGAGAACTGCTGGGGTGGGTTACGCGTCCGATGATAACAGAAAACAGTTTACCGGGTATGAACGGGATAATGAAATAGAACTGGATTTTGCACAGGCTCGTTACTACAATACGGCGCATGGCAGGTTCACGACAGTTGATCCGCTGGCGGCGTCGGCCTCGCAATCTGACCCTCAAACATTCAACCGGTACGTCTATGTTCGGAACTCGCCTTTGGTGATGACCGACCCGACCGGAATGATCGGTGATTTTTTCAGCGATACCGGGGTTTGGCTCGCCCACGACGGTAAAGATGACGGAAAAGTCTATTTTGCCAGGCTAATGGAGGACAGAGGTGCCGAAGTTGATCTTTACAGGGACAGTATTCGAAAAACGACGCTTGACGAAGTAATCAAAACCCAAAACCGAGCAGTTCCCCTTACACCAGGCACCGACAATCCTGTTGCAGAGCTGGTGAACGCAGTTGCCGAGAATACCGAGACCAAAAGCCGAACGGTACGGATGGCCGCCGCAGTTGCTGGCGCTACCGGTGTTTGTATCGGGACGGCGGGGGCAGGATGTGCCCCTGCCGTAAGGGTCGCGACATCGATCATTGAGGCTGAGATGTCGACCGCTCAAGAGGAGGTGACAACTCCAGATAGTACTCTTGAGCCAGGGCCGTTTGCCGGAGACTCAGTTCCGGCCAGAGGACCTGATCGGAATTTTACGCCGGAAGAACGAAATGGTATAAATCAGATTGGAAACGATACTGGATGCCATACGTGTGGCACCAAAAATCCGGGAACCAAAACGGGAAACTTCGTCCCGGATCATCAACCTCCAAACCAACTTAATCCAAATGGAGCAAGTCAAAGATTGTTCCCTCATTGCATTGGTTGTAGCAGGCGTCAAGGGGGGCAAGTTAGAGGGAGGCAAAGATAGAATCAACTAGACACTAGGCAATAGAAATATATGCATATCGAAGATAATTTGCGTTGGGTGGAGAGCGGAGGTGGCCCCTTAATTCTTATCGATTCCGATTTGGCTTTGGAGTGGGGCGGCCTCTCAGGGAATTCTGGTTCGCCTGAATCCTTATCTGATTACGAGCGGGCGTGTTCGATTGACGACTATTTGGGATTGCTGGGTGTGCAAAAAGGAGTGGCACTGGTTTTAGGCGATGAGCCGATGCGTACGTCGGTAAAGAGACTCGAACAGGACGATGTGATGATTGTCCGATGGGTCTGGTCACCAAATGAGACACAGATAATCGAGTCCTTACCACTGGCTCTTGAGTCAGCGGATTGGTTGGAGACGGCTTTAACAATCAAACACTCGTCGGAAACATTTGTAATTTTTGACAGCGCTGAACAATTTTCTGAGGTAAGCAACCTGCTTGAATTTCCTTTTTCTCCCGGGTTGAGCAGAATCAGTACTCTTGAGTTCAAACCAAACGATTCCATTTTCCTTGTCCTACATCGCATCAAAGGTATTGCGTCTGTGGAGCATTCTGGACCCCTGAGTGATCAAAGATGAATATTCGAAACCTCGTCATCATTACGTTTTCGTCCACGGTTTTTCTATGCTCGACCACCTTCGGACAGCGGCCAACCCCGACACCGTCCCCGAAACCTGATTCCGAGTCGCGAGGCGGCGGACTCCGACTGACACGGATCAGTCCGCTCGAACAAGAACTCGTGAGGAGTGAGATCGAACCTCGATCAAAGTGGTTCGAAATGAACCTCAGGTTTCTGCGAGCAAAGTATTCGAAGACGGCTCGGCAGAAGACTATCGAGCACCAATATCTGTGGGACTATTTTCCAGAGGCTGTGATCACCGTCAAATTCGTTGAGTACCCTGCAGGCTTCTTTGCACAGACTTCTGCCGACGAGCGCAAGAAGAAAGCCGACGAGTTGTTCGACTTAACTCTATTGAAGGCTACAGCAGTTAAGGTATCGGGAAAGGATATTAAAGTTGGTGACTTACTCGTAAAGCAGGTCGAGTTTACCTTGAACGGGCAAAAGTATATAGCCCGCACGTTTGCCGATAGAGACGTCTGGTATGTTTTGTATGCTCAACCCCGGACAGGCGATGCCGGTCCTTTAATTGATAAACTGTTCGACTCCTTTAAGTTTGTAAAAAACTAATTGCCCAGACTGAGACAGGGAGGGGACCCGTTCATTAGGTAACTTCAATTCGGGATACCATGGTCGGCGGCCTGTTCGACTTCCCCGCGGTGGCAAGACCAACCGCCGGGCAGAATGGCAACATTAACGGATACTCTCTTTCGCTGACAATATATAACGGTCAGGCAGGCAGGAGGGCTACAGGTGGTTAGACGGTTTGGGCAGGACCTATAAATCGCAAACTGTCGATTCGAACGGCGATGTCTTTATTGAGACTTTGTTCGACGATGCCGGCAGGGTGTGGAAGACGAGCAATCCGTACCGTTCGGGCGACACTATGCTGTGGACTGAGAACTTTTAGGGCAGCTTGAAGAGCTGCCCTTTTGCTTTTGGTGAGTCAAACCTTAAATTAGATCCCGAACAGTGTTTGGTTAAAAGCTTCTCCTCTTCCTGCCATGACAAAAAGTAAGCTGCGAATTAGACGAGTTAGATCTCCAAACAAGGCCAAGGCTGGTTCATCTTCCCGGGAGAGTTCACGAAAGGTCCCGGGATCCGCCGCAGTTGCGTGGTTGAAATCGTTGACACCGCGTTGTCTTCCGTGCTAATTTCTCAACGTTCAACCCGTCTATAAAGCTACAACGTAATATCCTGAACTAACCCGAGTTAGTACATATCACGCTGGCCTTCAAACGGCTCTTGAAATTTTGTATGTCATCCAACTCCCGCGAAATCACTTATTTAAACCTTGGGGTCTCACCATTGTTTCTACCGTTTCGCATTAAAGGGCGCGGCGGCGGGTATTGCTGCGCTGTAAAGGCGGAGCGATCTCAAGGACAAGTTGTAGAAAGTATCGGGTATCAGAAAAATTAGCCCGAATCATAAAAAACACAATAGGCCGCACCAGCCTCTTGAGATAGTGTAGAGACTCCCAGTAATTTGAGGGCCCTAGATCGTACCCATCGCGGATTTCCGCAATTGTTATTCTCTTCCGGCACTACATCACAAACCCAAACTCGAAAAGGAGATATTTAGAATGTTCGATCAGAAAATAAAGAAGTATTCGCCTGCGCGATCACGAATTTTGCCGTATTTGCTGCTTTGCCTAATGCTCACGGCCCTGTCGGCAACCGTTTTTGCCGACCCCCCGGGGACGTTGGACGCAAGTTTCGGTACAGCCGGAAAGGTCTTTACAAACGTAACCACTTCGGACGACGAAGTGCTGGCCGTTGCTATTCAATCCGACAATAAGATCGTCACCGTCGGCTATAGTGACAAGCCTCAGCAGTTCACCCTTGCCCGTTACAATAATAACGGAACGCTGGATACCGGTTTCGGAACGGGCGGGATCGTTAAAACCGCATTCAGTGAGCGGGCGTATGCCTATTCCGTGGCCATTCAGTCTGACGGGAAAATAGTCGTCGGGGGCGACGGGGGATACGTATTTGGACTAGTCCGTTATACAACCAGCGGCGCCCTTGACACCACTTTCGGAACCGGAGGGAAGGTAACCACTGCCATCGGGGGCGAGTCGGCCATCCGGAGTATCGCGATCCAGTCTGACGGCAAGATCGTGGCGGCCGGCTACACTGAAGCAAGCGGTGATTTTGCTGTCGCCCGTTACACCAGTACCGGGGCCCTCGATACTACCTTTGGCGGCGGCGACGGCATCTCTATTACCGATTTCTATGGCGACGACGACCGGATCTTAGCAATGAAGCTGCAGTCTGATGGAAAGATCGTCACGGCAGGTTTTTCATTCGATCTTGATTTGTTAATGAATTTTGCGCTTGCCCGATATAATTCGGACGGGTCGCTTGATACGAGCTTTGACAGCGATGGATTGGTAAATAGCCTGCATGCCTGCGCCTGCGGATTTACCGCGATGGGCATCCAGCCGGACGGTAAGATCGTAGCAACCGCGTCGGGCGAAGATGTTTACCTCGCACGCTACAATACTAACGGCTCGCTGATAGGCAGCGTAAGCGCGACCAACGTCGGTGGCAGCTTCGATACATCATTAGGGCTTACCACAGATAACCTTGGGGGGATCCTGGTGACCGGCTCCACGCTCTCCAGCGGAAATGCGAACGTTTTTGTCGCTAAATTTCTGAGCAACGGAACGCTGGACCCGATGTTCGACAGTGGTGACGGCATTGTCGTAACCGACCTTGGATCGAATAGCGATATTGGATACGCCGTCGCCATTCAACCGAACAACGGGATCATTGTCGCCGGCTCGCAGGGAGATTTTAACGCCAAGCAGTTCGGGACCGTTCGCTATATCGGGCAAGGGGCCACGGCCGCTCACGTGAGCGTAACCGGCCGCATCACGAAATCCAACGGCTCTGGGATATCCGGCGTGACGGTCGGGTTGACGAACAACCTGGGCGTCACGACGTACGCCCTGACCAGTTCGTTTGGTTATTACACCTTTTACGATGTTGCTGCTGGGCAGACATATTCTGTTGCGCCCAGCTCGAGTCGTTATACTTTTACCCCGGCGATCCGCTTCATAACGGTGATGGACGAGCTTACTGACGTCAACTTTGTAGGCTCCTAAAGCGTCCACGGCAACCGCCGGCCGATAATAAATTGCAAAGGAGGCAGCATTAAGCTAAAATAATGCTGCTTCCTTTGGCAACCTAATTAGTTTTTCCCCGTTTTATGCATTCATCTAAATTGATCAAACTCTCACTGGTTCTCATCTCCCTTTTGTTGTTCTGCCTACCGGTTTGGGCCCAGCGGGCCGTTTTGACCGTAACCACCCTGGCTGATACCGATGACAAGGTTTGCGATGCGAGCTGCAGCTTGCGTGACGCGATCTTTGCCGCCAACCCATTTGATACGATCGTTTTCGCCCGGGAGATCAGGGGCGGAACTATTGAGCTTACAGGCCAGCTTTTAATCAACAAGTTCTTGTTCATCGATGGGCCGAATAAGCGACGCATCACGCTCAAAGGCAATAATACTTTTCGAATTTTCGATATCCGTGCGGGCGTCACGATTGATGGCCTCATCATTCGCGACGGGAACGCGCTGGATAAGGAAGGCGGGGCCATCTTTTCGAACAATAATGTAAACCTGATAAATTGCGCGATCTTGAACAATAGCGCATTGCGGGGTGGCGGTATTTACATGCTTGGCGGAAGTCTCCGCCTGGTCGACACCACCGTTGCCGGAAACACGGCTTACGCCGAAAACAGCGCGGGTGGAATGGACCTCTTTCAGACAAATACGAAGATCTTTAACAGCACGATCTCGGGAAACCGGCTATTGTCGAAAGTGGATGGCGCCGGCGGTATTCGTCTAACCAACAGCCCCAGCTGGTTGGTCATTGGAAGTACCATAGCTCATAACTCCACCGCCGCTAACAGCCCGGGAAGCGCCGGCGGCCTGGTTGCTCTCAATGGTTCGCCGGGACCGCTATTGAATACTATTCTCGCAAATAATACCGGGGGCTTTTCCGACTTTTACGGCCGCTTTTCCGCGGCGCGAAATATTCTGATGGGGATCACCTATCCCTTTGCGGGACTTACGAACGGGGTTGACGGGAATATAATCGGAACACCGGATGCCCCCGTCGACCCGCAGATCCACCCTCTGATCGATAATGGAGGCGGGATCCCAACTCACGCTCTTCGCCCGCGCAGCCCGGCGGTGGACGCCGGAAGCAATCTGTATTCGACCGACAGTCATGGAGATCCGCAAGCTTTGGACCAGCGTGGATTTTCCCGTCCTGTGAACTCTACCGTGGATATCGGCGCATTTGAAGCAAATTCATGGGCCGTCCCGATAACATCCACCATCGAAGGGATCGCGCGCACCGCGGAAGGCCGCGGAACTTTTAAATCGCGAATTACTTTGAACGACTCGACCGGCACGATCAGGATGATCCTGACGCATCCGTTCGGATATTACCGTATTCCGGGTCTCGTCTCGGACAGATTTTATACACTGGATTGTTTTGATAAAAGGTCCGTTTTTGTCTCGCAAAGCGTGTTTATCGAGGAACTTAAGGAGTACGTCGATTTTCGGGCCGTGGATGCCGGATCAAACCGGCCCCTTCGGCACTGAGACGGGTTTGCCCCGGTCAATAATTAATTGCAAAAGGAAGCGGCATCGACTAAAATAGTGTTGCTTCCTTTTTTTGCAATTCTTTAGTTCACAACGTTTTATGCTTTCTCCTAAACTGATCGAACCCTCACTTATTTCGAAATAACCTATGCGAACAGCCGTCCAAACAATCTTGCTGGCCATCGGAGGGTCAATTGCCGGAGCGATAATATTCGGGACCGGTCTCGCGATCTTTTTTATGGTTTATATCCGAATATACGGTAACTTGATGTTAGCGGATAGTTTTTATGGCGCTACATACGTTCACCATCCCCTTCAGGAAGGTTTTATCTTAGGGGCGATCGCGGGAATTCTCCCGGGCCTTTTCACTGGGGCGCTCGTCGGTTACCTCAATGCGTCGACCCTTCAAAAAGGGGCGGGGATCGGATTAATCGCTATGGGGGCCGCTTTAGTGGTCCTCTACCTCTTATTCGAGTATCTGCTGCGGGACGCAAACCCGCTCAGGCTGGTTTACGACCTGAAAAAGGACTTCCCTTATCTGCTCAGGATCTTCCTTATTTTTATTATACCCGCGATGGTTACGGGGATCACCATGACAGGCGTTTCACGCTTGTTCTCGCGCTAGCCGGTGTTGGACCACGATCGAGGTCACACCTGCCGGCCCTCTACCCAGGCATTTCATATCAATTCCGTTCTCCTCGGCGGCTGAACCGCTTCTTAGTTAAACCCGCTGTATTCGTGATTCCCTGGTCATAGAGGGCGCCCGTCTGCCTTCATGAATGCGGGACAAGTAATTATCTCGAGATCAAGAGCTTAAATCGCCAGGTAGTGGGTCAATTTGAAGTTTCGCTTGCCCAAAGGTGTTTTTTCACTCTTCGTCCCGCAGGGACCGATTCGAAAATAGCCCAGCGCTTCAGCGCTGGGAGCGCATCGGTTTAAATAAACAGTCTCGTAGAGACGGCTGATATTTTCAGTCGTTCCTAACGGAACTTTGGATCTTTGTTCGGCTTTTACCCAGCGATAAATCGCTGGGCTATTACCGGACGATCCCTGCGGGATCTTGTCAAAATTCTGTCGACCCACCGCCTTGATTTTCAAACTGACCCATTACCAATCGCCAAAAATTCTTGACAATGGCCGAAGTCTGAAGTAACCTCTCTCCCGTCACCTTTAATAGTATTTTGGTTAAAACGCATTCTCTCCATATCACCATCGAAATGTAGTGACCTCTCAC
>Ga0190272_10000723_pt1 | contig 16466 bp, 11 predicted proteins | sample Popmic504T_FD_133746 | JGI IMG/M metagenome (GOLD analysis project Ga0190272, IMG submission 133746) | Populus adjacent soil microbial communities from riparian zone of Shoshone River, Wyoming, USA - 504 T | ecosystem: Environmental > Terrestrial > Soil > Riparian zone | place: USA: Wyoming... | reverse complement strand
TATCGCCCTAGTGGGCCGAATACTCGAGAGTGCGACGAATCTTATTCGTGCCACGTATAGCAGTCAGTCTCCTGGGTTGAAGAGTGTCTAGTTGTCAAAGAACGAAAAACAAAAACCGTCAACCAGGAAAAAGCAAAACCGCTCGTTATGTAAATTGAATCTTAACCCTTGACATCCACATAGCAGTGCGCCGACCAGTCGGCGCTTTGGTCTGTCGGTCCTCGTTTTTTACTTCGGTGATTGAATGCGCCTCAACATGCATAACAACCCCGGGCCAAAGCGCCGACAGGTCGGCGCACTCCAAAGAGTTGATCGCCGCTAGGCAGTGCGTTTCTGCGCAGGTGCGGGTGGCTGGCAGTTTGGAATGTCGGACTGGCAGTGCTTCTTATGGCGAACCCAGCAAGCTCCATCTCGGCTGACGCGAATTACATCTATCGCTCCGCCGACATCTTTCGGACTCGCCTTCATCACCCTGCCGACAAGCCTGGTGGCGGCGTCTGACAACGGAATTTTCCAGGAGTCAGACGACTTGTTTTTGAATGCTCGAATCGGAGCAGTTACTCCAAGGAATGCGTTCTCATGGCAATTGGCAAGGCAATCATCAAAGGTGAAAAGCGTGAGGAGAGGATTAGACCGTGCGCTCCGCGCCACATACGACCTTCGGTAAAAAAATGGGCCGCCCTGGTCACTCCCAAATACAAGCGTTTCGAGAACAACCCGTCTTTCAAAAACGGCCCTATAGAAAGCGGACTGATTCAGGGAGGTGTGACTCAGGGCCTCAATCATTTCCGATACTACTCGGGACTCAAATCTTTGGAGTCGTTCTTCAAGAGGACCGTTTGATTGAAATGTCTCAGACGCAACCTTATAGGCATCGAAAGCTGTGTACTCATATTCTACATATCCGGCCATAGCTACAAACACATCGTTAGTCCGTCGGATTTTGCAGATCTGAAAATCAAGTGTTCCGTCGGCGCCTTGAGCACTGTCGGCGGCGACTATGAGTTCGGACCGGGATTTTAGAGCAACAACAGAAGTAGCAGATGCGCTCCCGGCAAACGCAGTTAACAACACCAGGAGCGGGATTGTTCGAGGGCGGAAGGCTGATTGAGAGCTTGCCATTTAGCTGTGACTTACCCGGGGTGCAGTTGGGAACGGAGCGCGTCCTTATATCACTATTCCAACAAGGCAACAACGTCGTGAATCGTCCGACGACTTGAGCGTTCCGGCGTGTTGCATTAGGCGAAGATTCACCACAGAGACACGGAGGACACAGAGAACGCACAGAGGATTTCAAATAGGACACCACCGATCGTTTCTCTTCATTCGCGGTGCTGCAATAGCTACGCTATACTCAGCGCTTTTGCTACATCGTCTGGAACCCAAGCAAGCGAGGACTCGAATACCGAAGTGACCCTAATCGAGATTCAGGACCAACTAAAACAACAAGTGCGTGCATCAGCGCTGGAACACTTTGGCATAGAGCTCGAGCAGATTAGCGCCGAAACACCACCGCGAGCCGAGCTTGGCGACCTGGCCTTTCCCGTAGCGTTCGAGCTGGCAAAGCAGGTCAAGCAGGGCACCGGCGTCAAACTGCCGCCGCGAACGATTGCTGAAAAATTAAAGTCACAACTTGAACATTCGGCTGACGTTTCAAGGGTGGAAGTTGCTGGCGCAGGCTACCTCAATGTTTTCTTTAATCGGACCAAACTGCTTTCTTCCTTTGCCGTGGCAAAGGTCGGGGCCGGGGGTGAGCCTTCGCCGTTACCTGACCGGCCAAAGAAAATGGTCGAGCACACCAGCATTAATCCCAATAAGTCAGCGCACATCGGCCACGTTCGCAATGCAGTCCTCGGCGATACGTTTGTCCGGATCCTGCAAGCTGCCGGCGAACGCGTGGAAGTTCAAAACTATATCGACAATACCGGCGTGCAGGTGGCGGACGTCGTTGTCGGCTTCATGCATATCGAGAAGATGAATCTCGATGACATCAAGGCGCTGGACAGTTCCCTTCCGCCCGAACGCCCGTTTGATTATTACTGTTGGGATCTCTACACGCAGGTCGGTCTCTTTTATCGCGACGGCGACGCGAAAGCAGATCTGAATCCGGAACGGCTAAAACTGCGTACCGACGTGTTGCATGCTCTTGAAGAAGGAAATAGTTCGACTGCTGAACTCGCTGATTACGTGGCCACCAGGAATGTCGAACAGATTCTCGACACTATGGAGCGTTTGGAAATCCGCTACGATCTGCTTGCGCGCGAGTCAGATATTCTCCATCTCCATTTTTGGGACAAAGCCTTCGCACTCATGAAGGACGCCGGCGTCCTGCGTTTAGAAACCGAAGGCAAGCACGCCGGGTGTTGGGTGATGCCTTTCGAATCGCACACCGGGACCGACGAACATGAGTCTGACAAGATAATTGTTCGTTCCAACGGCACGGTAACCTACACCGGCAAGGACATCGCCTACCAACTTTGGAAACTGGGCCATCTGGGCCTGGATTTCAACTACAAACCATTCCGCGCTTATCCGGACGGCCACGTCGCCTGGGTTACGACGACCGAGCCAAATAGCGAGACACTTCCCGAAGTGCCACGTCCTGATTTCGGCAGCGGCGTGAAGGTCTACAACGTGATCGACTCGCGCCAGGCCTACCCGCAGGAAATAGTGGCACGGGGAGTCGCAGCTGTGGTTCCAGAAGTCGGTGCCGATGCCAGCACGCATCTGGGATATGAGATGGTGGCGCTTTCTCCGGCCGCCTGCGAAGAGCTTGGCATGGTGTTAAGCGAGGCGGATCGCGCTCGGCCGTTTGTTGAAATGAGCGGACGCAAGGGTCTCGGCGTTAAAGCTGACGACCTGATCGGGCGTCTCGAAGCCAATGCCTTTCGCGAAGTTGCTGCACGCCATGCTGAACTGTCAGAGGAAGAGCAACGTGCAACCGCTCATCAGATCGCAGTAGGTGCGTTGCGATATTTTCTGCTGAAGTTTACTCGCAATTCAGTGATTGCCTTCGACTTCAAAGAAGCGCTCTCCTTTGAAGGTGAGACAGGTCCCTACTGCCAATATGCAGCCGTGCGGGCAAATTCAATCTTCCGCAAGCTGGGCCAGGAAGCGGCTGTTGCGGGGGCCGCATTGATGGGCGGATCTGCCGACACGGAAAGTTTGGCGCGCGTTTCTGAGGCTCTGGAAGGTGACGCTGGAACGGAGATTTGGTCACTGGTGATGCTCGCGGAGCGACTCGACGAAGTAGTCGCACAGTGTGCAGCGTCGGCTGAACCGGCGAATCTGGCGAAGTATACGTTCACGCTCGCACGCGCCTTCAACCTTTTCTATCATCGCCATCGCATTATCGCTGAGCAGGATGAAATTAAACGGGCAGTCTTGATCGCTGTTGCTGAGATAGCTCGGCGCCGGTTAACTTCGGCGCTGGCAACTTTGGGTATCGCGGTGCCCGAACGAATGTAGGGCGGACCCTAAAGCTCAAGCATTTTTCCTTTGCGTTCCTTTGCACCTCCTTTGCGAACCTTGCGGTAAGGCTCTTATTGAAACCGCAAAGAAACGCAAGGGCTGCAAAGGGCAACTCAAGTCGCAATCAGGGGCCTGTACATTTCATAAGACCTAAGAGTAAATAGATTTATGCTTATCGTAATGAAAGCCAATGCCACGGACGCTGAGATCGACGCCGTCGTACGCGTGGTTGGCGAACTGGGCTACCGCGCTCATCCGATACCCGGCGCGGCGCGGACCGCAGTTGCGATCACTGGAAATCAGAGTCCAGTTGATTCCGCTCGCTTTGAAAATCTTCCGGGAGTGGCCGAGACAGTTCGCGTGAGCAAGCCGTACAAGCTGGTAACGCTCGGCCTCCATGCGGAAAAGACTGTTGTGCGCGTCGGCGACGCCACGATCGGCGGTGACGAGTTGGCGCTGATCGCTGGTCCATGCGCAGTGGAAAGTCGGGATCAGGCATTTGCGATTGCTGAGGCAGTGCGCCGCAGCGGAGCGCGTTTCTTTCGTGGCGGCGCTTTCAAACCCAGGACTTCTCCCTATGCATTTCAAGGCCTCGGAGAAGACGGCTTAAAGATTTTGGCCGAGATTCGCGACACCTATGGACTGAAGATCGTTACCGAAGCAGTGGATGAGGCGGGCGTGGATCTGGTCGAGCGTTATGCTGACGTGATTCAGATCGGCGCGCGCAGCATGCAAAACTTCACCTTGCTACGTCGCGCAGGAAAATCGAGCCTTCCAGTTCTCCTCAAGCGAGGGCTCTCGGCGACTTTGGACGAGTGGTTACTCGCCGCTGAATACATCATGTCTGAAGGTAACTACCAGGTCGTGTTGTGCGAACGCGGCATTCGCACTTTTTCGCAGCACACCCGCAACACTTTGGATCTCGCTGCCATACCTGCGGTCCGCCGTGTTTCTCATCTTCCGGTGATCGTTGATCCCTCGCATGGGACTGGAAAGAACTACATGGTCACGGCCCTCGCGCGCGCGGGAGTTGCGGTTGGAGCGGATGGGTTGATTGTGGAGGTCCATAATGCTCCGGCGCGGGCGCTATCAGACGGGGCCCAGGCGCTGAATTTGGACCAATATGAGCAGTTGGTTAGTGAAGTGCGGGCGATCTTTGAGGTGATGGCTCCGGCCGTTGTAAGTTAGCCGTGCTTCCTCTCTGTTTGAATTAGTCCGCCAAAATCTTAGCCAGATCACGTGCAAATAAAGATCGAGGAATAACTTCGCTGTAGCCCGCTTCAACAGCCTGGCGCTGTAAATCAACATTCACGTGCGAAAAGAAGCCCAGCAATGGGACCGAACGGAGCGGCTCTGTTGACTTCAACCGGGCGGCAATCTCAAGCGGGTCGAGTTTCGCGTTATGCAAATCCACCACAAAAAGATCCGGTAGCTCTTCGTTAGCCAGCGCCATCAGCGCTGCCAATGATCGAGGGAAACTCACAACCATCCCCAGGGCCCTCGCCGTAGCGCTGATCTTCGACACGAAAAACATGTCATCAACCGCAGCTATCACAGTTCGTATTTTTAGTTCGCCTTCCGCGGCAGCACTCATAAAATCATTCCCCTGGCCTGAGAAGGCAAGCGCGTTTGGCGTTTACCGTAAACTTTCGCTGCGCAGATTTCCATAGGTGGACATTCAACAGTTTGGAATCCACGGCTATTTCGCGTAAAGATAACACTTGATGGCAACCGCGGTTCCTCCACTGACAGAATCAGAAAAAATCGAGTTTGGTGAAATCCAGCCGGCCCGCGGGGCGAATGGTTCGGTCGGCAACCTGGTTGTCGCTTCATACAATATTCGATACGCAGTGGGCGAGTTTCTTATTTCAGGTGGGCTCTTGCGAAAGGCCGGACTTCGATCGTCTAAAGGCCGCGAGCAAACCGTTGCGCAGCATATTCGCACTGCTGCTGCTGCTTTTTCAACTGGCCAGCTCATGCCACGCCCGGATGTGATCGCGTTGCAGGAAGCTGACAGGCAAACCCATCGCGCGGGCGGGCATCATGTGGCCCGGGAACTGGCCGAAACACTGGGCGCGGCCTGGGTGCATTTGCCCGCTGGAATTCCACGCGGGGTAAAGCCGGCCACGAGGCAATGGTGGCTGGACTTTGAAGAACCAATCGGTCTCTACGATGAGGGTGATACGGGAGTGGCCATGCTGAGCCGATTTCCGCTGACTGACGTGGCGCGGCTGGACTTGCCCTGGAAAGATTGTCCATGGCGTCCACGTCTGGCGATGGCTGCGACCGTGCCTATGGGCGAGAGAAAGCTCCGGGTCATTAACGCGCATGTGGATCCCCATGCCGCCGTCGGTGGTCAACTGGAACAGCTCGAGGTGCTGGTCGAAAATGCAGAGCGCACTGATCTGCCAACGCTGATCCTCGGCGACTTCAACACCCTCTCGAAGCGAAAGGGGGTCGAGACGAGAAACTTCATGGAGTCGCACGGTTACTCCACACCGTTTCCCACAGGAACTCCCACCTGGCACGGTGCGGGAATCCGTCTCCACGCCGATTGGATATTCGGGCGAGATGTAAACATCAGGAAGTGGGGCGTTGCGAAGCCTCTTGCGGTGTCGGACCACTGGCCCATCTGGGCGGAAATTGAATGGTTAACTTAGACCAAATTTGAAAACCGAAACTCAAAACTCAAAAGTCATCACCAGCAAAGACAATTCCCTGCTGCGTCAGGCTCGCGCCGTTCGTGATGGAAAGGCCGCTGATCTGATCTTTGTAGAGGGCTTGCGACTTTGCGCAGAGGCTTACACTTCCGGCCTGGATGTTGACGCCGTAATTTACTCAGAAGAAATCGCGCGGAAGGAAAGAGCGGCCGAGGTTATAGCAAAGCTTGACGACGTGTGCGACCGCATGGCGATCGTGAGCGAAGCCTTACTGGCTACGATCTCTTACACAAAGACTCCGCAAGGAATCATTGTCCTGGCTGGTCGTCCCGAATCCGGCGAGCTGCCCCTGGATCTGGAGAGCACAGAAGCGCCACTGCTGATCGTTCTGCATGGACTTAACAACCCCGTCAACGTGGGGGCCATCCTTCGGAGCGCCGAAGCCGCGGGTGTCTCCGGGGTTATCACAACTTCCAACACAGCCGACCCTTTCTCGCCAAAAGCACTTCGGGGAGCGATGGGTTCCGCTTTTCGCCTTCCGATCTGGCACGGGCCCGACTATGAGCGGGTAATTCAATGGTGCGCAAATCACGGAATTGAAACCGTGTGCGCCGACCTTGAGGCGCAACATTCACACACCGAATTCAACTGGACAGCGCCCAGCGCTTTAATCGTTGGCCCGGAATCTACTGGTCTGAGTATTGACGAAGTGCGCTTGGCAACTGCTGCGATCAGGATTCCGATGCAAGGTGAAGTGGAGAGTCTCAATGTTGCAGCGGCCGCGACGATAGTTCTCTACGAAGCTGCACGGCAACGCGGTCTGAGTTAGTTGTAACGCAAACTGTTAGTTTGCGTCGCTTATGCAACTACAGCAACGAGTTGGAGCGAATCCTTCGCGGCAAATTCCTGGAGTCAAATTTCAATGCGCACCGAAGGTGCAGCATAAGGTAGCCAGAGGCAAGCGTAGCGCAGCCTCTGGAGGACCGAGAGACGGAAAACGCGCCCAGTAGGGGCGCGGGGAAACAGCAAACGCGTGGTTCGCCGTATTCGATTGCGCGCACTTGAACATCTCTCGCGCCCTTCGAGGGCGCCTCGATTTACCCTCCGGCACCAGAGCCGGCGCGCCACGCGATTGCCACTGGCTACCCTCTGCTGCACCTTCGGTGCGCGTTGATGCTTGCTCCGGAGTACTTGTCGGTCGAATCAACTTAGAACAGCAGGTTATAGTGCAACGCAAACTAACAGTTTGCGTTACACAATTTCAGATCCTTCGTGAGTCGTAAGCCCAATGCAGCAGAGCTTGCCGTTGTTTCGGTCGACAGGAAAGGTCACCGGGGCGACAGTGCTTTTCGATTTGTGCTTCATGCCGGCGCAGAGCGCGCCAACGTTTTATCTGTCGCTCATCATCGGGACACCGGCGTCCCATGTAGTATCTGCAGTACCACTGAAACCATCCTCGGGGATCGTCTTCATAGATCCAACCCTTCTCTACCCAAACTGACAGGGGTCGCGAGGCCTTCACTCCAAAACAGTTAAGCGCAGCATCGTGATGGGTAGGAGAGAGCCTCGCGTTCTCAAACCATTCGGCTGGAAACTCAGCCTTGCAGTCAGTCATGTATTTGCCGCCAAACACGCCCAGCTCCAACATCTGTTTCGGTGTGAGCTCCGGATGGAAATCCGGGTGAAAATTGCGGCCCATCGGCTCAGTGAGAGAATACGAGTAGCCTTGTTGCATCAGGTCGTCGACGATGACCCGTTTCGGCCTTGCCCCAGTTCGATTATAGCCAGTCGCCAGTTTCTTCAAGGCTGTGCTCACTAAACAGACTTTCGCCCTACTATCAACAAACGCTTTCGGCTAGAATACCACCGCATCCAGGTATTGCCTTCGATTCGCGCGCAGTCAGTTAAGGACTGCGTTTTTTGTAGCAGTAACGCAAACTGTTAGTTTGCGATTTCGCGTAGTCCTTTTGAAATTCGAATTAGCAAACCAACTGCTTGCTTTACATATGACTGAAGAAAAAACACCCACCAAAAAGAAGCGCGAGGAAGCACTGCCCGAGCGACTGCTGCGACGTGTGCTAGAAAGCATGGGCGACGTCGTCGATCGAAAATTCGGTCGCACGGTTGAACCGCGTAGCGGCCTGACAACGTCACAACTTGTAGATCGGATGAAAAAGCTGATCGATGAACGCGTGCGCGACGAGGGCCGCAAGGGTCGGATCGCGCCGCACCATCTAAAATTGAAAGTCGAGTGGGGCACGCATTCGGAAGCGCCGGAACAAATCATTCAGGACCTCGAACATGAAATTCTGGCGGCGGCGATTGATCATATAAACGACCATCGTTATCGCACCCTGGCCCCGATGAAGATTGAAACCGAAGTGGATATCTTCACTACAGGCATTTCGGTTGATCCCACTTTTGGGGAATTTGAGGAGGAACTGAAGCAGGACGACGAAGAGAAACGGCAGAAAGACTCTCCTCAGATTCCGAAGGGTGCCCCAACCGTATCCGATGTGCAGGTGATTGCGCGGATCACGATGAGGGGCGACACGCGGGAGCTTCCCCTGGCGTTCAAACCCGGAGGCCGTCGGTTGAATGTCGGACGCGTTTCCGACAACGATCTGGCGCTAAACGACGCGAGCGTCTCAAAGATTCATGCCACGCTGGTGATGAATTCACAAAGGACCATGTTGGTGGCCGACACGGGATCGACAAATGGGACTTATATAAACGGCAGACGCATCTCTTATGGCGAAGCGCGGCAGATTGAAGATGGCGATGTCGTGGGCTTTGGAGATGTCGAAGTTCGATTCCGTATCGATGAGTGAGCGAATTGCGGCCAGGATGTAAACCGAAGTTTGAACTCGAAATTATTTGAGTGGAAGCTTGATGACATTCCTTTTGTTTCTACAGTCTCCGACGCCGGAGCAGGTTGCAGCCAGTGTGCCGGAAAAAATGCCCGCACTCGTGACCCTGATCTATCTCGGCGGGTTTCTCCTCATCGCTATTTTCCTGCTGATCTCTTTGTTCCTCAATCGTCGTAAGAGTTCCGCGCCCACAGCTGCCGTCCCGGCCGATCTGCCGGAAGAAGTGAGACGCCGCCTCGGCTCAACCTCAACCAACCGCGGGTTGCGCGGCTTGCGGTGGATTTTCGTTCTGCTCGCGCTGTCTATTCTTGGCTTTCACGTTTACTGGACGCGCTACGCTCCGGAAAGCAATGAAAAGTTTCAGGAGCTTAGTTACAAAGACCTCCGCAATCGGCGACTATCAGAATCCACTTTGCGGGGCTGGTTACTGGACCGCAGTGGGAATCTTGAGAACGCCCTCGCGCTTTATCGTCGCGACTCCGGGGGAAACATCTCACGGGAATACCCGATGGACCAGGCCATGGCCCACCTCTTCGGCTCCGATCGCGGCGACCCTGGCCTGGAACGCGCACTTTTCGGTATTCAAAGTGGCGCCTTGCCCGAGGCCCTCGATGTTGTTAACGGAAAGAGCGTCGAATTCAAGGGAAACACTGACGTACGCTTAACGATCGATCGAGAGTTGCAACAGGCCGCAGTTGATCAGTTGAAGGGTAAGCACGGTGCTGTAGTGGTCTTGAATCCACAGACCGGCGAAGTGCTGGCGATGTACAGTGAGCCTTCATACCGTCTTAAAGACGTCGAAGATGAAGCCACCTGGATAAGACTCGAAACGAACCAGCGCGATCGCCCATTGGTAAGCCGGGCTACCGGCGCCTACTACATCCCCGGATCGACTTTTAAGACTGTGACCATGACGGCCGCGTTCGTGGCCGGTCTGCAAGACACCGAATTCAATTGCACTGGGGGTGGCTACTACGCTGCGCCTGGCGCAAATGTCATTTACGACGATGCTGGACCAGGCGAGGTGCACGGGCGCATCGGGATCGATATCGCCTACGAAGTTTCGTGCAACCAGTATTTTGCACAGCTGGGGGTGAAGCTAGGTCCGGAAAACTTGAAACGCGCGGCGCTCCTTCTGGGCATTGGCGCTTACGACACTCCGGCGGAAGCCCTGCGCGGACGGAAACAGCCGCAGCTTTGGAACGCATCTTCCGACGCGGTGAAACGGGCCATGGCCCCTCGAGAAGCAACCATCGTCACCGGTAAACAGATTTCCCGTTATGACCTGGCGTTGATTGGTTATGGCCAGGGTTACGCCGGCCAAATGACCCCATTGCAAATGGCTATGGCGGCGGCAGCCATCGGCAACATGGAAGGCAAGCTGATGAAACCGCGGATTGAATACGATCGCGCGCCTGAGGTTTTCAATCAAGTGGTAAACCCGCAAGCCGCGGCAACGATGCGAGGGATTATGGGCCTGGTGACGGGCGGGTCGAGCGGCACCGCGCGCGGTGTATTCGCTCCCGTCAAAGCTGCCGGTATCAGCAGCGGCGGCAAGACAGGCACGGCACAAAAAGTTGTTCCCGTTTACGATCCCAGAACAGGCGAACCGAAAACGCGGCATCGAGTGGAAAAGGACAACCGCGGCAACATCATTCGAGAGTATGAAGAAACTATCATGGATGAACAGAATCCCCGCATCGATGGTTGGTTCTTATGTATCGCCCCCCTGGAGCGGCCGCAACTTGCGATGGCGGTGATTGTCGAAGGTGGAGGTTACGGGTCGAAGTCGGCGGCGCCGATCGCTGCGGCGCTGGTCTTAAAGGCGAAGGAACTGGGTTACTTCAAGGGCATGACCGGTCCGGCGACAAACCAGCCGGGGCCGCGTGTCAATCAGAGACAGGCCCGGCCATCGCCGCAACCGACGCGATGAAGAGTGGCGACTGCGTGGATCGTAATAAGAGTCAACTGCTTACTGTGAGCGCGGGCGTCTCGCCCGCAATGAGCGCGAAGTGCGAAATGAATTCCAGGAGCCACTGACTGTGCAGGGACTGCGCGCCTTCGGCGCGTTGCGGGCGGGACGCCCGCGCTCCCAGTAAAGAAGTCCTCTTGTTCAGTGAGGGTTTTGATGGCTCTGCTGATTGCTGTTTACTGTTTGCTGTTTACTGTTCGCTGTTTACTGTTTGCTGTTTACTTCTAAATGAAAAATCGAGCGTCATCACATTTACTGATCATCCTGGTAATCATCGGTCTTGAGATTGCCGGGTATTGGGGCGTTCACCGTGCCGCGCTCCTCCGTGGTTACGAAACATCGATCATTGGCGCTGTTCGCGATTTGCTCATTTTTATTCCCCTGTTCATTCTCGTTATCTGGCTTTCCCGAGTCATGAGATACAGCGGACAATGGATCCTGTTCACCGCGGCCATACTCCTCTTCTCCTTTGGGATGCTGATCCAATACCGGCTTTACAGCGATCCGGAGTATAACGCGCGAAATAAGGCGGCCGCCCGGCAGGAGAAAATGGCGGCCCTCCGCACGCGCTACATTATTGAAAACTACGACGCGGAAAAGAAACAGCTGATGGGTTTGCCGGCGACGCCCGCCGAGGCCATTGACCTCGATCAACTTCCGAAACGACCGTCAACCTACACAATCTGGAACGCCCTGACATCAAGCTACACCTGGATCCCGATATTCTCCCTTATCGCTTTTGCCGTCGCTTTTTCCCTTTGCATACGTGATGGGTTCCTGCTGTGGATCCAACGAAACAGTTTTATTATTGTTCTGTTCACCCTCGTGCCGCTCGCGATTGCCGTCGTCACGTCCAGCGCCGGGAAGGCGTTGGGTAACATGACGCCGTGGGAACCTTCGAAGATTCCTTTCCTGCTCGGCTTCGCCGGCATTCTGACCGCCCGTTACAAAGACCTGGCTGAAACCTATTGGGGCATTCCGCGAGCGCGCGACATCGTGCCGCTCTTAGTGATGGGCATGTTGCCGTTTGTTCCCTTCTTCGCATTGAAAGACTTCGGTCAGATGCTCATCTTCAGCGGTGCGTACACAACGCTTTATCTCGTTGCTGTCCGCCGTTGGCCCCAGCTCCTATTGTTTGTTGGTTCCTTGCTGCTGGTGATTAGTATCCTTGTGGTGGGCGCTCTGCCGAGAAACGTGCAGGAGAAGGTGCCGCTGCTGCCGACGATTTCTCGGCCAATCCAGGCCATGCTGCCTGCGCGCATCCAGCAAAGATTTCATCTATGGCTCGACGGTTTTGATCCGCCGTCTCCTGAAGTTGCCTGGTGGAAGAAGGACTTCACTGATGCGATAGAAAACGATCCCAAAATGAAGGAGCTGTCTGAGCAAAGTCCGGCGATGCAAAAGATCGTGAATATCGACGTGTGGTTTGACAAGCTCGCCTTCCAGCCGGCGCAGGCGATCTTTGGGATCGCTTCGGGCCAGAACACCGGACGTGGACTTGGGCTGGGTTATCCGGAAGTGATTCCCATCGCCGACTCCGATTACGTCTACGCAGCTGTAGCTGAGGAGCTGGGGCTTCTCGGCGGGTTGATTCTGATTCTGGCCGTCATTGTTTTCGTGATTGCCGGTGTTCGTACTTCCCTCGACGCGCGTGATATGTTTACGAAGCTTTGTGCAGCGGGCTTGACGGCCTTTGTTGGCTTTCAGGCGCTCGTCAATATTGGTGGTATTGTGCGCGCTTTGCCGATGACCGGAATCACATTACCTTTCGTCAGCCACGGCGGATTCAGCCTGATTACCAGCTTCGCCATGTTGGGAATGTTGATGGCCTTTTCCCATCGCAATTCGCGCGACTTGGTCATCGCGCAACGCGTAACGAGAAATCAACCCTCGTCAGTTAATCTGGAGGCGGTCCAATGAACCCGACCCACCAAACGAAGCTCGCCATAAAGTCTTCGGCCGTAACCGATCGCGGGCTCAATAAGAAACGCCCCCTTAACGAAGACTCGTTCCTGGCCGACAGCGAGCGCGGCATTTTCGCCGTGGCCGACGGCGTCGGTGGGGCTGAGGCGGGCGAAGTGGCTTCGCAAACTGCCATTGAAGTGCTCGACGAAGCGTTTCGACACCAAACGCCAGACGCGGATATCGAAGACCTGATGGAGCTCGCTATCCAGCGGGCCAACGCTTCCATTCACCAGATGGCCCAGGATTCGGCAAAGTTTTCCATGATGGCGACAACCGTCGTGGGGCTTCATATCAATGGAAACATCGCGACCATCGGCCACGTTGGCGACTCGCGTCTTTACCGGCTCACGCCGTCGGGTCAGCTCGTGCGCGAGACTGAAGACCACTCCGTCGTTGAAGAGGAAGTTCGCGCAGGCCGCATGACCGCGGAACAAGCCGCGAACCACCCCAGCAAGAATGTCATTAGCCGGGCAATTGGCGCCGAGACAGGTGTCGACGTTGACATGAAAGTGATCGAGGTCGAAGACGGCACTGAGTTTCTGCTTTGCACTGATGGCATTACCCGTCACATTCCAGACTACGAGATCAGACAATTGCTCCTGGTCCACGACGACCTGGCAACGCTTTGCAGCGAACTCAAAGACCGGTGCTACGAACGTGGCGCTGAAGACAACTTAACTGCGGTCGTGGTGCGGGTAGGCACCAAGATTTCAACGGGTGAAAGGGCGGAAGATCTGGAAAGGACCATTTCGCCGGAAATTAACCCCCTGCCAGGAGACCCAACTATCGAGACTCAGGCAATCCCCAAAGAAGTGGTCGCGCCAGTCGCTGCAACTCTGCAACCTGCGTCTCGGACAGCATTTTCGCCTTCAGCGCCGGATGATCGTTCCAGTAACGTCATCCAGGAACGACTGGAAGTGGCGCCGCCCATCAAGAGGAAGAGCGGCATAGAACGCATGATGACACGCTTTATCGTTTTTGTTTTGGTGCTGGGGGCGCTGGCCGGTGCGTTCTACGGCGGGCGAAAGTACAAAGGCCCGGTGCCTTTTCTAGATCCGGGCGAACCTCCTATCCCGGCTGTGTCACCTACTGCGGCAGTGATCGAAGACCCCCTGTCTACGTTAGAGAAGGGACGACGTGACGTTGATAGGGATCCATACGGATGGCTTGCCGAGCAATTGAAAACCGACAACGGTGTGAGGGAGCGACTACAAAACTCTCCGGATGCGTTCGAGCCAGAGTTTGTCTATCTTTACGGTCGAGCTTCTCTGCTTACAAACGAGAATGAAGCAGCTGCACGGGCCTTCCAGGCTGTGATTGACAGGATCAATCGTAACCCTAATGCTGCATTGAACTCGCTCAAAACTGAAGCAACGTTTGGACTGGCTGCGGTGGCCCTTCGCCTCGAGACCATGCGGACTCCGGCCCAATCAAGGTTGACTGACATCACGCCCGACCGGTCCGCGTCTGCCCCTGTTGGTTCACCGTCGGCATCTGTCCCCACCGCTTCCCCGCTCAATTCCCCCTAGCACGCGTCGAGCTCGTCTATCTGAAACGCCTGCTGGGCGCGACAAGCAACGCGTTAAGCGCGAACTAATGGCAGACCTGAAACTACAGCAAAGCCGGCTCGATGGCCGTTACGACATCCTGGAATGTTTGGGCCGGGGTAGTTATGCCGAAATCTATGTGGCTCACGACAACGCTGCGAGCGATGGTGCGCCAACCACAGTCGTCATCAAGGCGCTCAATATGTTTCTCCAGGACGACCTGGACGCCGAACTTGAAGCCACCCTCATCACAAACTTCCAGAATGAAGCCGTTGCGCTCGACCGCGTACGCCACCCCAACATCATTAGTCGTTTGGGCCACGGCACGGCCATCGATTTGAGCAGCACCACGTTTCACTACATCGTGCTCGAATATCTTTCTGGCGGCGACATGTTGGCTCTAACTCGCAATCGGCCCCTCACGATTGAGAAGGTGATCTTCTATCTCGAACAGGTTTGTTCCGGATTGGCCCATGCTCACGCGGGCGGGGTAATTCACCGCGATATCAAGCCACAGAACCTGCTGCTCACGGCCGACCGCGAAGTAGTGAAGATTGCAGACTTTGGCGTCGCGCGGTTGGAATCAAACGATGGCGCCATCACGCGTGTGGGCACAAACATCTATTCGGCTCCCGAGCACAATCCGCTCGTGCAGACCGGACAGTTAGACACGGGTTTGCTTGCTCTCAATCGCGAGCATCTCACTCCCTCTGCCGACATTTACTCGCTTGCGAAAACTGCCTACTCCCTGCTTGCCGGCGAATCTCCGCGACGGTTTGCCCAACACCCGATTCGGGAGTTGCCCGCCGGTGTCAGTCAGCACTACTGGTCTGGTGCGGTCTTGCGCGTGCTGGAGAGAGCGACGCAAACACGGCCTGCCAATCGTTATCAAACTGTTCAGGAATTCTGGGACGACCTGGCGGAAGCGGCACCGCCCAAAACCAAACGACTTGGCGAAACTGAAGAGTCCGTTCCGCAAAGCGGCTCGCACGAAGGCCGCAAACCCAGCGTCGATCTTGCAATCGACGTCACTGATGAGTTTACTTCTGCGCCACCAAAGCCGCGTTTCGACCCGGTGCAGGTCACACCCGAGCGCGCCTACGCTGACGAAGCTGTGGAACGTCGTCCAAAAATTGTGGTGCCTGTCACTGCGCTGCACAAAATGGCAAAGGAGGAGGTTGCGCCTTCTCAGTCTGCCAGAGAACGTCTGGCGGCGCTGCCGAATCAGGCGCGGAATGCTAAGGTCCGCGAACCTCGCCGGGGTCCTACTATCCCACGACGCGCGCGCCCGTTCCTGGTCGCAGTGCTGCTCATCGCTGCGTTTTCCGGAATGCTGTTGGCCACGCACAAATACGTCACCTCTCATTGGAACCCGTTTGCCGGCATGTCGCGGTTCAGTGATATCTTTGTAGTTGGCAGCGAGGGCGTTACCACGACTGATGTGAATCTTCGTCCCGATCCGAGCACGACAAACCGTTCGATTGGAATGGCCGAAAGTGGTTCGCGAGTGAAGATACTAAGCACCACCGAGCAGTGGTACGAAGTGCAGGTGCTGGAACACGGCCGCCCCAAGACTGATCCGTTTACCTCGGACAGGGGTTGGATCTATAAGAAGTTTGTAAAGTTCTGAAAGAAGGGTGTTGGGTATCAGGTATCGGGTGTCAAAGGAAACGTCTTGGGTGTTGGGTGTTGGGTGTTGGTCCTGAAGAGGCGTCTTGAATTTTGTGAGCGTCGCATCGCCTTGAGGTATCAGCGATAAGAGCAAAGTCCAAAACCCAACACCACACACCCAATACCCGGCACTTAATACCCGATACCTGTCACCCAGTACCCGGCACCCGACTTAACTATTTACCATTTACCATTTACTATTCACCACCTATGGGCCTGATTGAATCAATTCGAAAATGGATCGACGGTGAATCCGGCGAAGACCTGCTGGAAGCTGCCGGCGAACACGCCAAGCCGCGACGCATCTGGG
>Ga0190272_10000722_pt1 | contig 16498 bp, 9 predicted proteins | sample Popmic504T_FD_133746 | JGI IMG/M metagenome (GOLD analysis project Ga0190272, IMG submission 133746) | Populus adjacent soil microbial communities from riparian zone of Shoshone River, Wyoming, USA - 504 T | ecosystem: Environmental > Terrestrial > Soil > Riparian zone | place: USA: Wyoming... | reverse complement strand
ATAATCCATCCGGTTTCCTGAAAAATTAAATTGCCCGCCGTCCCATTTTTGTGCCGGGTCGAAAGGCTCGAAAGTCACCGGCGCCCCCGGGAGCCCGAGGACCCGCAACTGGCCGCTTTCGGTATTAAATGAAAAGCTGGGCCGTGCCTTAACGGTGACGCCCGGCAGGAATTCGATATCCGCGATGTTCGTAAAGCCTTGCACCACATAGGGCAGGCCCACCGGGGAATAGACCCTCTCTCCGCCGGGCTGGCCGAGTTCGATCCAATTATTACGGTTGCCGGTCAAGGGTAGTACGCTCCCCGGCAGCAGGCCGAGCTGTCCCGAGACGGGATACTCGCAATTCTGGATGGTTACATTATCGCCGATAAAAAAATTGCCGCCGCCGAGGCCGAGGCCGGCCCGGGTGCAATTGTTCACGCTCAGATTTTCCAGCAGCGTAGGCTGCAGTCCATTCGCCGCCGCAAAGGACAGTCCCTCATATCGGCTGTTTTCGGATACGACGTTTTCCAATTTGTATAAAGAACTGATAACGCTGAACAACGCACCGTTTCTGAACGTCACGTTTTTCATCAGGAGGATCATGCCGCCAGCGTAAAATTGAGTATTGTCGCCTTGGAAGGTTTCGTTGGAATCGAAAACCGTATTTTCCAGCGATACGAACCGGGTCGCATTGCCAAACTCGATTCCGGGGAATGTAAACACCCCGCTGTACCGGCCAAAGCTGCAGTTGTCGCAAATAAGCGAAGCGCCGGGATTAAGGTTGAGTGGTACTGAGACATCCGTAAAGCGCAGGTCCATTTTGCCGACTACTTCCGAGCGGCCTCCGGCTGTTTGCGTAAAGCTGACATGGGCGGCTGGCGTGCCGAGCGCGCGTATCTCCCCATAGAGATGTATTTTCCCGCCGTTGCTGAATTGAACAGTAGCGCCGGCTTCAACGCAGACCACCTCGTCGGCATATATCGTTCGGGTTCCCGCAACGATGTGCGGGCTGCCGGCTGCGGTCCATGTTGTGGTACAGGGCAGATCGCCATTGTATATGGCGACGGCGGCGGTCGAAGGCGTGCCGAGTGTTGCGCCGCCTGTCGGATTCGATAGCGCGATGTTAAAGGTCTCACCTTCCGGTTCTGCCGCAGTTCCGGGGCATAATTGAACGCTTACGGTCTTTGACGCCTGGCCGTCGGAGAAGAACAGCGTCCCGCTGGTCGAAAGATAATCGGTATTTGGATCGTTGCAGGACGTGCCGCCGGTTGCGGTCCCGCTGGATGTAGCATAATTCACCGTTATTCCACCGGCGCTGGTATTCGGCCGGTGAACTGTAACTTGAGCGGCAGTGTCCGCGCTGCGGTTGTAATTTGCAGAGGTGAACTGGACTACGTCGGGCAGCGGGGCGCCGGCTACGATATCCGCGCACCAACTGGCGATCGTACCGCCGGCCGAGGCGCCGTCGTCCATTATATACAAGGTCCAGGTCCCGTTGGGGTTGATATTGTTAAAGACGGATGCAAAGGTGGCGGCGCCGAACGGCGCCGGCTGATTATAGGGGCCGCCCGGGGCAGGGGCGTGGTAGGTGTCATCATCCTGAAGGTTGGTCGGTTTATACGCGCCCGAGGGGATCGGTATCGCGACATTTAGAAGGTCGGTCTCCGCATCGTCTGTCAGTGTTATCGTGGTGAAATTGTCGAATCCGTGCTGCTCGCCTACATCCGACATAAGCACGAAATTGCGCCCGTTTGGGCTCACCAGCAGGAGATCGAGGTCCGAGGCCCAGAAGTGCCGGAGATTGTTAATCGTGATCTTTACGCTGTTGACAACACCCGTCATGCCCGAAACGTTTAACGTCGAGGGGTACGGATTCGCGTGTCCGGGAAACATTCCGATCGGAATGCTTATCGGGTTGGTATTACAGAATTGTACCGCCGGCGGCCCCGCGGGAACGATGGTCATCGTCGCCGTGCCGGGAATTCCGATAAAGGCGCCGCCCGTCGGGTTGGATAGCGTCAGGGTGATGGTCTCATTGGGTTCGAGCGAGGTGTCCGGGCACAATTGTACGGCAAAATTCTTGCTCGTCTCGCCATCGGCAAAATTAAGCGTGCCGCTGGTCTGGACGAAATCGATTCCCGGCGAACAGGACGTGCTGCCGGTGGCCGTACCGTTGGAGGTGGCGTAGTTGACCGAAACGGCGCCTGTTCCTCCATTTGCACGGTTTACCGTGGCCGCGCCCGTGCTATTCGCGTTCCCGTTAAAATTAGCGGCCGCGAACTGCATATTATTCGGAGCGGGCGCGGAGGTCGCGATATCAACGCACCATCCACCCGAAATACTGCCCGAGTTCGAGCTCGAATCGTCCATGACATAGAGGCTCCAAACGCCGTTCGGATTTACCTGATTAAAGACCGAGAAGAATGTGGCGCTGCCCGCGGTCGCAGGGTTGTTGTACGGCCCTACGGGCGCGGGCGATTCGAAAGTGTCGGGTGGGGTCTCGTCGGAGCGGTTCGTCGGTTTGTATGTGCCGGAGGCGATCGGCACCTCCGTATTCGGAAGGATCGCACCGCCCGAATCGCTGAGGGTAAGGGTTGCCGGGGTATCGAACCCCCCGCTCTGGCCGACATCCGACAAAATAATAAACTTTTCGCCATTCGGGCCGACGAGCAGCATATCGACATCACGGCCCCAGGCATGTTGGATATTGTTGATCGTTACGCTGACGCCGCTGACCAGGCCCGTCATGCCCGAAACATTGATGTTCGTGGGGTAGGGCGACGCTTTGCCCATACTGAGGCTGCCTGTGATAGAGATCGGCGTACTGTTACAGAACTGTGCCGTGGGAGCAAGAGGACCTCCAGCGATTATTTCCTGCGCTTCGCTTCGCGGGGCCAACGGTCGATAGCCTGCAAAAATAATGACCGCAGCCGCTACGAATGTGAGAAACAGAATCTTCTGCCATGAGTTAAAACCCCTATTTACAACTTTTATCTTACCTTTCACGATAAAATCCTCCCCTGTCCGATCTGAAAAAAGTATGAGTGACGTTGATTAGCAAAGAGCGCGGATACCAACCGATTGCCGTCAGTTTGAGTCCCTATGATCCCTCTTAAACGGGGAACCATAAAATCAATTCGAATTTATCCGCACTTCACAGTGCGCATGAAGCCGGTAAAAATACAAAAATGCAGAAAATATTATAAATATGACCGATAATCGTTCACGGCGCGGTAATCATTGCAATAGACGTGCCTCGTTTCGCGCCCTTGGAGACGAGTTATTCAGCACCAAAGGTGCGCGGCAATTTAGCCAGGGGCAACGCCCCTGGAAGTAAGTCGATATTCATCAAGCCGCATCGCGGCGAAGTAAAATAACATTATGAATCTAACGTATTAACGCCGCCCTTTCAGGGCTTATCCCGATAATTTACCGGTTACTTGGGGCGTTGCCCCAAGCTATATAACTCAGCGCCGTTGGCGCTCAAAGCGGAAAATCCGCAAACCTTACGTTTTAACGCTCGGCCCATTCACAATAACGAATATCGAGACGTCGCGGACTAAAAAAACTCTGGACAACATTAGTTAAACTAGGTTAAACTAATCAAGCGCGGTTTAAACCGCATCTCTTCCATCATCATCAAACTACAATGGACCAGCATTCCCATAGTTCCTGCCAATGATATGGACTCAAAGATAGGCTTAATTATTCAACTCACGGGAGTTTTTCTGATCACGGTGCTTACCCTGTTCCTGCGCCGCTCGCTAAAGGTGGTGGCCCTGAAGTATTGGACCATGGCATGGCTCTGCCTCTCTTTTTCGCTCATCTGCCTGCGTCTTGCTTTCAGCTATGACGAGTATTCGAACGTCCTGTACAGTTTTTATTTCCTGGGTGAATATGTATTCGGGTTCCTGCTGGTAATGGGCTGTATCAGCCTGGAGGTGGATTACAAGCCGCAGGTCCGTCACGAATTGTTTATCCTGCCGTTTTTCCTCGCGGCTTTTACGCTTCCTTATCTCGCGACCGACTTTAATCTCATCTTTAACCTCCATTCGTTCATCCTCTCGCTGTTCTTTGCCGCTGCCTACCTCGCGCTCAGAAAATCGGGCACAAAAACGTTCGGCTGGCGCGTGATGAATGTAGCGCTCGGACTCCTGGCCATCGATTTTTTTCAATATTTTGTGGTTTTTACCGCGCGGCAGTTCATCGACTTCAACACGTCCTATCTCTCGTATAATCCGATAATCGATCTCGTACTCGAGGTAATGCTCGGGTTTGGAATGGTGATCGTACTGCTCGAGCAGGTACTCTCGGATTTCCAGCGCGCCAATGCCAAGCTTCAAAAGGCGCACGAAAGGCTCGAACAGCTGGCCCATATCGACCCGCTGACGGCTGCCTTTAACCGGCACGCCTTTCACGGGTACGTGCGTAAGCAGGGTGAGAAGGCGGTTTCGGGCTGCGTCGGGTTTTTCGATATCGACAATCTGAAACCGATCAACGATCTTTACGGCCACTCGGCCGGTGACATGGCGATCCGCGCCGTTGCGCGCGCGATCCGCGAGCTTGTGCGGGCCGAGGACCTGATCTTTCGATGGGGCGGCGACGAGTTTTTTGTGATCATGATCGGCATGAACGCCAAAGCCGCTACGAAGCGAATGAAAAAGATCGAGGAAATGCTGACCGATATAATGATCGAAGGCGCCTACCGTCCGCTGACGATCGGTGTTTCGCGGGGCTTTAAGGACTTCTTCGGCTTTTCGGAGCTCGAGCACGCAATGAACGAGGCGGATGCGGAAATGTACCGGCTCAAGCAGGAGCGGAAAGCCGGCGAGGACAAAACGGATTTCGTCCCGCAGCTAGCCGAAGACAATCCGCGCGTAATTATGTAAGTAGTTGTTCGTGGTTCGTAGTCCGTAGAAAAACGGCGCTCTCAGCGAGCACCGTTTTTTTATTTCGCTTACCTTCTTTTAACCACGAACCACGAACCACGAACCACTTACAATTTATCCTTAAAAAACCCGATAACCAGCGCCCAGGCGTCGCGCGCGGCGGTCTCGTCATAGACCTCGGGCCGGGTATCGTTAAAAAAAGCGTGATCGGCGTCGTATTTTACAGAGACCACCGGGAGCTCGTACTTTTCGGCCGCTTCTTCGAGAGCGGCCACCTTTTCCGCGTTTATCCACTGGTCCTTTGTGCCCGAGATAAAGGTCACCGGGGTTTTTAGGTTTTCCAGAACGTCCTCGCCCGGGATATCGCCATAGAAGGGCGCCGCGGCGCTGATGCCTTCGAGCTCGCAGGCCGCGCGCAGCGCGAATGTCCCGCCCATGCAGTAACCCGTGATCCCGAAATGCGAGACGCCGTATTTCTCCCGCGCCGCGTCCATGGCGTTTTTGATAGTATCGAGGCCGTCCTCGATCGCGAGGGCCTGCATTAGCCCACCGGCTTCCGCGCTGTCTTTAGCCAATTTCCCGCGATACAGATCGGGGGCGATCGCGATAAATCCCTCGTCCGCGTAGCGGTTCGCGATGTCTTTTATATGGTCGTTCAGGCCCCACCATTCCTGTATAACCAGGACCGCTTTATTGCCGCCGCCGCCCTCGGGAATCGCCGTGTAGGCGGTCGTTTCTCCGTTCGCCGTATTAAAAGATAAAGTCTCGCTCGTCATAAAAGCTGATAACCTCGCTTGTTTATTGTTTACCGAGATTATAAACGATTCCCGAAATGTTGTAACGCCGCCGACCCGGCGGCTGTCCGGGGAGCGACCGCTCGTCGATGAGCGCGAAGCGCGAACAATTTCCCCTACCCACGCAGAATATAATAATTAATTATGCTCTCATAAATTTTTCATAAAACTCTCAGAAAAAACTCAGCATTTCCTAAAGATTCGCGAGGGTCCCCTGGGCTCTAATAGCTTTACCGCGACATCTCTGTCCGAGAAAAATTTAAGAGGAGATCAATTTAAGAATGTTTAGTGGAAGAACATATTCAAACGGAAAATTTTTAGGCACGCTATTAATTTTAGGAAACATGGTTTTTACCTCCCTCATACCCGTTAACAGTGCGGCGCCCGCAGCGGCCGTCAGACCGGAAGCCGCGGTCGAAAAAACAGTATCGAAACCCGATAAAAAAACGGTCTCGGAAGGCCTGGGCAGCATGGCCTTGAGCTTTGAAGAAAACCGAGGCCAAACCGACGCCGAAGTTCGGTACCTGGCGCGCAGCCCGTATTACACCTTGTTTCTCACCGACAAGGAGGCCGTTTTCAGGTTTCGCAAAGAGAACGGCGGCAAGATAGACCGCGACGTCCTGCGCATGCAGTTCAATAATGCCGAAAAATCGCCCGCCGTAGAGGGCGTAGGTAAGCTGGAGGCCACAAGCAGCTATTTTATCGGCAGCGACGAATCGAACTGGCAGCGAGGCCTGAAGAATTTCGGCCGCGTGAACTATCGCGGGATCTACGAAGGTATCGACGCGGTGTTTTACGGCGCGCAGAAGGCGCTCGAGTACGATTTTATCGTAGCGCCGAATATCGATCCGAGCGTGATATCGCTATCGTTCGACGGCGCGCGGAACGTGAGCGTAGATGAGGACGGCAGCCTCGTGCTGAAGATCAAAAACGAGACCGTCCGGTTCGGGGCCCCTGTTTCCTACCAGGACACCGAAAACGGCCGCCTGCCGGTTGCCAGCCAGTATGTCCTCGAGGCCGGAAAGATCGGTTTCAAGATCGGCGAATATGATAAAAGCAAGACCCTGGTCATCGATCCGAAACTTATCTTCTCGACCTATGTGGGCGGTAATGTCGAGTTTATCGACATTGTCGAAGGAACCGGCGATTCGGTAAACGGGCTCGACGCGGATGCCGCCGGAAACGTGTATATCACCGGAAATACCGATTCGACCGATTTTCCTGTCTCCGCCAACGGGTACCAGCAGGAGCTCGAGCTGCGCGGCGACGATCAGTGCCTGATCGGCGGGCCTCTCCCGTGCGGCGATGCTTTTGTCACGAAGATCAACCCGACGGGGAACGCTATCATGTATTCGACCTACCTGGGCGGTCATAGCAGCGACGCCGGGTTCGGCATAGCGGTCGACGGCTCGGGCAGGGCTTATGTGACCGGGGGGACCGACCCCTTTAACGCGGGACAATTCTGCATCAACCCGTATCTCTTCCCGACCAAGAATGCATACCAGATCCTTCCCTGTTACGGTGCCCGCGCGGATACCGACGCCTTTTTTACAGTACTAACGGCGAGCGGTGACGATCTTGTTTACTCGACCTATTTCGGCGGCAACGACGAGGAACAGGGCAACGCCATAGCGATCGATAATGCCGGTCGCGGTTACATCGCCGGCCAAACCAATTCGAGAAACCTGCCCCAAAAGAACGGGTTTCAAACCGACCGCGCCGGCGACGCCAATATCGACGACGCCTTCATCGCCAAGTTTGACCCGGCGGACAGCGGTAATTCTTCGCTCCTTTACGCGAGCTACCTGGGCGGCAACAATGCCGACATCGCGCGTGGTATAGCCGTGGATAATGTGGGTAATGCGTATGTTGTCGGCAGCACGCAATCGAACAATTTGGTTACCAAAGCGCCGGGCGGGGCTCCGCTCAGAGCTGCTTTCAACGGCGGCTCGTTCGATGGTTTTATCTCGAAGATCGACGCGACCAACGCGACGGGCGCTAACTCGCTCGTTTACCTGTCTTATTTTGGCGGGAGCGGTCTCGACGTCGTAAACGCGGTCGCCGTCGAGCCGGCCACCCAACGCGCGCACATTACGGGGCGGAGCGATAATGCGACCGGTTTTCCGCTGCTCAATCAGTTTGACGGGAACGCTACCGCGACCGACGCTTTCGTTGCCAAGCTTAACGCCGACGGCACGGCCCTGTTCTATTCCAGTTTCCTGGGAAGCAACAGCTTTGACGAGGGTCGCGGTATTACGATCGACGCGGCCAACAACGTCTATCTGACCGGTAAGACGCTGTCCTCCGGTTTCCCGAATATTAATGCCTTTCAAACGGTACACAACGGCGGGGGTGACGCCTTTGTCACCAAGCTCAGCGCGGTCACGATTGCTGCCCGGCCGAAGATACTTTACTCGAGTTTTCTTGGCGGGGGCAGCGGCCCCGGCGGCGGCGGCCGGGACGACGGAAACGCGATCGCGCTCGATGGAAAAGGAAATGTCTATTTCGGCGGGCTGACAACTTCCCCGACCTTCCCGACCACCGTCGGTGCGTTAAAAAGATCGGCTCCCGGCATCACCGCCGGCAATTCGGATGGTTTTGTCGCCAAGGTGGATGGAACATTCAACGACGGTGTCGGCACGTTTCGCGGTACGAACCAGTTCATTTTGAGCAACTCGACCAACGCGCCGAACGAGGACATCGACACCACCGTTGCCCAGGCGGGAAATTTCCCTATAACCGGCGATTGGGACCGTGACGGCGACGACGACCTCGGCGCGTATAACTCGAACACCGGGCAGTTCTTTATCCGCACAAAGGTGAAATTCTGTGCGATATGCCCGCCTATTTTGACGAACGTTACGATCAATTTCGGCCAGGCCGGCGATCTGCCGGTGACCGGGGATTGGAACGCGGACGGTTTCGACACGATCGGCGTATTTCGGCCGGGCGCGGGCCAGTTCCTTTTGAACAACGACCAGCTGGGGTCTCTCACCGTCCCGACATTGAACCTTCAGCCGCAGGTAACGGTCAATTTCGGTATCGTTGACGACCAGCCGATGGCCGGCGATTGGGACAGCGACGGTGAGGATTCGGTAGGCGTTTTTCGTCCGAGCGCCGGGCAGTTTTTCCTGACCAACGACAATGAGCTACAGGCCAATGTCGATATCGGTGGAAACTTCGGTGCGGCGGAGGATCTTCCTATAGCGGGCGATTTCGATGGTGACGGCAAAGACACCATCGGGATGTGGCGGCCATCGATAGCCACCTTTTTCCTGACCAACGACAACGTTAACCTGGCGGCTACCTTTGTCTTCGGCCAGACCGGCGACAAGCCCGTGGCCGGCGAATGGGACGGCAAGCCCAATCAATAAGCCCGATTTTGGATTTTGGGTTTTGGGTTTTGGATTTCAAGGGCGCAGGCTTGTAGGTGTTCGGTCTACAGCTTTGCGCCCTTGCGCCTTTGCGTGAAACCAGTTCTAAAAATCTAAATCCAATATCCGCGTCTAAAACACGGAAAGGAATCTCACGCAAAGGCGCAAAGGGGCGCAAAGATTTCTTCTTTTTATCCCTTACATCCCCTTATCCCTGTAAATTCTTTTTCCTTCTATCCTGTCCATCCTGTTTGAAGTGACCTAAAAAAATCTGACTGTGTAGCTAACTCTCACGCCTCGTCCGATCTCGGGCGAGATGTCCTTGATAAACGAAATGTGGTTGTAATACAGCCGGTTTGTCAGGTTAAACGCATTTACCGAAATGATATTCGCAAAGTGCTTGCTCGGTATAACGTACGAACCCGAGATATTGAACACGCCATAGCCGGCGGTCGGGGTCTCGTTCGTAAACACTCGGTCCTGGTCACCCACCGCTACAAACTCGGGGCGCACGCTGAGGTCCTTGTAATGCGCGTCGAGCCCGATCCGCCCACGAAGCGGCGCGATACGCGGGAGCGGTGTCCCGTCATTTAGTTCGGCGTTGACATAATCAAAGCCGGTCAGAATATTCAGGTATTTATGAGCCGTGTAATCGAGGCTCAGTTCTGTCCCGGTAAACCGGCTGTCGCCCTGCTGATAGAGCCCGACCGGCAGGCCGCTTCCGGGATCGATATTGCCATCTGGGAATAAGAATACAAAATTTTTCAGGCTGTAGTAGAAAAAATTCGCCTCGGCCCGGATTCGTTTGTCCTGATGCCTTACAGAAAGATCAAGGCCATCGCTTGTCTCAGGCTTCAGATTCGCGTTGCCTACTTCGAAGAGAAGTGTGCCATCATGCGGCCCGTTATTATAAAGCTCTTCGAGCGCCGGGGCGCGGTATGCATGCTTGTACGAGGCCACGAATGCGCCGCCTTCCCATAGTGCGACGCGCAGCCCGGCAGCGCCTGAAAATCCCGTAAAGTCGCGCTTGATCAGCGTCGCATCTTCAGGACGGTAACGATTATTCTCGACGCGCCCCCCGAATTGCAGGGTTACGCGGTCCCAATCCACTTGTTCCAAGCCAAAAACCGAGAAGGCGTCCTGTTTGACCGGGCCGTTGATCAAAATCTCGTCTCCCACGGTTGAATAATTGCGATGAAAGCCCTCAAATCCGAAGCGTCCACTGAGGTGTCCATACTTGCGCTGCTCGAACATCGTCCTATAAGAGTAAACCCGATTCTTAAAGGTTGTTCCGATATCGCCATCGGCTATTTCCTGATGGCGGTAATTACTGGCGTCGAGGGTCACCTTGATACCCGTAATAAATGAATCGAGGTCACGGAAACCGCCGTTAAAGCGAAAGTCGTTGCGCCACATCCGTAAGGAGCGCTCCTCGGCGGCCGGATCGTTGAAATCGAGCGGGATGCCGAAACGGTTTTGGTAATAATTATAGTTGGCGGTGAAGAAGGCTTTTTTTGCAAAATAACCGAAGCCGCCCGTACCGCTCGCCGCTCGGGTAAAAGAATTTACGACCTTTCCGAAATTGCCGCCTGCATCGTAATCGCTGGTCCGCTGGCCGGTGGCATTACCCCAAAGCATCCAGTTTTTTAAACCGAATTCTACCCCGCCGCTAGCCACGGCCTGGTTGTTATTCGTTCCACCGACGGTCGAGAAATACCCGCGAACTCCCGGATGCGCACCCTCGTCATGACCGCTGATGGCGTTGACCACACCTCCGATCGCATTACCGCCGTAAAGCAGTGTTGCCGGCCCCTTTACAACTTCGATGCGCTCGACGGAAAACGAGTCGACCGGCTCACCGTGATCACCGGATTGCGATGCGAGCGAGCCGACACGCATACCGTCGGTGGCAACCAACACGCGGTCGCCGTCAAAAGACCGAATCACGGGACGCGAATTTCCCGGTCCGAAAGTACGCTTTGATACGCCTGGCTGATTATCGAGAGCGTCGCCGAGCCCGACTGCGCCCCGCTCGAGTAATTTAGTTGAATCGACGCTGCTCACGGAGGCGATCGACTCGAACGTGGACTCTTCCTGGCCTGTAGCGGTCACTGTTACCTGTTCCTTGATACCGGTGATCAGAAGCTGAAGATCGACACCCGCCGAAGCTCCGGCGGCAAGTACAACTATCCTGGTTGTATCGGCAAAACCTTCTTGATGCGCCAGGATCGTATAACGGCCTGCGGGAACATCGGCAAATTCGTAGTTGCCGTTGTCATCAGTTACGGTGGTCCGCTTGAGCTGTACTATCTGGACCGAGACCCCGTGCAATGCCCTGTTATCATCGCCAAAAGTGACCTTACCTGAAATCCTGCCGCCTGATTGTGAAAAGACGGCCATCGAGAAGATAAATATCAATGAAGTTGTATATAAAAGCTTGCGCATTATGTTCCTAATCCTTGTTTGAGTATAAAAGGTTATTTTATTGGTAAGACGCGGGCCCGGGCGACATTTTTTCAATGAACTGACAAAACAAAAGGATGAATGGTTTCTAAATGGGGCTTAAGGAAAGGAAGCAAAGGAGTTTTGATGGGATGGAGGAGATGCACGAGACAAAAATTATCGGAGTTTATCTTCATCTAAGATTCCGCTCGTATTGATAAAACAGCCATTCGATTTCTATAATTGTCGATTGGTTAAAAACTGATACCGACACTCGTTATCTCGGTTAGTATTTGCTTGCGGAGGTAACCTTTCGATTGCATTACTCCGTGAACCTTAAAGCTAGACAAGGTGGGGAAGTCGCCCTTGGGAAGCGACTTCCTTTAAAAAGAAAAAGTCCGGAACAGACGCCCCGGACTTACTTTTGGGAAGAACCTTAATAACAAGCTACACAAGATTCCAGCGAAGGGTTAGCTAAAAAAATCGCCAATGTAATCAACGATCTGATGGAATAAACAACCGCAATTCGGCACATTTTGTGAGCCGCATTCCTTATTCTCTATCCATTTCCCCTCACTATCGATACAAGCGGCATGAAGCTTGGGATTAGCGGTTACGCTGCTCTTAGCTCCAATACTACCGGTAAATCCCAGGGTAATGACCATGATGAGCATTACCGTGGAGACAGCTTTCTTCATATCGATTCTCCTGTGTTAGTTTGAATGGTGCTTTGCAAAGAGCTGATCGCGCCATCGGCACCGTTTCGACGGCAACCGCCCAAACGCCACCCATAATATACTCATTGTATAAACTACGCAACTAGATTTATATGGCCAGAAAATCTACTACGCTTTTTTCTTCGTATTTTCGGTAAAGTTCTTCTTCATTACCTTGACGATCTCATCGGCAACCTCGGTCCTTACATTGGCCGAATCGCCTCCGAAGATCCCGTGGCTGGTGTCGCCGTCGACGGTCGATTCGAGCACGGTTTCGCCGGTTTTTGCGTCGACAAATTTGACGTTGACCACCAGCTTTGACATACCCGTCCCCATTCCGACCAGGTACCGCATAGTGCGGCTGCCCTTATCGAACTTGACGACTTCGCCCGAAATCTTGAGCACGGAAACGTCCGCCGTCTCAGCAGCGGCCGGGGCGCCTTCCACAGCGACCTGCGTGAACTTCTTCGAGCCGCGAATCGCGTTGACCACGCTCAACGTCAGGCTGTCGATCTTTTCAGCCGGAAATTCGACGCTCGGGCGAATGGTGAATTTTTCGACCTGGATATTTTGATAAATTTTCAGCGGTGCGGCCTGCTGCGCGGCACTAGCCGACACCAGCGATAAGGCGACGAATATGGAAAAACACAAATATTTTAATACTTTCATCTTTATACTCTTATATTTTGATTTTTATTTTCCTTACGGGGGCGAGGAAGCGTATTAGTTTCATAAATTTGCGCCCCTGTTGTCTGAAAAGTTCATGGAGTTCATAGCGTTTATAGAGTTAATAGGGTCGTTGAGTTCGTGGAGTTTTTGAAACGCTTGAAACACCTGAAACAGATGAAACGCCTGAAACACCACGAACTCTATGAACTCAACGAACTCTATGAACTCAACAAACTCGATGAAACGTGAGAAAATTTCAAACATCTGATGCATCACCAGCTACTGCTCATTCTCGGACTGCTTTTCGCGATGGCCCTGCTTTATATGCTGAGCCAGAAGGTGCGCGTACCATACCCGATATTTCTCGTGATCGGCGGGCTGCTTATCGGTTTTATCCCGGGCATACCCCTTATCACCATCCATCCCGACATTATCTTCACCCTCTTCCTGCCGCCCCTGCTCTACGAGGCGGCGTGGTTTACCTCGTGGCACGAGTTCTGGCGGCGAAAGCGCTCGATCGCGTTTTTTGCCTTCGGTCTGGTCATACTCACGTCCATCGCCGTGGCCTATTTCTCAACCGCCATTATTCCCGGGTTTACGCTGGCCCTCGGCTTTTTGCTCGGGGGGATAATCTCCCCGCCTGACGCCGTGGCGGCAACGTCCGTTTTGAAAGAAGTAAAGGTCCCACGCCGCCTTCAGACGATCCTCGAAGGCGAGAGCCTGGTCAACGATGCGTCGAGCCTGATCGTTTTTCGCGTTGCCCTGGCCACGGTAATGACCGGGCAATTCGTCTTCAAACACGCTGTAGCGGATTTCTTTGTGGTCGCGATAATGGGTATCGTCACCGGCATCGTGGTCGGGGTGATCTTCTATTTTATACACCGCCTGCTCCCGACCAACGCCAGCATCGACACCATCCTGACCCTGATGACCCCGTATATAATGTATCTCGCGGCCGAGCAATTTCATTTCTCGGGCATTCTGGCGGTGGTCAGCGGCGGGCTATTTCTATCGTACCGCTCGCACGATTTCCTTAATTACGAATCGCGTATCCAGGCCACGAGTGTCTGGAGCTCGCTGGTATTTTTGCTAAACGGCCTGGTGTTTATCCTGATCGGTCTGCAGCTTCCGGTGATAATTGCGGGGCTCGAAGGTTATTCGCTGACCAGTGCGGTCTGCTACGCGGTCGTTATTACGCTGATCACTATCGCTATCCGTATCATACTGGTTTTCCCGAGCGCCTATATTCCGCGCTACCTGAGCAAAGGTATCCGCGAGCGTGAGGCCCGGCCTCCGTTTGGGATGGTTTTTATGGCGGGTTGGGCGGGGATGCGCGGCGTGGTGTCGCTGGCCGCTGCGCTTGCGATACCCATGGCCCTTCCCTCGGGCGAGGCTTTCCCGCATCGTAATCTCATCCTGTTTATTACGTTTGTGGTCATTTTTATTACATTGGTGTTCCAGGGGCTGACGATGCCGTTTCTCCTTCGCCTTTTCAAGCTCGAAGAGATCGACCCGCGCCTGCCGCCCGAGGAGCAGCTGTCGGCGATTCGCCTCCGGATGGCTAAACTGTCTATCGAACAGCTCGACGGCGAACACGAAGAAGAGGTAAAAACCAACGCCAAGCTCAACCGCTATTACGAGCAGCTGCTCCACGTGATCGGGCGCGAGGAAAAGATGGCTAGCGGGGATGACGCCAGGGAAGGACGCAAGGAAGCGCGCGAGCGCTTCAACGACATATTTCTCGATCTGGTGGCCAGCCGCCGCGCTGAGCTGGTGAAGATGCGGAACGAAAAAGAATTCGACGAGGAAGTCCTGCGGGAATACCAGCATACTCTCGACCTCGAGGAAGCGCGGATGAGGAGTTGATCTTAAAGCTCCCCTCCTTACGAAGGAGGGGTGGCAGCCGCATCGGCTGACGGGGTGGTTCTCTCTTTCTCTAATCCGAAATCCGCAATCCCAGATCCCAAAGCGAGTGACGCGCGTGGTTCGTTCTTTCGCCTAACTCGGTCAACTCTCTTCGGTTATAACTTCAACAACTTCGCGCGCAAGATCTTCGACTGCAGCCGGCTCGAAGTAATTTCCTGGCCGTTTTTCATTGTCACCAGGTAGGTCCCGCCCGGCATCGGCGACACGCGCCCGATCGCGTCGAGATTGACCAGAGCCCCGCGCGAGAGTCGAACGAACTGTTTCTCATCCAGCCGCAGCTCGAGATCTTTCAGCCGGAAATTAATGCTGTATCTTTCCAGTTTCAGGGTTGTCAGGTGAAGCAGCTCGCCATCGGCAACTATCGATGATATTTCACCTACGGGCACGAGAAATATCTCCTCGCGTTTTTTGACCGGAATGCGCTCGATAGCCTCCCCGCGCCCCGTTTCCTCGTAAGTCTTACCGGCATTGCGGAGTTTTTCAGTTTCCCGTTCACGCCAGTCGGCCTGCTCCAGCCTCTCGGAAGCCCGTTCAAGCGTGGCCGCCAGGCGGGATCTTTCAACGGGTTTCAGCAGGTAATCGATCGCGTTCAGCTCAAAGGCCTGCACCGCGTATTCATCGTAGGCGGTGACGAAAGCGACCAGCGGCATCTGCGATTTGCGGAGCAGGCGGACGGCCTCGAGGCCCGAAACTTCGGGCATTTGCAGATCGAGCAGGGCAAGGTCCGGTTTCAGTTCCTTTATCAGCTCGACGGCATCGCTTCCGTTTTCAGCCTCGCCGACCACCTCCGCACCCTCGAAATCGCGGAGCAGTTTCTTTAGAAACTCACGCGCCGGCCGTTCGTCATCAGCGATCACTATTCGAAGTTTATTCATAAAATTGACGTTTCCGGTATAAGCGCTTAATCATACGGCGGCAGGACATAAAGGTCGGGCGGATCACCGCTGCCCGGAATATATTTGAGATCCTTATAGCGGGGATTGGCCGAATAAAGGTGCACATCAGGCCCTACGCTGCCGTGGGCGATAAGAAGGAAATAACTTTTACAGGCCCTTACGATCCTCGACAGCAAACTGAGTGAAAAAGACTTTTCTGAGTATTCGACGTAACCGTTATCATCGGTATACCGCCGGATGTCGTCCGCGGCCAGTGAGCACGGATTTACGTCATAAGTGTAATGCTCGCAAGTTTGATCGACCATTTTCCCCACATACGGAACGCCCTGTTCATTCACTACCCGCACCCGCCACTTAGGTACCAGAACTGTTCGATACGGTACGAGTGTGGCCCCTAGCGCCAAAAGGAAAATTATTATCGCGATATATGCCTTCTTCCTCATAGTCCTTTCACCGCGCGCAAAGATTTTCCGTCCGGCGCAAGCGCGAAGCGGATTTCGGCCCGTGTGCCTTTCGCATCGCTCTTAATCTCGAGGCCCGCTTTTTCTCCATAATATGAAGTTAGCCGGTCCCGGATATTTTTCAGTCCCACGCCCGCCGAATTCAGGGCCTTTTCGGGCTTTAATCCGCGGCCCGAATCGAAAACTTCGAGGTTTAGAAATTCACTGCCCTTACGCGTCTCAAGCCGCGCCGAAATGCGGACCAAACCGCCGGTCTTATTTTCCGAGATACCGTGTTTTATAGCGTTTTCGACCAACGGCTGGAGGATCAGCGCCGGGACCTGCAGCTTTTCAAGCTCCTTCGGCACGT
>Ga0190272_10000721_pt1 | contig 16515 bp, 10 predicted proteins | sample Popmic504T_FD_133746 | JGI IMG/M metagenome (GOLD analysis project Ga0190272, IMG submission 133746) | Populus adjacent soil microbial communities from riparian zone of Shoshone River, Wyoming, USA - 504 T | ecosystem: Environmental > Terrestrial > Soil > Riparian zone | place: USA: Wyoming... | reverse complement strand
TCGTTACCGACGACGGTGCTGAAACCGATCTCGACCTGGGCCACTACGAACGCTTCACTCATGCACAGCTCTCGCAGGCAAACAATTGGACCACCGGCCGGATTTACCTCTCCGTGATCGAGAAGGAGCGCCGCGGCGACTACCTCGGCAAGACCATCCAGGTGATTCCGCATGTCACCAATGAAATTAAAGATGCGGTCCGTGCGGTTGCCGAAAAAGATATGCCCGACGTGGTCATTGTGGAAATCGGGGGCACGGTCGGCGACATCGAATCGTTGCCATTTCTCGAAGCGATTCGACAAATGGGAAATGAAGAAGGCACGGGTAACACGCTGTATGTTCACGTAACGTTAGTGCCGTTTATTGCCGCAGCCGGAGAATTGAAAACAAAACCGACGCAGCACTCCGTTCGCGATCTGCGAGAGATTGGTATCGCTCCCGACATTCTTCTGTGCCGCTCCGAACGGCCTTTGTCTTACGCCCTGCGGTCCAAGATTGCACTTTTCTGTAACGTCAAAGAATCGGCGGTCATCAGCGCTCAGGACGTCGACACGATCTACGACGTGCCACTCGCATTTCACGAACAGGGCCTGGATGAATTGATCGTGACCCAACTCGGCTTTGGCGCGCGGGCGTCGCAGTCAGACCTGGTCCAATGGCGTGATTTGGTGGGAACGATTCGCGAGCCGTCGGGCGGAGACACACGAATCGCAATTGTGGGTAAGTATGTGGAACTGGAAGATTCGTACAAATCTTTGCGAGAAGCTCTGACGCATGGCGGCGTGGCAAACAATCTCCGCGTCGGAGTCAAATGGATCGAGTCCGAAGACTTAATGGAAGACGACTATGAATCACGTCTGCGCGATTTCGACGCGATTCTTGTCCCAGGCGGTTTTGGTAAACGCGGCACCGCCGGAATGATTCGCGCCATCACATATGCGCGCAAGAGCGGCACGCCCTATTTTGGTATTTGTCTGGGAATGCAGACGGCGTGCATCGAGTATGCGCGAAATGTTTGCGGGCTCAAGGATGCCGACTCCACGGAATTCGATGGAGAGACTCCGTATCCTGTGATCTTCAAGCTGCGGGACCTGGTTGATGTTGAAGAGTTGGGCGGAACGATGCGACTGGGTGCGTGGCCTTGCAATCTCGTTGAGGGTTCACTCGCGAAAGAAGTTTATACAACGGAAGAAATCAGCGAGCGCCACAGGCATCGATATGAATTTAATCCGGAGTTCCGCGAAACACTTGAACGCGCGGGTTTGGTCTTTAGCGGCGTTTCACCTGATGGCAAGTTTGTCGAGATGGTGGAGCTGCCTCGCGATATTCATCCGTGGTTTCTCGGTTGTCAGTTTCATCCGGAATACAAGTCAAAGCCGCTAGGCGCGCATCCGTTGTTCGCTTCCTTTGTTAAGGCGGCTTACCAGAACCGCTTGCGAAACGAAACGTCGATGGACAAGAACGGCGAGACTGAGATTTCACTTCCCGAACGAGCAAGTGTTACCAGCGCGGACTAACCGCCCATTGGGGCTTAGCCGCCAAGACGCCAAGAGCAAGTAAGAAAGGGCAGTTCAGAGCGTGGCGTTCGTTCCGGCAATTTCAAGTCTCTCGATCGGGTTAATCTTCATACATTGTTGTTATTTCTTGGCGCTCTTTGCGTCTTGGCGGCTCGATAATTCCCCGTCCTCATACCCTCTCAGTGCATCTAACTCCATTTTGCGGGATAATCCTAACGCTTCTCTCCCTACGTTAAGTTATGCTTCATTGCCCCACATGCGGACGACAGTATTCATCTGACTTCGAGGTGTGTCCGGAGGACCACGCGCCGTTACAAGCCGACGCAACCGTCAACGAAGCCCTGGTAACCGATCCCCTGGTTGGTCATACGCTCGACGAAAAGTACCGGCTGGAGGAGCGTCTAGGCGTAGGCGGCATGGGCACCGTGTACCGCGCGCGCCATCTCTTAATCGATAGACCAGTCGCAGTGAAAGTCCTCAATCAACGCTTCGTGGAAGACGAGGCTGCACGCACCAGGTTTAGCCGCGAAGCCAGAGCCTGTGGCCGCCTGCAACACGCAAACGCCGTCACCGTTACCGACTTCGGCCAGTCACACGATGGATATGTCTATCTTGTTATGGAGTTGCTGGAGGGCCGGACACTGCGCGAGGTGCTCGCGAAAGAAGCTCCACTTGATGCCGCGCGCGCCGTGTCCTTGATGTTGCAGATTTCTGCGGCAGTAGCGGCGGCCCACGAGGCTGGAATTATTCATCGTGACCTGAAGCCCGCCAACGTCTTTATTGTTCAACGAGCGGACGTCCCCGCGGTCGTGAAGGTCCTTGATTTTGGTATTGCAAAACTGGCGGCGGACTCTCTAGACGAAGATGATCGCATGACGTTGACGCAGTTTGGCGCGATGATCGGCACGCCACGTTACATGTCGCCTGAACAGTGTGACGGCGCAGAGCTGACGCCCGCGGCTGACGTCTACAGTCTGGGCGTCATCCTCTACGAGATGCTTACTGGCACGGTGCCGTTTAGCGGCTCGACTCCATTGGCGATCGCGATGAAGCATACCTCCGAAGCTCCACGAAACCCTCGAGAGATCGTCGCCTCAATTCCACCTGCCCTCGAAGAGCTCGTGCTTCACACACTGGAAAAGAGTCCGCAGGATCGACCGCCGGATGCCGAAGCTTTTGGACGAGAATTGCTGGAAACGGCCGAGCGACTCGGACTTGAACATGCGGCTGTTGCCACGAGTCCAAACATGGCGGCCTTGCGAAACGTCGGAACCGAATCTCCATCCGGACGCCTCGTGATAGACATTTCGCGATTGCGCGAAAGTATGGCTGCTACCCCAGACATTAGTGAAGATACAGTCGTCCGTCCCGCGGCCTTAGCCTCGGTGGAAAGACCAATCGTTCCCGCCGCCGGAGGATCGCTGCTGGCCAGGCCGGCGTTTTGGAGACGGACCGTGCCGCTCGGTCGCTCGTTAACGTCAAAGCAACAGTTGATGGCATTGGCTGTAATCATTGCAGCAGCGCTACTGGTCGGCGCCACCGTGGCACTTCGACTTAGTAAATCGTCGCCCGCAACTAACGCCGCAGTTGTTGCCAGTCCGACTCCGACGCCATCGCCGTCACCATCGCCATCGCCGTCACCAACGCCCCAACGAGTAGCTCGGCCGTCGCCCACCCCGAAGAAGCAAACGAAGGGTGGTTTCGTGAACAAGGTTAAGCGTATATTGAAAAACCCATTCTAGTTTCGATGACCGCGGACAGCATGACAGACAATCAAGCGAAGCCTTTTCAAGTCGGGAACACAACCTTTGGCGATGGACGATTAACGATCATAGCGGGCCCGTGTGTAATCGAGTCGCGCGAACATGCCTTGATGATGGCGCGTGAATGTTCATCGCGAGCGCGCAAGGCTGGACTCGACTTCGTCTACAAGTCGTCGTTTGATAAAGCGAACCGTTCATCGTTGCAGAGTTTCCGTGGCCTGGGCATGGATGCCGGACTCGAGGTTTTGCGTGAGGTCAAAGAACAGGTTGGGGTGCCAGTGCTGACTGACATTCATGAGGTTTCACAGGTCGGACCCGTCGCCGAGGTAGCAGACATACTTCAAATCCCTGCGTTTCTCTCGCGGCAAACTGACTTAGTGTTGGAAGCAGCCAGATCGGGACGGGCAGTCAACATCAAAAAGGGGCAGTTTCTCGCGCCGCTTGATGCGCGCAACCTGGTAGATAAAGCGCGCGCGGTGGGATGCGAACGATTGTTGCTCACCGAGCGGGGCGTTAGTTTTGGTTACAATAACCTGGTGGTGGATATGCGATCGTTTCCCATCATGCGCGAGTTTGGAGTGCCGGTGGTGTTTGATGTAACTCATTCACTTCAGCTTCCGGGCGGACTGGGTCATGCAACCGGCGGCCAATCGGAGTACATCGAACCGCTTGCGCGCGCAGGAGTCGCATGCGGGGTTGACGCGGTTTTTATGGAAGTGCACGAATGTCCGGAACGTGCGCCGTCAGATGGTCCTAATGCGTTGCCGCTTGAACGGATGGAATCGTTATTATTTGTCCTGCGTGACATTCAGGAACTGGTGAGGCACAGTGGCCAATCCCAAACTTAGGTTTGGGTGGCATCTAATTTAAGAACAGGCTACGATCCACCAATCACACTAAGCAGCACTAACTTTTGTTCGTGAACTTTTCGTGTAACTTCGTGGATCGTTTTTACTTTTTACACAAAACATTTTTCGTGCATATGAAGAGAATCGTAACCATTATCCTACTAGCCCTTTCGCCTTTTCTTTTTTCATTTCCTGCGACTGCTCAGGAAGAGGCGCGTGCCGTCTGGCAAATTATTAATTTCGACATTACGGCAAACATCCAGCAGGCAGAACGCAACCTGAGTGTCGTGGCAGTCCTCGGCGCTACAAATGTTGGCCGCGGCGTCGGTTCGTCATTTACGTTTCGCATCAATCCCAAGGCTACTATCAAGGCCGTCACGGTCGGAGGTGCAAACGCAAGCTTCCGCACGGTTCCGGAAACGCAGGGAAACGTACAGAGAGTAACGGCCACACTACCGAACTCCGTCGCTGCGAACGGAACCCTCGTCGTAAACATCAGTTACAGCCTGCCTGTTGAAACTAATACGGGGCTCACGGCAATCTCGCCAATGGGTGCACAGTTTCTGCCGCTGGCTTTTTGGTATCCGACTCCGAGCACTGCGTTTTCTTTGCGTGGCGCGGAAACGGCACCGTTCCGTTTAGTCGTAAACGCGCAAAATGTAATCAGCTCGGGCGTGGAGAAAAGTGCAGGCGCGGGCCCCACTGTTTTTGAACAAACACTGAACGCGCAACCGCTTTTTGTTCAAGGCGAATATGACAGAGTCGAGGGCAGCGCCGACAGCAAAAACATCACCGCTTTCCTTCCGCGCGGCGCTACCCCGGAAGAAAAGAAACAAGCTGAAGCTCTGGTAACGCTGGCGGCCAACGCACGGAGCTTCTACAACGGCTTGCTCGGGCCTGGTCCAGACGTTCCCATTCGCCTGATTGCCGTCAGACGCGGCTCGGGTCTGGGCGACGCCGGCGCAATTCTGATTGAGCCTGCGGCTTTTCGTCGCACCAAGCTGGATTCAACAACCGCGCAACTAATGTCGGAATCTATTGCACGATTGTGGATCGGAGCGCAGACGCCCGTTCGCGGTGAGGGTGGCGGAGTTCTGCGCGAGGGCTTAGCGCGGTTTCTGGCGACGTTGTTTATCGAGAAGCAATTTGGGCGCGATGCTGCACGTGAAGAATTGCTGCGAGAGCGTTTGGCGTACAGCGCCGTTGCCAAGCGGGATGGTCCATTAGCGCGCCTGACGCCACTCGATGCAGCTTACTTTAGTTCAGTGGCAAATAAGGGCGCGATGTTCTGGAGGCTAGTAGATAAAACTCTGGGGCGCGACGCTTTAATGGCGACCATCCGTGAACAGCTCCAATCGGGTAAGGGAAGTGGGAATGGTATCAGCCTGGCGAGTTTGCGAGCAGCACTGGCCCAACAGGGTGGCGAGCGTGTTAAGACGCTCCTGGACCAGCAACTGGATGAGCTAACAGATCTCGACCTGATGATTGGCCTGCCACAGCAGCGCGGCGCTGAGTGGGTTTCGGCGCTGAGAAATTTCGGATCCGCCGACTTGACGACGTCAGTGCGAGCAACTACAGCCACCGGAGAGCAGTTAACGGTTGACGTTACTGTGCCGGGCCGCAATATGGGCGAGGCGGTTTTCAAGACCACCGCGAAAGTTGTGCGGGTGGAAGTCGATCCGGAGAAACTCTATCCGCAATTGGATTATTCAAACGACAGCGCGCCTAGAACGCGCGATGTGCAGGAATCTATGGCCGAGGCGAGCCGACAATTCGGGGCGCAGGGCAATGCGAAAGCTGAGGCGATCGCGCGCGAGATTCTTTCGGTCACAACATTCCTACCTGAAGCACGAATCCTTTTGGCGCGCGCCCTTTTGGGTCAGAACAAATTGGACGAGGCCGAGAAACTTTTCAGGGCCGCTCTTGATGCACCCCTGCCGACGCCGACAACGCTCGCATGGGCCAACGTTGGGCTGGGCGAAGTCAGTTTGAGAAAGGGACAGGCGGACGAGGCAGCGAAGCGATTCAACGATGCGGTTCGCGCCGACGCCGAATATGGCGCCTCGCTCGCGGCACGCGCCGGAAGGATACGGGCTGAAACTGCAACTAATCGTCTGCAGGTTGATCCAGGCGTGAAAGCGTTTGTCGCCCAAATGGACCAGGCGATAACCAGCGGAAAAAAAGCGGAGCTGGAGTCGCGTATTGTCCCGGGTGAACTGGTGAGGTTCATCGGCGGAATTGTCGGCACACAACCGGAAATGTGGCAGACGCGAGTTGTCCGCACTGAACAACTCGACGCCAACCTCGTGGCTGCCGATGTCACACTAGATACGAAAGAACTAGGCCGCCAACAGGCGGGCACGGCCGTGCTAATCATTTCACGCGCCGGCGGCGGCTTCAAACTGGTTGGGATCGATCTGTTTGAAGTGAGGTAGGACTTAGTAGGACAGACATTCCTGTCTGTCTGACTTTGCGAAGATTCTTGTAGGGATCAACTCGAAAGCAGATTTTCCATGTATCATTTTCCATTTTTCATCCGCCATCTGTCATTTCAGCAAGTCGCGGGCTATTGCCGGAAGTTCAGAGTTCAGCCTTCAGGCTGTGGCTTCGCGACGCAAGCTGAAGCTTGAACTCTGAACTTCACGCCCTGGCCGATAATGACAAATGAGAATTGAAAAATGACATATGGAAAATTGTTCTTAATATTCCTCAAAGATAAGGGTGAAGTATCTCCGACAGACAGGAATGTCTGTCCTACTCAAGCTGCCTAAATGGAAGATCTTGCTTCAATTGAGCGCCGCGCCTTACGCATCAAATTGCTTTTGATGGATTGCGACGGTGTGCTCACCGACGGTCGCTTGTGGCTACTTGAAAGCGGCGAGGAGCAAAAAAGTTTCCACACCCACGACGGGCTGGGATTATCGTTGCTGCATCGCGCAGGGGTGAAGTCAGGAATCATTACCGGACGAAGCTCACAAACTGTCACGCGTCGAGCTGCTGAACTCGGAGTTGAGTTTGTTCAGCAGGGCGACGCCGAAAAGACAGAAGCCTTTGAACAAGTATTGCTGCTCGCTGGAGTTATTGAAAACGAAGTCGCTTTTATTGGCGACGACTTGACCGACATCCCGCTGATGCAACGATCGGAGTTGGCGGTTGCAGTCGCGGACGCCAGACCCGAAGCGATTTCAGCGGCTCATTACGTTACCGCGGCGCCCGGAGGCCGCGGCGCCGTTCGGGAAGTCGTAGAATTAATCCTCAAGTCGCAGGGCCGCTGGAATGAGGTCGTGGAGCGGTACCTGAAGCCGTAAGAGGACAGACATTCCTGTCTGTCTAACCTTTGCAGCCGTCAGGTAGGTATCAACGCCGATTTTCCATATGTCATTTTCCATTTTCCATTTGTCATTCGGAAGAACGATTCGATCAGGTCCTGACCGACTCACGTTCGATTCAATGGCAAATTGAGAAATGTCGTATGGAAAATCATCCGCTCTGACATCACAGGCAACTACATCGGTGACAGGCGGAAATGCCTATCCTCACGGCCCGCTGAACACTGGCCGCGTCGTTAACTATCTTTCACCAGCCAAAACCTGAGCGGGCGTAACTCAATGGTAGAGTATCAGCTTCCCAAGCTGGAAGTTGCGGGTTCGAGTCCCGTCGCCCGCTCCAAATCCCTCAAGCAATTGGTCCTCCTACAACGATTTTAGAAACTTAAACAGTTGCGCCTTCTCGATCGGCTTCAGCGCCTGAAAGAGGGTTCTGCTCTCCGTCGCCTGTCCGGCGTGTCGCAGTATTGCCTCGTTCATCGTGAAGGACTGCGCGCCGCTATTCGACGGCGGGCTGGATGAGCCTCCGTCGTGCATCAGGCGGTCGCGTGTTCGCAAGCCCCACAGTGGAGCTGTCCTTATCAGGTTGCGCGTCATCTCTCCGTTCGTTTCCACGATCCCGTCGCCCGTGCCGATGTCGTGAAGCAGAAAGTCCCCGAACGGACGGTAGATCTTATTGGCGAGCGCCGGACCGACAGTGAAGGTTCCGCCGTTGAACGTAGTGGCGGGGTTGAGCGTGGTTACAATCGCGCGCGTGTGACAGACCGAGCACTTGAGACTATCGAAGAGCCCCGAACCAGGATCGACAGCGTCGTTGGGCACGAGCAGGGTGTCGCGCGGCGGAGCCTTCGTCGAGCGCATAAAGCGCGTAAACGCCTCCACGTCTTCGCCGAAGCCCATGGGGCCGCCCCGGTCCTCCGGGTCTGCTACCGTATCGAAGGGTGACACGTCGCGTCCGAGCGAAGTGCTCTCGGCGGGCAAAAGAATGCTGGTGATGCCCGATTCCAACAGATAAGCGCCGGCGGAGAAGGTAAGCAAGCTGGCAACTGAGCCCTTCCAGCTGAAGCGCGAGAAGCGCTGCTCGGTCGGGGCCTCAAGGGTCGAGTTGAAGATGGCCGTCCCGCGCATGTTAAACGGCTGCTCGTCGCGGATGAGGAGAAACGTACTGTCGTCGGTGGCCTCGACGAAGCCGTCACCCAGGACGTTGAGTGAGGCCCGGAACGTGCGAATAGTCTCGCCCGAATCGTTCGAGTAGGCCGGGAGGTTGGCGAGCCGGGAAAGCCGCACAAGGTCCGAGCCGTTCACGGCCATGGCCCAGATGCCCGGTAGTCCAAAACCCGGCAATCCGATTAGGCGCGTGCTCGAAAAGGCGATCATCGAGCCATCGGGCGACCAGGCGGGATTGATGTCGATGGCTGCGTGATTGGTGAGCCGCGTCTGCGCCGCGCCCGAAGACTTCATCACGTAAATCTCCTGGTTACCGTCGCGGTCTGTGTGGAAGGTGATGGCTGACCCATCGGGCGACCAGTTAGGGCGGCCCTCGTTTGCTTGAGTCGTGACCGTGAGCTGCGTCTGGGCGTTGCCGTCCCGTTCCATCGACCAGATGTCCGAGAACTGGCTGAGCTGCGTGGTTCTCACGAAAGCAATGTGCCTGCTGTCGGGCGACCACCCGGGCTCCAAATCGTTGGAATGCGAGTTGGAGATGTTAACCAGATTCGAACCGTCCGGATCCATCGTGAAAATCTGCGAGTTCCCGCGGCGACGGGCAAAGGCGATCTTCGTCCCGTCGGGCGACCAGGCCGGCGATGTGTCTATACCGTCCCCTGTTATTTTGTGCGCGTTGGTGCCGTCGTTGTTCATGATGGCGATGTTGCCCTCGTCGTTGACAAAGACGATCTCCGTGCCGTCCGGCGAGAAGGACGCGTACTGGCCGGCGCTGGGTTGATTGCCAATCGGGCCGTATTGGCCGCCGTCGAAGCCCATGACGGAAAGGATGCCTGCATTGTTCGTGAAAGCGATGCGCGGTCCGTCGGGAACACGCTCTTGTATCTGGGCGTCTGTGGCACGCGCCTGTAAGAGCGAGCCGCCTGGTGGATTTACAAAGCTGCCGTCGGGGCCGCTGTGGCCCGCGCGCAACTCGAAGATTTGGCTGATGCCCCCCGTGACGGGGTTCTGATGGCATTCTGCGCAAGCCTGCGCGTTGTAGACGGGCCCGAGGCCATCCGCTATCTCTTCGCGATCCTCGAAGGCGGCGCGGTCGAGGTCGAAGGTGGTTTGCGGAGTGAACCCGTTGGTCTGGTTGTCGAACCCTGCGGGTGCTTCCTGTGGTTTCGATTGACTAATGACAGCAGGCGTAAGCACTTGTGATCCGACGAGTGCGGCCGCAATGAACGCGAGGACGAACAGCGTGAGAACTTTCATGACTCCTCCTGACTCAAAATCCACTTCAGCGGGAAGTGGGGGGTGGGTGATTACCTTTGGATAGACTTGTGCGCGTTTGAGAAGCGAAGCTGGATTAAGAAAATTTTTGGGGGAAGGAACTTTGGGGGAAGGAAACTTTCGAGCGGCGGCAATTTACTACCACGCGAACGGCGCGTCAAGAGAAATCTTTTGAGAAATCTTCTGAGAAGTTCTTCTGTACTGTACAGTACGTAACACTTCACAAGACGGCCCGCAGAACGTTAGCAGCTACTGCTCCTGCCATGCGTACTTCCCGGTCGCCCAGTAGAGAAATCCTGCCTTTCCGGAGAGCGTTCCGGTGATGATGTCGGCGCGCGAATTAGCGCCGCGCTCCTTCACCTTGAGGGCGGGAGGGAAACTCTTGAGTGGAACGACCCGCATTTCTGAGGCGGCGGCGTTCTTCAGCAGATACGACTGTGTCGCGTCACGGTCGCGCCAGCCTTTCGGGCCGTTTCCTTGAACAATTGCGAGAAGTGCTTCGCCTTCTTGAACTTTCACCGGACCCGTCGCCCCCGGGAGAGACTGCACCCTCTTCCTGGGGTCTACTAAAGCCCTTTTTGGGTCTGCGAGGATCCAGTTGGCAAACTCGCTATTAAGCTCTGCGCTCATACCCTTGGCCGGCCTGACCGCTATTGCGATGTCCTCCGAGCCGTCACCGTTGAAGTCGCCCGCGACGAAAGTCGCTGGAGGAGGTTCGCTTGCAACGACGGCCCGCCGATAGACACGTTCGAGCGCTTCTTTAGCCTCCGCGAACGTAGGAGGTTGTCGCCCAGGTGTCGTCTCAGGCTTCTGTTGTTCGTTGGTGGCGGCTTTTGTTTTCAACTCTCCCGGTGAGGCTGGCGGTGAATCGGTAGCGTTTCGCTGTGTACATGCCGCGAAGACGACACATATGACGATGATCAGGATCTTAAGACGAATGTCCGCGAGCGTTGTTCGATCAGTCTGTCGCTGTGCTCCGGCGCTCCGGCCTGGATCGCGGAGCCCGTGCAAATGTGAGACGATTGCGACCCACTTCCCCCTACTGATCCGAATCGCCTGTTGAGTTCTCAAGGCAAACACCTTTCGTTGTCGGCCCGTCCTGGCGTGAGGAGCATGAAGACGTATTCACTTTCATTTACGCTCACAACGCCAGGAGAAGCAAGGAAAACTTGGAAAGAAACGCGGCAATAAGTCAGCCTGCCCAAAATGACCTCTTTAGGATTCGATTCATTGAATCAACCGAGCTGAAGAGAACATAAAGTAGGAAAAACATTCCTGTCTGTCTGACTGTGATTAGGACTACCATTGAGAATATAAGGAGGGATGCAACTGCGACTACCTGACATCTGTTGAATCTTCGACAGGCAGGAATGCCTGTCCTACACAGGGCGTTGACAGTCGCCGTGCTGTTCACTATCTTTCAGCAGCTAAACAGCAACGAGGGCGGCTATTCTATTTTTCGTTCATGGGCCCTCATCCCTGGTCTGAGCGGGCGTAACTCAATGGTAGAGTGTCAGCTTCCCAAGCTGGAAGTTGCGGGTTCGAGTCCCGTCGCCCGCTCCAAATCCTTCCGCCTTAGCTGCGTTCCCAAAAACAGTAGTCTGTTGATGTCAGGTGTTCTCTGCGCGTGCTTAGCGATCTCGGCTTCTCCGCGGTGAGTGTTTTGAAGTAATCACTCACCGCAGAGACGCCGAGAATGAGCGGTGGCGCGGTAACAGGAAAAAGATACCCGCGGAGTCGTGTTCAAATGGGAGACGATTCCGAACTACCTCTGTCTATTGAACAGAATGGGTTGTTAGTGCTGAACGCAACCTCCTTTCGTGTGCCAGGCGTCCGGCAGTGAGGACCATGAAGATGTCTTTCATTTCTTCCCTCAACGCGATGAACAACAAGGAAAGTAATTTTACAATAAGCCAGCGTACTGAAAACTATTCCTTTAGGTTTCGATGCAATTGATCAGCTGACCGGTAAGTGTTGACCTGGTAACTATTGACAGAAATCTTGCCGCCGGAGTAGCTTCTGGCGTCACCTTAGTCTCAGTCCTCGAGTTCCTTCGCAAGCCGCTCGTTAATGTGTGCCGCAGCCTCTGATACGGTTCGATCCGAACCTCTGAGAAACTCCATGGTAGTCATTACCGATTCCAGACCGGCTGCGAAGTTACACTTACGCGTCTGAAAGAACGCACATGGAGCCATTCAGGGTTTTTGTCAGCTCGACCTCGCGCGACCTCATGGCCGAACGCAAAGCCGTCGCCGCAATGCTAACAAAGAGCGAATGGCTGGTTACTGCGATGGAACACTGGGATGCGATACCCTCAGACGCAACGACTGTCAGCGTAGACGGGGTAAGTAAGTGCAATGTTTTTGTGGGCATTTACGGCTCAAGGTATGGCTTCATACCTCCAGGAGGCGGGACGTCGATCACCGAGCCGTATTATCCCGCCATAGCCAAGGAGTCGCTCTCAGCGTACTTCCTTTACATTGCGCGTCGGTTAATTCGCCAGGCTGCACACAATCAAGAGGTGCTGAAATCAATGCACTATCTCAACCGCTGTGAAGTAATGGGAGTGGCTGAAGAGTTGGCGCTGGCTACGGTTGAGGCCCTATTCAGCAATATAAAACAACATTTCGGAGAGTTGAACGAAGCCGCTTTCAAATCAACCCTGAGGGTAATCCTGGATTACCTGAGAGCAAGCGGTAAACAGGCTAAAGACGAATACGCGGCGCGCGGCGTGCCCAAAGCTTGGGACCGCGTTTTCTATAGAGAGTGGGTGTTGCGGTTCTTTTGCGTGCGAGTCGTACGGCTGTGGGGTGTCGATGCATATCAGATGCTAGCCGCCCATAACTGGTACCAACCGGAAAAGCTGGATATCGTTTGGCCGGTTTCCGTGGAGATGCATCGCGAAGCAAATTTTGCCCTGAGTGATTGGTATCGCAGGGAAAAGTCAGACAGCTACTTAAAACTAATCCAGCAACTAGTAAACAATCGGAATTCAAGAGATCGAGAGATAGCGTTGTACCTGATTCGTCACAGTATGGCGACCCATGGTCAAAGGGGGCTGGCCGTGGATTCCGATTTCGCTCCCATGCTTGAGCAGATCTTTCTGGATCCCAGGCTCTCCAGGATAGTCGAACGTTTTTACGAATTGTTTCGGATTAACCTTTGGGACTTTGAAAACATCGAGCAGCGAAGAGAGAAGAATTTGGCGGACTGGACGAAGTCTGGTGAAAGGTCCAGGAAGCCTGGCTCTAAGCTGAAGAAACCCGACGCAAAGCTGAAAAAACCCGACGACCCGTTCTGGGTTGGAGTCAAAGGACATCGCGATAAGGGGAAGAGAAGGAAGTAGATTGTTTCGCGGACCAGCGCCTAAAAAGCTGGACAAGCGGCGCGGCCCATTGATCTCAAAAGGAGACTAACCGTGGAATCTCATGTTTTCGTAGTTATGCCGTTCGGAATCAAAGAGGCGCGAGCAGCGACTCCGGCAACAAAGAAGTCTGCCGCGAAGTCTGCAATCAATCTTGATTTTGACGAGGTCTATGAATTTCTAGTCGCGCCAGCACTGACGAAGGCGGGATGTGTGCCGTTCCGCGCTGATCAGGAGGAAGGCGCCGGAGATATTCGCACTGATATGTACTTCGAGCTGGTGACGGCGGACGTGGTCCTCGCCGACATTTCCATCCTGAATGCGAACGTCTTTTACGAACTTGGGATTCGTCACGCGGCCCGAGACAGAGGCGTCTTAATGATTCATGGTGGCTGGAGCAAAAGACCTTTCGATATTGCTCCGGATCGTACGTTTGATTACGACGGCAAACTCTTTGTATCGCAGAAGGAGAAACGCGATAGGGCCTGGAAGAAACGAGTCGATACCGCAACCGATAAATTAGCGAACGCCATCAGGAAGGCGCTGGACGTCGACGAGCGGAAAATTGGAAGTCCTGTCTACAAAGAGTTAGTCGGACTAGTGGCTCCAAACTGGAAGCAGATCAAAACTGCGACCGCGAAATATTTCGGTGATCTTTTCTTGGATTGGAAGAGCCGCGTAGAAGTAGCCACGCTGAATGGCTGGCCTGGTGACGTCCTGACGCTGGCGGATGACGCACCCACGCGCTTTCATCGCAGCGAGCTTCTCTGGGAAGCCGCTTTCGCGCTTATCAGCATGCAGCGCTTCGAGGTTGCCAAATCCGTTCTCGAAGAGTTGCTTTTGCTGGATCCGGAACATCAGAAAGCGTTAACTCAATACGGGCTGGTGCTCGGTCGACTGGGTGAGATCAATAAGGCGAAAGTACACATGCTGCGGGTTGCGGAGCAGTATAAGGGTGAGACGGAGACCCAAGGCATTCTGGGCCGTGTCTACAAAGACCTTTGGCGACTTGAATGGAAAGACCTCGAGACTCTGGAACAACGTCAGCAGCAAGCCGTCCTCACGTCGGGCCACGTCGCCAGTGCAATAGAAACCTACGACCTCGCTGCCCGTAAGCATTTCGACTACTACAACGGCATTAACGTCGTCTCATTGTTTAAGCTGCTCGAGCATTTGAAGGAAGCGACGGGCAAGAATCCGGTTCAGACTAAGGTCAATGAGGTTGATACCCTTGTTCATCTGGTGCGCTTCGCCAGCCGGAACGCCCTGGATTGCGCTGCCAGTGACAGTGAAGCGGTTTGGCCCGGCGCCACTCTGGGGGAATTAGAACTGGTGGCCGGTGATGGCGATAGAGCAAAGGAAACATACAGTCAGGTGGCCTACGGACCAGCCAAATATTTTCAGGTCAGTTCCATGTTGGAGCAGGTATGTCTATTTGAAAGCCTGGGTTTCCGGCCCGATGTTGTTGCCGGGGTGAAAGAGCTTCTTGAAAATAGGTGCCACGTTCTTGAGGAGAAAATCGGCGGCATGAAGAAATCCAAGTCGCGCTTTGAGAAGGTGATGGTCGCTAGCGGTCACATGATTGACGCGCCCGACAGGGTAAAGAAGGGTCTCGGTAAACGCTTTCCTCCAGCAAAAGAAGGCGTGGTGCGTGAGCAAATGGCTAAGCGCCTTAAGGATTGGAAAATTGGCAAGAAAGACCTTGCAATCTGCGGCGGGGCGCGAGGGGCTGATATGCTTTTCGCCGAACTCTGCACCGACCTTGGCGCTGAGGTGTGGTTGTTCCTCGCACTTTCCCAGGCCCAGTTTCTGGAAGCATCAGTACGCCTGACGAACAGCGATTGGGAGGAACGTTTTTTTATTCTTACCAACCACGAGCGTGTGAAAGTATTTCTGCAAAGTGAGCGTATTGAGTTGCCGCCGAAGGGAGCCTCGGTGTTTTCACGAAACAATCTCTGGATGATTAATACGGCGAGGGTTGAGGCCAACGACCCGAAAAACCTATACGCCATGATGGTTTGGGATGAGAAACCTACTGGTGATGGCCCGGGAGGCACCTCTGACTTTGCTCAGCGGGTCAAGCAATTGGGTGGTCGGCTCGCAATCATCAATCCGACAAAACTCTAACGACCTTACGCATTGAACGACAAAGCAAATGTCAGTCGAAGACAAACGTACCAAATTGCTCACTGGTGCGTGCTACCCAATGAGCAATTCAACCAGGAGATCCTTATGACCAAAGAAGAACTCGCGCAACGCAAAGAGAAAAATATTCAAGCGGCGAAGCTGGTATTACAAGGAGCCGACCCGCCGCTGGAAGAGCTGATTCAGCTTGGTAATGACCTCCAGGCCGACACCTCCTTTGGTTATGCCTGGAAGATGTTTGCGCGCGCGCGTCGCAAGCCGGAAGTTGCAAAAGACGCGAAATTAAATCTCAAGCTCTCTCAGGGCCAGTCGGTCTGTACCTATAAAGATCCTGATCTTCCCGCTGACCAAAGGTTGAACCGCGCCTTTGAAATCCTGCAGCGCGCTGACGATTTGAAGAGCACTAACAACCAGGAGACGCTGGGTATCGCGGGCGCGATTAGTAAGCGACTTTGGGAACTGGACAGCCAGAAACAACATCTGGAACGCGCGCTGGCCTTCTATCGGCGCGGACACGCGCAAGGCGTTGACACAAACAACAACGGCCACGCCGGTATTAACGCAGCGTTTGTGCTCGATCTGCTGGCCGAGCAGGAAGAGAAGGAAGCTGCACAGGCCTTCACCACCTCTGAAACTGCAGCCGGGCGGCGTCTTCAAGCACGCCAGATCCGTAAGGAGATAGCCGACAAATTGACGGCAAAGGTGGAGCGGCCGGAGAACGTCAGCCTTAAGCAAGAGTGGTGGTTCACCGCTACGCTGGCCGAGGCATGTTTTGGTCAGCAACTTTATGTTGAGGCAGCGGAATGGTTGCGCGCCGCCGCCACCATCGAAAACGTGCCCAAGTGGCAACGCGAATCCACAGTGCGACAGCTAGCGCGGCTGGCCCAGTTGCAAACAGGTAAAAGTGAGGAGGCAAAGGCCGCAGGCGCCGCGACGACTCCGGACCCGCGCGCCTGGGAGACCCTTAGAGCTTTTCTCAACCTGCTTTATAAGGAACTGGAAGCGCCCGCTGTTGAAGCAGCGTTGCACACGGCCTTCCGTGGAAAAGTTGGGCTGGGGCTTTCCGGTGGGGGCTTTCGCGCTTCGCTATATCACATTGGTGTTTTGGCAAAG